>Ga0126339_10001088_pt1 | contig 17512 bp, 6 predicted proteins | sample OrbTmetagenome_2_FD_92532 | JGI IMG/M metagenome (GOLD analysis project Ga0126339, IMG submission 92532) | Coral microbial communities from Petempiche,Puerto Morelos, Mexico - Orbicella T R C metagenome | ecosystem: Host-associated > Invertebrates > Cnidaria > Coral | place: Petempiche,Puerto...
AGAGAGAGAGAGAGAGGGTGGGGGGGGGGAGGGGCGAGGTAGGTAGGTAGGTATACAGAGAGAGGTATGTAAACAAACGAAAGTAAACAAATTCAATAAGAAAACATCAATAGAGTTAAATTACTAAAATCAGTATTCAAGGCAATGATAAAATTGAGAACAATAAATGTAAAAATGTCAGTAAATGCATAAAGATCCGCCACTGAGCTGAGATCCTAAACAAAAGAAGATAAATATATAGTATAAAAACATCAAATGAACTGGTGTCTACCTCCACGTCTCCTGTTCCATCGTCTGGCAGGATTTCTGTTTTGTGTTTCTGTTTTTCTCGATCGTGCAGCTGACTGGCATCAAACTTTTCATTGCTTTGTTTAGCTTTGCGTAAGAAAATGAATCAACCAGTAAGTAAATTGAAACTATTTTAGAACAAATTGCAAACTTGTATCAAACTTTAGTTTGAAATACGTCCGTTTCGAATTTCTTGTAAAAGATCAAGAAATTACTTTGTCGCAAATTTTGGAGTGTTCATCTGGTGTTCTTCTCGTAACCATTGAACACGTACCGTTTAGTCTAAAATCATCTTCGTCCTTTTCAACTCGTGAATTGCGATACCTGGTTACGGGTTGTTGGTGGTGTGAAGATTTTTTGCTTTATTATCATCCCTTGGTGCTTTTCCCTGCCTTAAAAGATTGCTATTTTGAGGTTCTTCTATTTATAGACAGTTTCACTACGGTTGTGTATATTCATCAATGATCTTGCGCAACCTTGCCTCACAGAATACCCACTGGCGAATGTACTTAACCGGTGAGACCTTAGACCATGGCTAAAAGAGGACAGTTTTTCACAAGATTAAGCGTACTTGCGGATAGTTTTTTCCGAGATTAAACGTACTTCCAGATATAGTTATGTATATTTAATTATATCTGTCATGTACGGATGACAGATAACACAGGGGCGGATACAGGATTTTTCAAGGGGGAGGGGGAGGGTACTTTGGGTTGCAGAATCAATGTTGCATGTCACCAAAATGTAGACTTGCCATAAGTTAACCTCATGAATTTCATGGTAGAATATGTTAGGCCGCGAAGTGGCCGAGCGATCGAAGAAATCGCGAGAGGTCCGGCGGGTACTGAATAAACAAGACGAAGGACTTTTCAGAAAGTCTAATCAAAATGTTCCAATTTGAAAACTGGAACCTAATTAAAACAATTACACTAGATACTAGCAATGCCACAAAGGCAAAATTACGATGAGTTACCTGTCAAGAGTGTATGCCTTTATTTCTGCCATAATATTCACATCAATCTTTTTTTTTTTAATTTTTTTTTTTTTTTACTTTTGCTTCTCCGAAAAGGGGGGTGGTAGTCCATCAATCCCCTCCCCTCTCCCCTCCGCTCTAAATCTCTGTCCCTGATTACAAAGACAAAGCATCGAGACATTTTATCGAATATGGGATATAGAACTTCAAACTTCAAGTATTATTTAACTGTCAGGCTAAACATACCTAAGGCTCCTTGTCGGAACACTTTGCCCATTCCTACTTGCTCTCCCTCGTCCCTCCACCCTGAGAAGAATTGTTTGAAGATCGGTGTCTCCCCTCCCTCCACCACACGGGTGACTTGTGTCCACTGAGGGTAGCCTTTCTTGCTAATAAATTCCTTGGAAAAGAAAAAAAAATGCACAAATTAAAGACCCCAAGCATGATCAGATATCGTGGGTATTTTTCCTTAGGGTTGGAATAAGAGTGTATAGATGATTATAGTCGATGGTCGATCGGAACTTTTAAATGACAAATTTTGTTTAGCTTGTCCTTAGAAAAGTCCTTAGTCGTAACTAACACACGTGCATATGTTGTCAAACTGCAAAAATGTTAATTGAGACAAATAAACCGGCAAACCTTAGCAGACATATCTTATTATGATACGTGCTCTCAATCAATCACCAAATTGAAAAAAGGACTAAACATGTCTGTTTCAATTATTACTGTTACACAGGAAAGAGACGAACACTAAAGAGTAGCTGGAATTGAAGTACGTCAGAGAACTCTTATGGGTTTGAGTTTGGAAATTCAAACACATGTCGAAGCTTACCATCCCATTCTTCATTCCTGCTTTCTTTTCGGCATCAGTGCATTTCTTCCCAACCCAGACAAAGATTCCACTGCTACCGCAGTCCAGAATAAAACAATCCTGCAGGGAAACTGTTTATTAATACAGTGGAATCACGATTTTTCGAACCTCCAAGAGAACGAAAATGGATGTAAAAAAATCGGGGGTACAATTATAATGTTTGACTGAGGGGAGGGAAACGACGTTTAGTTCGAGTTGTCGGGAGATTTGAAAAAAGTGAGGCTTCGAGAAATCGGGATTCCACATTGTAAATATATTTTCGCTCCTCTTTTTATTTCTGTGCCCAATACATTGCTTAATACAACAGCGTCAGCATTGACTCTGAGAAAAATCAAATGACAGTCGAGGTTCAAAACAACGAAGCTGTTCTCGATCGTCTCTAGAGACAGCAAAAAAAACTTGTTCAAATCCAAAACTAATTAAAAATAACATTATTATGCTGGTTTAATGACGAGACTCAACCTCTTCATAGCCAACCAGCTATAGAGCACTAAAGCGAATTAGTGTAAATCTACTAGTGATTAATCACGAAGCCGTTCTCTTATTGGCTACGCTACTCACTATCTATTCTGTTGTAAATAGTAAGTAGCCTAGCAGTGTGTGGTTGTTAACAAAATGGCGGCCGCTTCTTTGCTTTTTCGAAATTTCTAGAGTGAAGAGGATTTAGATAAAGTTTTGAACGATTAATAGATTTATACTAAAACAATTAGATTACGTGCGCGATATTTCTATGCGTGATAAAAATTGATAACACCTAGTTATTAAAACTAGTTATAAAATTGAACTGAGGTTGTTCCAGTGGTGATCATGAACTTTAAAATGAAGCAGAATAAGGGATTTTAATTTGAAGCGGGCTTGATACTTGATCAAGGAGCGACAACAAGTAGATTACAATAGGGAGGCTTTCCTTAAGCTAGCATTAGCTTCACTAAAATACAAATCATGGGTTTTATTTTCTTGTTTATATAATTGTCTGGCACTACCTATATCACTATGATAAAACCAAAAGTATGAAAGGCATAGCTACTAACATATGAATCCAGATGCTCTTTCTTCAGAGGCATTTCATTTACAGGTGTCATTTCCAAGGTTCCGCTTTCGTCGGATACCCTGCAAAAGATACAACAAACAGAATACGAAAATTAATCACTTGAAAGAAAGCTTTTTCCTCTTACATTCAGCGACAGAATGCACAGCGTCGTAACTTTTCAGTTACCACTGCATGCACCCTCTCTCTCCAATATACGTTTATTATATATATTGTTCACAGATGGTGAGTGAAATAAAACATCGAATGGCGCCTTTGCGGAGATTCAAAAGTTTCATCAGTGGAGGTGTACTATCTTCACATTATCTTCATGTATGGTATATCTATATCTCCCTGACCACAGCAAAAAAGTAATGTCATTACGCTCCCCTTCGCGATCTCAGAGTCACCGATTTTTCAGCACCTTCAGTCACCAGTAACCTTGAGTGAACTTCAGCTCCAAGTTGAGGACCTTCGCCCCGACCGTGCTGTAATTGATACCCTTGAACGTCATTGAAAATTCCGTAAAAAGGACACCTCTCCCTCTCTACAACAGCCGGTTTATTCTGTCCCAGCTCAGGATCTCCCAGGGTCACTGTGGTAGAGATGTTCAATTTCAAGCGTTTCAAGAAGGCTTAATGTACCGGTAAAGTAGCAGCATCTTTTGCACTTTTTACAAAACCTCTGAGCGTGCAGTAGGTTTAATGGAAAGCATTTCTATGGCAACAAGTACCTGTACAGTGTCACGCTTGTTTGATTGTGCTTCTCAAATGCTACATCGTCACCTCCCTCGCTAGCGTCCTTAATGTCACCACGTGACCCGAGGGCTTCAAAAAATTTGTTTTCGTCCCGGTGATCTTTGCCTTCATCTAATGGTAAAGATTACGCGTTACAGTTTAAAAAGTGGAGTGTGGGTTATTCATGAAAAAAAAAAAACCTAACAAGTTTTTGTGGTACACGTTTTGTGTTGAGTGAGGAGGAAACGGTGTTGTTCTTCTCTTACCAAACTGCAACACTCCATATCAACAAAACACATGGTTGGATTTAGCTTTTACTCAAGACATTTTTCTCGAGTTTATCAGGTCCTGAATTCCTATGGTTTTCAGCTTGAATAAATAACAATTTAGAAGAAATCAGAGGGACCACTTGAAGCTCATTGAAATGTTCAGAGCTAGGGATGTTACTAGTGCAAACTTGAAATGATTAAGATCAATATGATGGCACATTTATTTTACCTATGATGACAAGTTTTGCTTTTCCTCCTCTCTCTTCGTCCCTTATTCGTCTCGCCACTTCAACTCCCTTAAAATAAAATGAATAAGTGACAAAACTGAACCTTAAATGGCCCGGCACTCCTTATCTAAAGAGAAAACAAAGGAGTGGCGTCTTACCCCCCCCCCCCCTCCCCCCACCCCTAGTTTCCCTTTGCTACGGTTCGATTTATTAGATTCCAAATGGGTACAAGTCTATCCAATTCAGCGTTAACGAAAAATGAGGATTTGAGGCAAAATCCGATAAAAAAAATCGAGCAATTTCAGGTTTTAGTGGACGAACAATCTGGTACCAGAATAATTTTATGTATTTTACAGTCATTTTTACGTGTTCTTAAAGCTAAATACATAAATAATTGCCTGAAATAACACCGAAAACAATTTCCCATGGGAACAAGAGAAAATAAGTTTCAAAGTTCAGAGAACTTGTGCAAACACAGGCAAAATTTCATCACCAGTTTCATTTCACCAATACTTCGAAGTGTTTCATACGAAGTTTAACATTCGTTTTCGACGTTTGATGTTGCTAGAAATGAGTTTTTTTGAGAAGATATTTAAACAGTCGTACAGAAGTTTGCAATACAGTGTAAATAATCTTGGTACTAGGTTTGTCCACTTCTTACTCGAACTTCTGGTGGATCCCATCTTAATAGTTTCTTTTTACCTTCATTCGCTCCGTTCTGCTGCACTGAGACCCGTTCCAACAATGGATGGTCATTCCTTCGTCCAGAATAAACACATCTCCTTTGTTAAGTGAGGTGTAATGTAGTTCAACCTACGAGAGAAAATCAACTACGCATTGCATTGATGAACCCTTCATTGTCTCCGTGCCCTGAAAGCCTTAAATGTAATCTACAATGTCATCTGTTTCAAAATAGGAGGTTAAAGCATTGCTGGAAGACTCTGAAACAATTAGCGACGGGGGTGACGGAACTCCTTATTTCAGGGGTTGTTCAATTTTTAATTAACATTCGTGTTGCTTGGGCGAAATCTACTTTCTTCCCCATGCAACAAACATTGGCAATCATTTGCCAGAGAGACGTTGATACCGGCATAACATTGAAAAGGGGAATGAGGGAGCCAAAGAATCATCCGTAGATACATCTGAAGCAGTAGAGAGGGACAAAATTTGGTAAAGTGACGTTTTATAGTGTCTCATCAACATTTGTCGCCGATTGTGTCCTATGAATCTCAATTTGACCGGAATGAACTCCAGTGCCTGAACCACTTGGTCGCGCATGCCTAACGATAGCGTGGATGGAAATAGATTACAACAAGGAGCGAGTTGACACTCGTCCACTAACCTGTGATACTCGCACGTTTCTTTTGCCCTTGACATGAAAAAGTCGCTTCTCGTACACGCCTCGCTGGACTTTTCTGAAGCCAGAATCTACACCACCTTCCAGGTATCTACAAGTGAAGTAATAAATTGTATTACATGTAATTAATTGGCCAGTCACCACGTGGTTATAACTTCAAAACCCTTCTGTAGAATTCGCGGGTCGTTATCGGAAACTTTAATCTCACAGTGTTTCACTCCACCCAGGCGTGCAAATGAGTACTGGCGAATAGACCATTTTATAGTTACCCCGTGCTTTTGTTTCAAAATGAGTCCTCGTGCAAAACCTTTCATGTGAAAATGAGTTTGATTCGCATGAAAAAGAACCTGCATGTAGAAGAAACACATTTTCATATGATTGGTTTTGCTCGAAGACTAGTTTTGACTCAGAGGCCCACAGAGTAGTACAGGCAGCCCAAATACTATTTGGGCTGCTTGTACGACCTGTGCTAGCAACCCCCCATCAAGGGGAGAAGTTGCACTCCTATTCAACGCAATGGGCAACAGATACCGCAGTTTAGTACTGCACATTGATAAATATTGTTACTATAGTTAAACAGCGCACATACCTTATTCCTTTCGGAAAATAGTTCAAAAATTTCCTTGATTCGTGATCTTGAACCTTAGTGGAAAATTAAAGAAGCGAAAGTGATTTTAATACTTTTGCGGGCATGTTAATATAGAATCCAACGGTTTGCTTTCAGCTAGACAGATTGATCTGTATATAAGTGCGAACCCGATTTTTCCAACCCTAGGTTTTTCGAACTTCTCACTTATTAAAATTATTGGAAGCAAGTTTTTGCTCTCTTTCAAAAAAACTTTCGAGAATTTTATTGTCGAATTTTTGCTCCTCCTGAGTTCTTGTGATGGACATCCTCGCCTGTTCAATGCGTTCGTTTAGTTGGAAACAGTGAAAAAAGCTACGCTCCTCTCTCCCCTCCACGCCGATTTTTGAATTGATCTCTAACTAATCTAGAACAAGTTATGGACAAGTAGATTACTCCTCGTCGTTTTCGTGCTCCAGAAATTAAGATAATTCCTGCGCGGGTTGTGTGCCACTATATGATCCTGCTTAACATTTTACCGATTTTACGTTGATTTATATCAAACTTAACTAAACCCGTGTGGTAGGACTCTGCAGTAGTATACACTGATTAACTGCATCTCTATCAAAACGGAGTGCCGATACACCTTTCCAATTGTAACAGGTCCCAGTTGTTCCAAGGGTGGACGATGCAGTTCATCGGATAAATCACTATCCAGTGGATACTGAGGTGTTAACACTGAAATTCAACCATACTCTACTGAACAGCGATTTATCCGTTGGATACTGTATCCACCTTTTGGGCACAGTCGGACGCTTGACGAAGATCATCTTACAGTGGACAGTTAAGTCTGCTTTACACCGTGTTCTCTTAGCTAGAAAGGGTTGATTGCACAGAAGACAGAGAATACCTCTAGGTTCTCGATATCAATATTCATACCTCCCTGTACTGTACCGGTCCACCCCCGAGATGATCATCCAATTCTACTGTCTTATAAGCAGCCACACCTTGCTCGTCCTGTCAGAAAGCAGTGTTAACCAAATGAGCAGAGACGTTCTAATGTCTTAGGAAACCTCAATTCAAAGATTTTCACCCAGGTATTCACCGGCAGAAATATTTACAGTTTGCTTTTATCACAGATGAGAGATCTGTATTACACAAATGCTAAGAGAGGATAAAGAGTAAGAGAGTAAATTCTCCATATACGCATAGTCCTCATGGCAATCCCTCTCAAGTTATTTTTAGATATGCGCGGATGATGTTGTCACGTAGGTGATGGAAATGTGTCTAGAGCCGCTTGGGCTGTTCACGTAAGCAAAAGGTGGCTGTTGCAACAATTTCCCGAGTTTTTCAAAACCTGGAGTGTCGAAAAGATTACCTTAGAAATAAGGCCTATATATATGGTGATTAACTCTGTTATGTTTGTTCTCTCTAGCTCTTGACCGATGAATTCTCTCGTGTTTTCAAACTATCCATTCACTAACCACACAAAAAATATTGATAAAAGAAATATATATACAAAAGAAACTACACACAAACAACAAAAATAAAAAAAAGAAAGTACCTGGGAAGTGTTAGTACCAAGCCAGAAATGAATATCCCACTCAAGATGAGATTCAACTTTTCTGGTCTAAAAATAAACAACTGAATAAACAAATAAAAACAAACAAATAGTATAAAATAAGCCATAAAAATCATAGTAGAGGGGTACTAAATTCATATGAACCTCACCGATAGGCAAATATACGAATCTCCTGAGTAAAAGGTGCCATATGTTTTAACGTCTTGAGCGACGACTTTCAATTTCTGTGGGGAAAAAAAGGCGGCCAAGAACGACTTTGAAGCTAAGACAACCAATTACATTATTAACAAATATTTCTGTTCATTTACAAAGATGAATGCAACCTGCAAGGCGTACGGGTTGAACGGAAATTCACGCCTGCATCTCGCGCTTGTTGTTGGCTGCGCGTGCGAGAGCCTAAGGCAGCGTCCACACTAGGCCGGCGGAATTTTAAAACGTAGTTTACTACGGTTAGGCTTACCGTCCACACTAATCCGTCACGAAAATGGAACTTTTCAAACCGGAGGAATTTGAAAACGCCGGCTTTCTGTTTTAGTGTGGAGGGAAAACATTTTGAAAACGGAGCTTTTCGAAAACTGTGGCGTCGCGATAATCACGTGATTTCCCTGACCGAGTTTTCCTCAAACACAAATTCAAAATGAGCAGTGATTGTTGTGTTTGTAAATTTCTCCGGCGTAGTGTAGACCGAAAAAATTTGATGTGTTTTCAGAGTGAAACTTCCGTTTTCAAATTTCTCCGGCGTAGTACAGTGTGGACGGAACCTAAGCCATCCAAAGCCACGTACCGAATAACTATGTTAGTCACGAGCTTACACGAGGCGCGGTGGCCTAATGGTAAGCGCGCTGGACTCCGGATTGAGCGGTCCGTGGGCTCAACCTCTCGCCAGGGTCGTTACGATTTGTCAGTTGTCGTACATGTTAACTGTTGGTTTTCATTGGCTCATGAGACCGAGTAGCGTCTGCATTTGTGTACTTCGCAAGAGTGTTTCTAATTAACGCCATTTGTTGGGAAATTTCCCTAACAAAGGGTGCTAGTTATCAATAACTTACTGCGCTGTTTATGTCGGATTATGCTAATGACTCCGCGCTAGTGAAAACCAGCCTTTAAGGGGGTCACACAATGCTATCGGGTTCATTGGTGAATTATTGGAGTAACAGACCGTTGCATAGCTGAGTATAAAAAGTTACATTTAAACAGTCAATTCCACTTTTCTATCACAATACCTGCTCCGCAAAGAAAATGGAAATTATGAGGTTTTCATCACTTGCTGGCAAACTGCCTCAGGTTCTTTAGGGAATTATTGTAGTTGCGGCCTGCTGCCCGAGTAAGAGCTTAACTGTGATAAATAAGCCATCATTTTGACTTTTCTGTCAGAAGTTGTCTCACTTCAAACGCGAAATAGATCTCACTGGCAGATGATATTGCAACCCTCCCTCGCATTTCAGGGTTGCTTTTCTTTTCTCGGCAAAACGCGGGTGCATGCAATTAGCTTACGTTTCTCATAGCTTCACCAAATAGATTCCGTCATTCTTTGAAAATAATCTTAAGGGTGTATCTATCCCATTGCTGTTGAAATTCGAAAACGGTTCTCTTTCATGGGAGGTATAAATATTTTATACGCAAAGGACAATGGAAGCTGGCTGTCGTTGCATCTTTAAGTATAAACAAACGGTTTCAACATTAAAACGCTTTTTCACAATGTTCTGCCAGTACCTGTTGAGCATCCCAAATAAAAGCTAACAAAACAGTTTTTCAAGTTATGCTTTGCACTTGACGACAACACGCTAAAACCTAAGATGTCAATGCATTCAAAAATTTGATCTTGCAACAATTTCCTAGCTTTAATATCAATTCTGTCATCTATACGTTGACTTCGCGTTGCAAGTTATAGGGGGTCCACGTTCAGGACAAAAATGAATGAATGATATTTATTTCCTACGTGTCGCCTTAATTTCTGCCCTCGCTTTCCGCATTCGGCACACAAAAGAGCGAAATAAAGTATTGTCTAGCTTCACTGTAAATACGTTTTCTTTTTTAAAATCCACGAAGAGATATCCTTTGCTATGATTACAACCTTGAAGGGAGGTAAAAATAATAATAAATAATAGATTATGCCGGCGTTTCTCAGTTTTATTGCATCGAGTGGATAATGGAAATTATTAATAACTACAGTTACTGCTCGTGAAAGATATGGGCTAGATTGTAATTATGAAATAATATTTGAAAATTAGAAAACCTATGTTATTCCAAATGAGAGCCAATTTTAGGCAAAACTATATTGTTTGCAATTCTCAAAGGTTAAATTAAAATCCATACATTTATATAAGGGATATACCAGACCAAAATTATCTAGAGAGATTATTTTGTTGGCTAAACGATTTTAATGGCAACTGCAATTTGTCTGACTTTACGGGCTAGTTAGGATCGAATGCTGTATTCATATGAGGTGACTCGACAAGGAGGAAACAATGTATTTGCGTATAAAACGATAATACGAGAAGGGTTGCGACTGGGCATGCCATCTGTTGAGCCTTGAACAGGTCGATAAGCCTCACCGACGAAACCGCAAAGGAAACTATTATTTGCTGAGCATTAGCACAATTACAGCCCACTCACCTCAATCCTCCATATTTCCATTCCAGGCTTCTTCCCCGCTTCAAGAAAAGCTTCATCGACTCCCATTGAAGATTCAATTAGTAAAATAAAAACAACGGAAATAACAATAAAAAAGGAATAAAACGAAGACTCTTTGAGACCGTTAGTAGCTTATTGAGACGCGGTGTGAATAAACTAAAACGTCAACTTCCCAGCGAAAACTCTGTGTTTCCCGACGTTTAAATTTGAATATGTCCGTTGTCCAAGCGACAAACACGACATGCAGCTTGTTGCAGACAGAAATTTAAATAGCTGTGTTATTGAAGAGAAGGCAAACGTAATAATTGCGAGGCAGGGATGGCTCTCATTGGAGGCTCTCGTACACGTGTCGCAAATTTTTGGCCGAGCTTAACTCTTTTGTTTCGGTATAAATTACTTAAGACGGCTCATGTTTATGTACATTTTTTATTGTTATCTTAAAGCGCGTTTAAGCTTCAATTTGCGAACGGAAATTAACGTTTAAAAAATGTATTTAGAGTCGGTTTACTAGCGTTACTTCATGAAGGACTTAAACGCGCGCGAAGGACGGCCTCTTTGTGAGAAGAAATTTTCATTGCTGGCATTTAATTAGATAATAGAATATTCATAAATTCGTTAAATTTAAATTCGCGCTGATGCCCGTCACCAGTACATTCGAGAATGAAAATTTAAATACTTCACGATTATTCTCTGGCAATAAATTTAAATGCCTTTGTTTACTTACTCACGTCAGGCATCGCAAAAAAAGGCGACGGACAGTCTTAATTACAACAAAGTAGTCCTAGCATTTAATTTACAATTATGGCTTTCGAAGGACATGCTGTTTTGTGTTTTGTTTTTCCATATTGCTCTTTCCTGTTCGATACATCATAAATTAATTTTAATTGGTACTGTTTGAGCCCTCAGTTGGTGTAAAAATGTATAAATTATTAATTGCATGATCGCTTTCCAACTGTATGCTCTCAATAAACGCCACACGTAGGTCGAAAAACGAAGGAAATTTTCTTACGTTTTCACGACCTGAATTTTTATCGAAATGTCTCAAATCATCGTCGTGGCATAACTTTATATAATGAAGAGAGTCTTTCGCGTGTGACAGATTTGAACAAGTCTATAATGCAATGCCAAGACCGCTGACCGGTAGCTATATAACATGAATAGGGCAGAGTTTCGCGGGATTATGGACGCATGTCAATCATGATCTACTTTAATTAGAGTGAGAAGACTGGTGACGAGATTATGATTTCTAAGGGAAAATTGGAAGCATCACCGGCAAAGAAAATCAAAATTGAACGAAAATAAATATAAATTAAAAGAAAATAAGGTAAAGTAAAAATAATATGAAACAAAACAAAACGGGACGTGAACGGGACTTCAATCCTTTACAGCGCCCTTATGGTCATGCTGCCTCCTGAATGATTTAATGTTTATGTAGAACGGTTGTGAATATTTGCAGCAGACCTTTCTTGTACTCCAACAAACAATGGCACCGAGTGGACAGAAAAAAAGGAATGTATGAAACTGTTCACCCTTACCTCGTTCTGGTGCTTAATTGATCGTGCGCACTGACGTAAATTGCGTAGCAACGCAGCTTGTTAAAAGAACGGCACATATGACGTCCCATTTTCAACAAATTTGCATGTTGGTAACTGACGAGGTCTCTACGCCTGGGGCTTCTTAAGAACTAGAGCAAAGGTCTTACAAATTAGTTAGATATGGTAACTCCAAGGAAATCAACCAGCATTCTGACACAACTAGCTGGACAAAGCTATGTTTGATCCAGTTCGAGGAATGCAGTAGGACTTTTTTTTCTTTATAATGCTTACCGGGAAATTAAAATAAATGAATGAACAAATTAATAATGTAAGCTATATGATGCATGCGAGATGTGTATCACAAATGAATACACCTTGAACGCGGACTCTACAATTTCCGGACTCTATCCAGACTTTGGAAAATAATAGATCTGACCGATGCAAATTACAGAATTACGATAGCTAGAGTGTCAATAGCTAAAATAAGCCAATCAAAATGCTTTATCGCCGGTTTAAAATTGAGTATTTGACCAGATTCTCTCTCTGCAGCTCACTTCCAGTCAAAAGCTCACGTAACAAAACATTTAGCAACTGCGCTCGATTCTGCTGACCTAGGGACGACATTCGCCAGTATGGCCCTCGGTCAATCGTTTTCGAGTCACCTTGCCCGATCGTCTCGAATCAATTGACCTTGAAGACCTTGTCCTAACACTCACAGAGCTTGTCTCCAGCAAAAAGAAATTAAGTGAGTCACTCCTTTATGTTTGTTTTAAAATTTATTTTCATAGCGATAGTAGTGGTTCAAGGTCACAAGTTTTATTTACTAATGAAAACCAACATAGCCTAAATATCCATAAAAGCTGAAACCTGTGAATATAATTACATCTTGTACTACCCTGTAACTACATAACTCAAACAACGCATCGGTGAGTCACACCAACCTAGTCTATGCTGAAGGCATACAGCAATTTCTTGGAAATGGCGAAGTCTCGTTTCCAAGGACTACGAAGCACGAAGTACTTTGGAAGCGAAAATAGGCTTAGCTTCCATATTTGATCTCTTAACTGACTAAAGGAGAAAGCCGATTTTCCGAGACTTCTATTTTTCATGCTTATCGCCAAGCAGACAGATCGGCTGATTTGTAGTTAAAGAAATAGAAGACCATCAAGGCGGCTATCGTGAATAAGGCCAGTTTGATCGCATAATCCCCAATCTTTACATCAGTCAATTATGGAATTTCTTCCAAAGAGAACTGCAACAATTGATCAGAATCATATTTCTCCAGCCTTCACCGATAGAACAAACCAAACCAAAATCTGGGTCATGGTTATAACTGAACTGCTCCTCTGGATACAGAATCAAATTACTTTAACTAGTTAATCAAGAAACTTACAGTGTTTTGGGAGAATTGGTGTTCACATCTCAGGTAGTTTTGCTTTATTCAGTCGTCTCGTGGTAAGGAGAAATAAGATGACAATCACTCGTTGACAGCAGCTACGAACTAAACTAAAATTTACAGGTGGCAAGTTAAAAACGTGCACAATGTTGTTCGTCTAATATTAACGAAACAAATCTTGTTTTTACTCCTCGTATGTATGGGTAATCAAATGATGATGAGTGAAATTAGGAAAGGCTATTAAATTGGAAGAGCTTTGACGAGAATACCATTTGATTACCTTTTAACATCATGGGTGACAAATTACGCTCACAATCGTGTGTTTTCGACTTGCTAAAACAATTTTGTCATTTCACACGTGAAATTATGAATTTACGCTAAAATCAGTTCGCGCCCAAATTAAGGAGTAATTTATCGCCCATACTAAAAACAATATTGAATACGCGGAAGACGAACCAAACCATCACATCACTTAACATACATGTACACAAGTGCATTACTGAACTATTTAGTAGGACACCATTTTAAAGCATCCTTAATGGGAAGAAGACCTTTTACCGTCAGCATTACTGCGACAAAGAAACTTGTGCGCTCATGTACAGTGAACCAAATACTTCTTAAAGTTTTACATGTAACATGAACCATTTCATTTTAATTTGAGAAAATTTTGGAAAAATGGAACTTCACAAATTAGTGCGGACTTAGATGATAATTTTTTATTCTTAGTCCATAGGACTCCAGGCTACAGAGCAAATGTTTGATCCCAAAGGCTAGGTCGAACGCGACTAAGAGAACAACCTTTCTACCTAAATAGCAATTCTTAAATCCAGGTGTTACATGGAAAAGGAACCAAACTTTAATTTCACAGGTCAAGAATTTTGATCAAGCGTTAAACAGCTTGATCAAACAAAATTGGTAAAAATGTTGATCTCGGATTAGTTCAGTTAACCTTGCCTTCAGAAACCTGTGAAATTCACTAACTGCAAGAAAATAAACTTATGCTACAATAAATATATAGCAAGTCACTGAAATTATAAAACCTGTAGCCAGTGATGATAACGTTTATGATAACAAATAGCTAGTCAGTTGGAACTGTAAGTTGATTCATATTTTTACAGAAAACAGCTTTGTAACATTAAACTTTATTTAGTCCGACCTCACGGAAATGTTTCCCGCTACAAGAAAAATATTAATTCGTTTCGCATTATATTACGGTGAAAAAATGTCGACGTTGCTTAACGCACTACAAAGGCGACATTAACCTACAAACGCAGATGAATGTCTGCGTGTAAGAGAAAGCAAAATACGTCTGCTAAGTTCAGCCTAAATTTTTCTAGTTCGTCATTTTTAATCCGTGTTAATCTTCTCCATCCTTAACCATTCTTGTTCCTTTATGGTTTATTGATACGTCTTTGGTGTTTTTCTATCTTAGTAAGCCACTATTTTCAGGTTTCCTTTAACTTAAGGGTAGTTTTGTACGAGGCCAAAGTAACTCAAAATACCGTGACTGAGCTACTGTAAGCAACTCACAGAAGTACAACAATGATCGTTGCATTAAAATCCCTATTATTAAAATATTTTCATTATCACTCAAATGTTTCACTACTATAGCGAGATAATGTATCTGGACGTTTCCATGAATTTAGAGCAATTTTGTACATAGCAAAAAAAATTATATTTTTTATCGTGATACAACTCGTTTTAGTATAAATCTACTAGCGGTCTATCGCGAATGACGTCTCCTTATTGGCTACGCTACTCACTATCTATTCTAATATAGAAAGTGAGTAGCCCAGCAGTGTGCGGTTGTTAACAAGATGGCCGCCGCTTCTTTGCGTTTTCCAAGTGTATGTGAAGAGGATAAAGATAGAGTTTTGAATGGCTAGTAGATTTATACTACAACAATTTGATTAATCGCTCTCGATTTCTGTGTGATAGTTAACTCGGGCTGCGTCCTCGTCAACTATGACGCGATAAGTCTCCACTTCATAATATAATTGTTAATAAGAACGTTACAAGATCACATTCCACAAACACCGACACATGCACACTGCTAAAGATCAATAAAATCTACTAATGAAAATCAAATGCTCAAAATACCAATATTGCTGTTCAGTTCACGTTTCAGTTCATACGGATCCTGGTCTTTTCCTCAGAGGGTTAATAATCGAGATTCAGTACAATCCTGGCCTGGCCAACCACTGGAGTTTTTCGACACCTTTGGCGGCGTTTGAACCAACTTTAAATTTTGTAGCAAGGACGATGAGGACAACAGAGTTAAAAGCAATGGTACAAGAACGAATGGCGCTTCTGAAGGTTGTCGTCGCCTCCGACGTCTTCACGAGTTCAACTAACCAATCAGTAAATAGCAAGAATAACCGAAAGCTGTCAAATCAGTTTGTTGCCATGGCAACCGGACTTCGAAACTGCCTGGAGCAACTGATTCTGCAACAGTCATTAAAACTAGCCACGATTTGAAATTTTACAAACTCTATCATGTGAAAGGAAAATCTTTATTTCATCGATCTTAAACTTAATTTATTCCGTCACGCGTGACAGCCCAAATAAAGACCGAGAAGAACCGAGCATAGACTCTGATGATGGAAGACACGCACAAAGAATGAATTAAAATAAAAGAGAAGCACCCAGTAATTACACAGCTTTTTGTGAGTAACCTTCCTAAAGCAAACATCCCTCATAAACGCGTTACAAAGGATCACATATCGCAAACTCTTACACCTTTCGGACCGTATAACCCACCACAAACGGTCATTATAAGGTGGACCCACTGACAAGGATCTCTGCTTACGGAAGGTTTAGAATTAAATTCAAACGACAAGCGCCCAGACTTTTCCGAGTTACACGATCGAAAGTGTCCATCGTTTTATCGAAAAGCCGAAAACGGACAGAGGGTCGCTCCTCATTGAACGCTTTTCCTTTTCTATGTACCAAAGGAACTTTAATACCTATAAATATAAACGATTATTGTTCGGTGTTGTTTTAAAAACAGCCATCGGACCCAAAGCGACATTTTCCAGACAAGGCTCCTTTCCATCAATCTATTTTCACCGTAGAGTAAATCTTTCTGACAAAAGCACTCGCCCCGGCGTATCCAAAAGTACCTGTAAAACACAAACAAGACAGTCAAATGGCTGCCGAACTTGCCGAGCAATCTTCATCGGAACGCTAGCAGAATTTCCGAATCTTACTGACCAATCAAAAACAAGGCTGTCGCTTAGCAACTAGATTGATACACTTAGGGTTGGGTCTGATAGGAAATTACAGTGGTAAATTGCGAGAAATTCAGAATCGGATGATTTAAAAGGGAGCAAGGAAACCAGCAACCTACAGAAATTCAACGTTCTTTGCTCAACAGTGAAGATATTTAACCAAATGCTGACTGGTGTACCAATGGCAAAAAAAATTCAACAATTTGAAATAGTAGCATATTCATGATTTCCCAGTTTTGGAGCATTTTGCTAAGTGTAAAGGCTAAACCACTGCACTGACCCATTGTCGTGGAATTTCATCGCTCTAGGGAATTCCTGTTTTCGTCAAAACTGGAGGACAACTTGGTATTCAAAAATTACCGAGGGCCATAATAAATCATTCTTGGCTATTTAACAATTAGACCCGCAAGGGCTACGGGTCAATAGCCCATTCGGCTTCGCCTCATGGGCTATTGATCCGTGGCCCTTGAGCGCGAAGGGTCTAATTGTTTTAGTATCACGCAACTAGTCGGACAGAAAAGGCAATAATAAAGTTAGCAAATGCAAGTTGAAGAAATATTTATTTGGGAATAAAACGAAAGAAAGCGTCACGCTCGATTGCGCAAATTTCGCTATTCGAGGACTATTACTAATAGTCCTTTAGTGGCGTAGCCAATTAAAATGCAGGATTTGGATTAGTCCACCAGTTGGGTGATACTAATACAAATTAGTATATTCTCAGCTCCGACTATTGCATTTCTAGCTCTCTGATTGGCTCAAAAACTCCGACTATGAGCCATTAGTCGGAGTTTTACCTTATATGGAAAACAGTGCGCCAAGTTTAA
>Ga0126339_10001090_pt1 | contig 17506 bp, 14 predicted proteins | sample OrbTmetagenome_2_FD_92532 | JGI IMG/M metagenome (GOLD analysis project Ga0126339, IMG submission 92532) | Coral microbial communities from Petempiche,Puerto Morelos, Mexico - Orbicella T R C metagenome | ecosystem: Host-associated > Invertebrates > Cnidaria > Coral | place: Petempiche,Puerto...
CTCATTCATTTCCATCCATACCTCCTCCACCACTGGCGCAGCACAATGCTTCTGGAAACGCATAAATGTGTTTCGTCCCACCACATTTAGGCCAAGGGCTTTACAAAGCAGGCTGAATTTCTCGTAGTTGTTGCCTGAGATGATAATCACTGCAGGCGACAAGGAATCATTTAGATAAATAGATTGATTCCTTTTTTGGGTAAGCACCTCGGAGGACACCCACTTTTTGCTGTGGCCATTGGTACATTTTGAGAGCAACTCCAGATTCCCACTCCCAGTCTTGGTCTCATGGGTCATTGGGCCACTGCACACATGCCCATCAGTCTCCACTGTGCAGTTAGACCCAGCCAGCTCCAGTAGTTTTTCCGCTGAAACAATGAAGCGACTTCTTTCATGAAGAACTGCAAATTCTTTTAATTCATTACTGATGTAAGTCAGTTTGGCCAATGAATTTTCTAAGTCAAGTAACAGCTTCTCCCTGTTGTCAATAACTTTCCTAGAAGTAGATGGCTCTTCATTTGGTGCTGACTCAATGGCTATACCACAATCTTGGGGAGCTTGTACAACATCATCCATAATAACAGCTTCCTCCTCAGCAGGTACAGGTTGTAAAGTTGGTAAGGACATCTGTGACACGCTGACCACATCTTCCACCATGGTGATTGTACGCACATCATCTTCAACACTTATCTCCATATCTTCACAAACCAACTTGGTGTCATCATCATTGTCAAGTTCCAATTCATGACTATAAGCAAATGAAGAAAAAATCAACTTGTGCAACTTGTATGTAGAAACCCTTCCTTATTCCTACATTCATAATTTTCAGTTGCTGTTTTGATTTGCTCTTAATTACTACCCAAAAAATGAAAACTTCTTTTACAATTTAAAATACTGACACTAGGTATAAGACAGAGTTCAGCAGAATAGCAACTACACTTTTCTACAATAATATTGAATCCTCATTGTGCTACTGTACCTTTGAGCAGCACCTCATTCATTACAGCTACTGAATAGAGAGCAAACTAGAAAGAAATAATGGTACTCACCTCTGCATTGCGCCATTAACCCTTAAATCAAAACAGCCATCATCTTCATCACTACTGTCAAGCTCATCACTGTCATCAGAATCGGTGTCACTGCATCTCAGCTGATCAATAACAGAGTGCATCCTACCAAAGAAAGTAAGAATGGACATTAACATAGATCAAGTCACAATTTTCAGCAAAACAACATCATCAACAACAATAGTTTATCGGTATCTCAAAGAAATATAAGTATTTTGGTATGTAATATATTTGACAGAAAATAGGTAACACAGAATCCAAAACAACTTTTGGAAACCAAACTGATAATGTACCATCAAGCAAATATGAATCATTCATATTTCAATGACAATGCACTTGGCAACCCCAAAATAATTAGTGACTTGTGGAGTTGTCAGAACCAACTGAGGCAGCATCATCACCATCATTTATGTCTCCGTCCTGTCGCAACACTGAAAAGGGATTTCCAACAACTGTGCCAAAGGAGATGTTTGCTCTCTGCAACTGAACACTCTGCATGGATGTGCATTCACCAACAGAGGTCACACCCATCAACATTCCTAGGGACAACACAAAATTTGTTATTGTGTACTATCATGAAAATATTGATGGAACTATTTTGGCTGCTCAGGACTACCCGCTGCGTCCTGCAAGAAAAATTTCACCGAAAGCAAAATAATAAATCCTTTTTTTTTCTTTGTTTGGTCAAGATGGCTCGCTATTGGACTCATTTATTTTTTTGTGAGTTTATGGACCTTGACTTTGTCTTGGTCCATACACACACACACACAAAAAGAACTTGGCCAGTATCCAGCCATCTTGACCTTACACTTGGTCGATAACCCATACATATTTTACAGTAAACCAGTAAGCTTATAAAAATAATGCTTCAAACTATTTGACTAGTCACTCTAGTCTTCTTTAGTCCATATTTTTACAACAACATTTACACAAAAAAAGCTTTAGCAAAATGACCTTAAATACAAAAAGAGATGGACTTATGAGTTTGAGAGGTTTGGAGAATCAAGAGGACGCTGCCGACGAGGCATCACACGAACAGGGGTCGAACTTAGAGGTGCAATAGAGCCTGAAAAAGACAGTGACACCAAGGCTTTTTTAACATGTTCTAATGTAATAAATCAAGTTATAAAAGAAAAAATACGGGCTGCTAAGACAACTACAAGAAGAGAATAACGAAAACAAATTTCAACACTTTTTATGATCTGAGATAAAGGGAGACAAAGGTAACCGCCGGTGTGAAGACTTATTTCCACAAGTTGTGTATGCTTACCAAGATCATACGAAGGTAACTCATCCCCACCGGGAGAAGGGTCTCCGTCAGCTCTAAAGCAAAATGCAAACACAAATTTGCATAAGTTACCACCTCAGTAGCAGCAATATAAGCTTAGGTTCCATTGCCCAAACAACAAGAACGTTTATTTTTATACGCAGTCAAAAGCTTATGTAAAGCAAGCTTACCTTCGATGTAGAAGATATTCTGCAAATTCGCTATCCGTGAACTTCCCCAGAATGTCTTTCTTCTCTCTCCAAAGATTAAATACAGACTGGCGAAGACGAATATACTTAGCAGAACCCGGTAAATGGGGCCTTCCAACGTGCGCAGTTCTCTCCTTATCCGCCATTACTGATCTCAGTCACACCACAGCTAGATGCTCACACAAAATGATCGAACTGAACATCTTATTTAAAAACTTTATCCGAAATATCGATGAAAAGGAAGAATATAATAACAAAGAAACCTATTTACATTAATTACAGAAACTGACATGGAAAAATAACCACGGATTGAAATGGATTATGGAGTGATTCACTTCACAGATAATTTTCAACTACACAAAATTCATTAGTGAAGGGAGAGGCGCGCAATGCATTAAGGGTGAAACTGGGCCTTTAACATAAAACGTTTGAGTGTAGTGGCAGTAGTATGGAGAAGAGTCTGGCTCTTTACAGTATGGGCAACTGTTTTCATCATTTACACCATAGATGCACAGCTCCTTCTTAGTAACAGTTAGTCTATGGAGTAACTTAAAATAGAATTCTCGTAATCTGTTTTGATGGCATATTGTTCCAATGTTATTAAATTTTGCCTTCCTCCCAATATTCCCTGATTTTAGTTCTTTTTCCCATTTTTTAGGTCCTGTGGCAGTACAGGTAGTACCATTGATATAGAGCCAATTGTAATCTTTGCACTTCATTTTGTAAAGATCAATATTTAATGATGGCGTCAGGAGAAAGGTTGTTTTATCAGCTGCAAGGCTTTCTCGCCTGCCTAAGGATTTTGCCTTATGTAGTAGATGCTTGGGAATTGCACAAACAACCTCTAGGTAGTTTAAGAAATTACACTTGATCTTAAATTTGTCCTGAAATTATTTAAATGTTAAGAACTTTCCATGGAAATGTAAATAAAATTTTGTTCAAGCAAATATTCCTCAAGTGTAGTGGATCTAGCTTGAAGAAGCTTGATGTCAAATTCCCATAAAGGCAAGTTGATGCATTCCTGAACAGGGCACATAAAACATATAATTTTCCAATTGAGCTAGGACTGATTTTAAAGTTTTTCTTAAAGTCCATAAACTTGAAATACTCAACAGTGTCTCCAAACAACCACTCAACAGACGTTTGTACATTGGACATAGATTTGTTGAAGCTGTGCTGTTAGGGCAGCACCTCTAAAGGGGGCCATGAGATTTACTCTTAGAGGATAGGTGGGGTCCCCATATATGCACATTGTCTGTCCGGTTGGAGATACAGCATACTGCTCCAAGACGTTAAGGAGGTTAGAATTAGCAAGCATTGCAGCATCATGCCTCTTTCCTTCTGAAGATAAAGAAGTAAGCTCATAACGGAAGGTTAGAAGGGATGAGCTGTTAAGGAGGCTCCCTAGAGTTTTAAGACCGCCCGCAAGCTGGGCACTAGTATGGCAGGAGATTTTAAATCCATGCGACATCCACGCGAAAAAATAGAAGCAAACATGGCTTCTCTGTTTCATAACATCGTCCCAATAAAAATTCACAAAATTGCTGGAAGCTCAAAATGCAACTTTTTTCGTTGCATGGGACCCTGTTTTGGTAAATAAAGAAAAAGGTAATTCACTGTCTTCATCATTTGTCAGTCATTGTCTTCTCGTGAAACCCAGGACAAAAGGAACTCAAAAAAATCTGGACCACATGAGACGTGGATATCGAAACTACATCGCTAAAAGGAAACTGGAGTTTGAAAAATGTACTGACAAAAACAAACTGCCCTCTAAATGAGAAACAAGGAGTACTGAGGTATGGGCACTTTACAATTTTATATACACAGAGGTGAAATTACCAGAACCATCCATTTTTGTGTTATATAACAGGCTGCCACTGAAAGAGAAGAAGCTATTCCAGATGGAACTTGTTTCATTGACCTCAATGTATTTTGGGAAAGGCTCCAAAGCTGCACTCACTGTCAATCAGTTAAATGTAATCTACCAATTCTTCCCAGAACTATCAGGAATGGACTTTTCTATTTGCTCCACAGAATGTATACCTACTTTCTTGTATACCCTCTTGAATTAACGCATTGTAAACCTAAAAATTGTTTACAATCAACCTCTGCTCATTTTTGCTAGACTGTTTGCTAGTGAAAAAAGTTGATAGTATCAAAGTACTGCATGCAATAATCAAGACATGTGGCTGTGCAAAAATTTGAAATATTTTTATCATTTACATTTCTTTTTTTTTGAAAAAACAGTGGTCTCTATTTTTCCTATTTTTGTTGGAAAACCCTCTAAAAGCATTTTTTAAATACCTTACACGAGCAAATTACAAGATCAGTGATATAGCAACATGTATGTCATTTAAAAAACATGTCCTTTCTCCTGCCATAGTACATCAAAAATCCTTAATATGCTTCATTCACACAAAGCTCTTTTCATTTCACCTGTATGTCCAATCTTTCCACTGCAAAAGGGCCACAGTACTCCAACAAGACTATTGGTCATGTTCGGGCCTTGAAGAAGCTCTTTGTTGAGGAATGTGCCTTCATATTCTGCTGCTGCATCAAAGACAATACAAAGTTTTCCAGGTTTGCTGGGATTCATCACTGGATGGTGGGGTAAATACCAGGTATGTGAACTCTCTTTAGCTGCTTCTTCGGTGGTTAACTTATAGGCATAGCCTTTTGATATGTACTTTTGATATGTTCTGTACTTTGGGGCAATTTCATCATTTCCTGGCTTTCTTAGCTGATGCCTAAGCAGCTCCACTCATCTTTCAGCCAGAGTGCAGTTGTTGGGTAACTGTGGCTGATCTTCCTTCCACAAGAGACCAACTGCACAATAGCCATCTACAAATCTTGTTGTGTCTCGCTTGTCCTCAATTAACAGTGGTTTGTCATCTGCCTCTAAGGTTCTGTAGTCCTCAATTTTCTAGAAGGGTTCAATTTGATCTTCAATACCAACTGAAAGAAAGATGACTGATATTTGCCCTCTGTCATTGCAAGTCAAAGGGCCTGCAATACTCCAGCTAAGCGGAAACAAATAACCAAGAGGATCGCTGTTGTCTGGTGGGATCATGACGTCATCTTGTTAATGTGCAACAGGTACATTTTTCCCTATGATTATCGATACTCGCTTAATGTTGACATCTGGGAATGTCAGGTCTTTCAAGTGTGGATACTCCGAAACATCCACAGTCTCTGGTAAAATCTGCCCTGACTGATTTAAGTGTTGGAGTACATAGGCTTCATTGGCCTCAATATCTCTGCGACATCCGTCCACGGGACTGCGAGTAAATAGTACCCGTTGACTTTCGATCAATTCCTTGCTCTTCCTAATAGTCTTGATACCAATTTGTTGCAAAGTTCCTTCTAGATTGAGCTGATCTGCAAGCTGGGGATCGATAAGAGTGTCAGTGCAGCCATTGCCTGGGGATGCATATGTAGAAAGGGAATTGTCATTCTCAGCAGTGACAGTCACAGGAGCTACATTCAACAAAACTCAGGCTTGTGTGGCATGAACCTCAGTTGTGCTCACTAAAGTCTGATGATAATTGGTGGTTTATGTCCTTATACCTGTTCCCACTGCAGTAGAAGGGGAATTTGCCTGGTTGTCATTGCCATTTGTACCATTATTCCTCCTCTGTTGTTCTCTTTGTGCAATAGCATCAGATGATGCCCAGGACACCTGGAACAGGCTATGCCTGTTTTTGATTTTGGACAGATATTTTTAGTATCCAAGTCTGTGTTCATTTGTAGTGTATCTCCTTGGTCAAGGAATGATGCATATGGCTTTTCACTGTTTCTGTACATATGTATCTGTAAATAAATCCGTTAAAATGTACTGGTCAGACATGGGTTCCCCCCAAGAAATGCACTTAATGTTATGTATGTGTTTACTATTGAAGAATTTCCTACAATTTCTGTTTACCCACAAAGAATTCCAGAGATTTTCTCTAGATAGTCCACATTTTTTCTAAATATTACTCCCACAGAATTCCAATATTCCTCAACTAATAAATATAGTAGCAATACAGAATCAATAGTTGCTTGTTTCATGTGCAGGAATAGGGATTCATGAAGAGTCCACCCCAAAACACACTGACAATAATGTATCAAGGGCCCTGCCTACAAACTGTATATGTATAGGAAGTCACATAAACTAGCCTGAGTACAAAAATATGAGTGAAGTTCTCAAAATTGCACTATCTGCTTGAGTGGGACACATCAATTTCTTATACGATGGAAACAGCAAAAGATGGCATTCTTCTTACTCCCAAAAAATACACTTGATTTGTAGTATTATTAACTGTACAGTTCTTGTCCCAGTCAGAGGTGTTGAATGTACTGTAAGAAATACAGCCTCCTCTTACTGCTCTCAGCTGCCTGCAGGCTCAGAGAAAGTTTCGAAGTCAGTATGAAATTAATTTTCACAAGAAAGTATTTTTTTTTAAGTTAGATGAGACTTCTGCAAATTAATTCCAAGTTGCTAAAGGGGCACTGTCACATCATGGAATTGAATATTTGGACCAAAACAGAGCTACAGTATCTTTGTAAAATACTTCCATCTACATGTGACCGCACTGCCCCAGCTATGATATAATATTATAACAGTGTCACATTTTCTTGCATTTTCACATGAACAAACTCAGCCGATTTGAATTTTTTCAAAATTTACTGCTAAAAACAAATTTTGGCAGGCCTTGGTTCAATTCCTATCTGGTATTTCATGTATAGTACTTTTCCATAACAATGCAGGAATGTAGTGTTTTCTTTTTATACCTGTCTTACGTCTTTGATTTCATCTCCATTCAGTAAATAGTAGATTTTTTCATGCCACACTGTAATTTGAAAATCAGAAGAGAGTACTCTTTCCCTGTATATTGTTAATTCATTTAAGAATACTTTATTATTATAAAACAAATCCAACTAAACAGCTACAACAGCTTAAACTAGAAGTTCAATGTAAGATTTTAAGAAAGTAAAATATTGCAATGCATTGAAATAATTATTTGTGTCATGTCTGTTATCTGTGAGCTGATCAATTGAATAATAATAATGTAAAGATCTACATCGCAAGTTTTTGAAGCCGTTCAATAAACTAGCAGTTCATGCTTTATTAAGTCTAAAACACTCAGCTGCACCTCAAGTTTTAAACGTGACAAAACACTCATGCTTTTTATTAAACATTATTTCAATGACTTCAACATTTAGTTTATATTTGAGTAAATCACCACGTCTACAGTTTACTAAACTTCATTTGCCTGACCCTCAACTTTTGCCAAACTATTATGCAATGACCTTTATGTTACATTCATAACTCGTTTTGTTCTTTGTTTTGTTGACATAACTATTACTCATTAATGATTTTGTACATTCTTTAAGTTTTTGCTATTCATGCTGTGATTGCTGTGATCAATGCAAGTTTCGTAATATAACCTTTGGAATCATGTAATTAGAGACACCTCGTTTTTATCAGTTTAGTTGCACCATCTACGTTCTTGCTATTTTATGCTATCGCTGTCATTGCTATCGTTCTAAGCCATCGTTTCTTCAATTGCTACCCTTGCGGGAGCAAGATCAAAGTAAGTCTACATATCTTTAGTCATAAATGTGTCGTAATAGTTCAAGATCTATGTTCCATCAGTATCCTTAATTTGTGTTTTGTATCTTAGCTAGTATTAGCTTGCATAAGCCTTTTGTATCATTTTGCTTTTAGTTCGAACCACACAATCACAACCACAACCATAACTACGACTTCACATCACAAGTACATCTCTATTTTGTTATCCTGATTCCTATATTGTTGATTCATTGCTTCCTTCCAATAAACACTATAACGATTGATTCTACTGTGACCTGGTTTCTTTGGAATTACATTACAATGTGCGTTTGAGTGTTTCAAGCTCCTGGGCTTAAGTCTTAGTCTACATATGGCTTCGCTCCTGGAAAGTCACATCAGTTCGAATTTGACACAAAGTTTAGCGTTGTTCATCATTTATCGTAGGATTTCTACCTTTAAAAAGACTTTGGCTGCATTAGCTAATGTAACAGTGGAAACATGTGTTGTTCACTTCAATTTATGCAATAAGCTATCGCGTTCCACAAGCACGTTGAAATTCTACACCACTTCTGGCCGACAGAGAAAGTGAACAAAACACAGATAGTGAACATGAATCACCTCCAACTATTTCTAGAGTCAGGCTAAAAAATGTTACTCTCGACTGGGACGGAGTTTGACCTGAAAAACTCCTACCACTTAAAAGGAGTAGAAGTTCTAAGAAGGGAATTCTTACTAAGGCCCAAAACAAAATAAAAGGGTTGATGCTGAATTCTAACAACTACGATCTAGTAATGGACAAAATCGAAGAATTCAAACAACTCTTACAAGAGTTTAAGTAAGCCCATGCTGCTTATCATTCTCAACTTCGTGACAAAACGAAAATGAAAGAGTCGAATGATTATTATGATGCCTCAGTTCTCTTAGGAACGGATTTGGCACACGATGTCGGTAATTGGATTTTGTCAACATGTATTGAAACAAGGTTACTACAGTCTCAACAAGAGTTACATTCTGAGGATTCAATTAGCAACGCCGGTTCTTGTGCCAATTCAAAGTCATCTCACTAATTGAGAAAAAGTTTGTCTATTGGTTCCCACGCAAGTTCTTTTGCGAGTTATATTTCAGCTGCTAAGATGAAGGCCGCCGCTAAACAAGCAGTTTTACAAGCCGAAGCTGTGAGCCTTGAAAGGTTCCACGCCCTCCAAAAGGAAGACCTAAGCATCCAACAATGAAGACCTTTGGAACTCCAAACAGAACTTGGAAAGGCGCAAGCTGAGAAGTTGGTCTACACAGAAGCAGAGGCAGATCATATGGCAGCCCCTAGACCTTTAGAACCAGCTGCCAACCAGCCTATATACTCCAAAGGTGTAGTAAACGGTTGCTCATCAGAATCCTGACTGCCAAAAAACGAGCTGACATTGGATTCGACCGAAAATAGGCCCCAGAATTTTACTGAAGTTCCTAAAGTTAGCAAACCTCTCAATCCGAATGCCAACACTTGACCATGTGATGACCTGAAGCCAGTAGTCAAGCTGTCTTTGTTGCTTACTGTTAAAGAGGAACCTGCAAAAGAGGATTATGGCCCGCCTGACACGTTTCTTGAAAGGTTGCTAGTTGCTCAAAGCCAGCAGAATTCCATGATGCAACAGTTACTTCAGTGACAACAAGAGAGCACACTTGCCTGGACACTGCCTCAGCTAGAGAGGTGCCTACTTTTAGCGGAGACCCTATTGAGTACTGGGGATTCATATGAGCCTTCCAAAACGTAATCGAAATCAAAACCACCAGTGATAGCGCAAGATTGTACTACCTGATACAATATGCATCCGGAGAAGTACAAGAGTTAGTGTCCAGCTGCTTGTCTATGAAACCTGAGGAAGGATATCAGAAAGCTAGAAGTTTACTTAAGAAACAATACAGTCAAAGCTGCCGAATTGCTACTGCCTATGTTAACAAGTTAACAAAGGGACCACCCATAAAAGCAGAGGATAGCTCTGCACTACGGTGATTCTCGATTCTGCTCACTGGCTGCAACATTACTCTAAAGGAAATGGGCTATCTCAACAAAGTGGAGAATCCAGATACCCTAAAAATGATCATTAACAGGCTGCCATACAGATTGAAACTGAAGTGACGTGGTGTTGCTGACAGGATCAACCAAACTGATAATTTTGTTACCCCAAATGCTCGTGCTGCCACACCATCTTTGGAAATGTTACAAAGGACAACCCAGTACCTTCTGGAGGATCAAAGTTCAGAGGCAAGCTACCCCCTAAGGCCTCCAACTTTGCCATCGACACAGTCTCACAGCAGGAAACCCATACACCAGTTAATCTTAACAACCAGAAATGTCCTCTTTGTAATGGCTGACATTGGCTGTCCCATTGAGATGAGTTTAAGAAGAAATCTTTGAAAGGCAGATTTAATTTCGTCGGCTCCAAGAACATTTACAATAACTACCTTGTGCCTGGCCACTTCTCCAACTCTTGTCCAAAAGAAAGCCTCTGATGCGTAACTGGTTGCAATGTCCACACCAACCACTCCTCCTTCTTGCATCCAAAGCATAATGGACCAACTGCTAATATCGATTCCGGAGCCAGCAGAGCCAGTGGTACAGGGGCTACACAGCAAGTGGACAATCAGAAGGTTCACAACGGCTTTGTCGATAGAAGAAATGAAGCTCTAGATCCGCAGAAGGAACAAATTCAAGCATCTGCAACCGGTCTCACTAGCTTGCCAGTTAAAGTGAAAGCAAAGGCTCCGACTGAATGATTCAAACCTACGTATTTCTGGACAGTGGCTTTAATGCATCTTTCTGTGCAGAGAAGCTAGCAAAGGAACTGAACTTGTCGGGAAAGAAAACCACATTGTCATTAAGACTATGGGAAAGGAGAACAGCAAAACTAATTGTTGTGTTGTTAGTTTAGAAGTACTGGACTTGGATGAGGAGAATCTCTTCAAATTCCCAGTCGTATTCACAAGACCAAGTCTGCCTGTTACTACTGAAAGTGTCTCGAACCAACAAGTTTTTGAAAAGTGGCGATATCTCTCAGAAGTGAAAATCCCCAATATTGATGCAAATGTCAGATTGCTCATTGGCAGCAACACTCCAGAAATCTTTGAGCGTAAGCATGTTATTCCAAGTTAGAATAGAGGACCATACGCTACAAGAACCACCCTCGGTTGGGTGGTTAATGGTCTACTAGGCAAGGTTGCAAACACTAAGACTCGCACTGCTAACTTCATAAAGGCCGACCTGCAGCTAAAAGAACAGTTTCACAGTTACTGCGACATGGAATTTAACGACTCAGCATAGTGATTCTAGATCACTGTCAGCTATCAATGAGCACACCATGGAGTTAATGGGGGACTCTATCAATCTGGAGAATGGCCACTATCAGCTTGCTTTACCCTAGAAGAACGACCCTCGTTGTTTGGAGAACAATAGGTCAGTTGTTGACCATCACCTTAAGCTGCTAAAACAGTGCCCATCAAGAGACCCAGAGCTGAGGTCCATGTACAAAGATTGCATGGAAGACCTCTTGAAAAAGGGATATGCAACTAAAGGCCAGCCAGCCAAAGCACAAGGAGAGACATGGTATCTCCCCCACCATGCCGTCCAACATCCAGCCAAACCAGAAAAGGTACATGTTGTGTTTGACTGGTTCACCAAGTACCATGGCAAGTCTCTCAATAACGAACTCTTACAGGGGCCGGATCTTACAAATTCCCCTGTCTGAGTATTGACAAGATTCCTCCAGGATCCGGTAGCATTTATGTCAGACGTGGAAGCGATGTTCCACCAGGTTCATGTGAACCCCGAAGACCACAGGGTGTTATGTTTCCTCTGGTGGCCTCATGAAAATTTGGATCTAGAGCCAGAAGAGTTCATGATGACTGTCCATCTATTTGGGGCTGTATCTTGCCCTATCTGTGCCAACTTTGCATTGAAGAAGACCACAGCAGATAATCAAGCAGATTTCAGCAGTGAGGCTGTAAGAATGGTGGAGCAAAACTTCTATGTGGACAATTGCTTAAAATCCATTGATTCAGAAGGAGATGCTATCCATCTGTCAAGTGAGCTATCACAACTCTGGAAACGAGGAGGTTTCCAGCTAAGCAAGTGGCTGTCAAAAGAGTGCAAGTTCGTTGAAGCTGTCCCTTAGTCAGATAGGGCAGCGTCCATCGGAGATTTGGACTTCAACCACACCCTTACAGAGAGAGCTCTTGGGGTACAGTGGCACCTGACTTCAGACACATTTGGCTTTAAAATTGCTACCAAAGATAAACCACCCACCAGAAATCTCTCTTTCTACGGCCATCAGGGGTCCACCTGAGGGCAATTTGTGGTAGTGCTGCTGGTGGCATGCGCAGCACATGACCAATCCATTTCCATTTCTTTCACCGGACTTGCTGTGTGATTGGTCCTGTTCCTGCGTAGGCACTTGTTCTGGAAGACTTCTAGCTTGTGGCTGATGGTTTTGGTCATCTTCCAGGATTCTGCACCATACAGTAGAGTGCTTAAGACATTGCTTTTGAAGAATTGGATCTTTGTCTTCTGGCTGATGTTCTTGGATCTCCAAATGCCTTGAAGCGAGGGAAAGGCCTGACTTGCCTGTGAAATCGGGACTAGGATCTCTTCTCCTCCATCTCTGCTGGTGGACACCTTAGATCCCAGGTAGGTAAAGTGATAAACCTCATCTACCACTTCCCCACTCACCATGATGGATTCATTGGTTCTGCCACTCATTCTCAAATGCCTTGTCTTCTTAACATTGATTTTCAGGCCTAAGTTCCCTGCTGTAGTTGCCAAGGCACTGGTGTTTGCCTGCATGCCCTGGTGTACATGGGCGAACAGCGCAATATCATCTGCATAATCAAGGTCTTCCAAGACACTGGTCAATGTCCGTCTAATCCCTCTTCTTCCACCACAAGTCACTTGTTTCAAAACCCAGTCAATCCCAAAGATAAACAGAAAGGGGAGAGAATACATCCTTTCAAACCCGTGGTCACGCTGAAGGCATCTGTAAGCGCTGTGTTGCAAATAACCTGGGACTTGGAGCCACTGTGAAGCATCTTGATTACATTTACCAGCTTTGATGGAATTCCATAGTGCCTTTATATCTTCCACAGGGACTCTTGGTAAATGCTGTCAAACACCTTCTCAAAGTCAATAAAGTTGGCATACAGGGGAGCATTCCATTCCTTGCTCTGCTCTAGAATTTGCCTCAGGGTGAAAATGTGGTCAGAGCACAAGTGTCCAGGACAGAAACCTGCCTGTTCCTGCCTGATGTACTCATCCAGTGTTTCAGCTAGTCTTGTATGGATGATCTTGCTGAAGATCTTGCTGGTAATGGGGAGGAGAGTGATGCCTCTCCAGTTGTTGCAGTCACCTGAATCACCCTTTTGGGGTAATTTGACAATGAGTCCAGTCTTCCATGCTTCAGGAATCATCTCGCTCTCCCATATCTCTCTGAATATGCACATCAAAAGGCATGGTGTTTCAGTTTCTTCAGCCTTGAGCATTTCTTTTTATTGGTTCATAATGTACTAAGAGTACAGATGAAAGCAAGTAAAATATGTCAATGCATAGTTGCTGGCCGGATGTTGGGAATTTGTCAATGGTCAGAAGAAGCTTGCTGTATAAGCAAATAAATGCACATTCTCAATTTGACGTTTCTTTAATTTTTTTCATACAACTTTGAATTAGATGTAATGTTTGTTTCATTATAAATACTTGTTTCAATTACAAATGGAAATTGAACTATTCACCCAAGTCAGGATTCCTCAACAGGATTATGAAATGCTCTGCTTGGAAAAAACCGTCTGAACCAAGTCAACAAAATCTCTTCGTATGGAAATTCTGGATTCTTTATTATTAAAACACTGACAGATCAGAAATTTTTGCTTCATATAGGCTTATGTAAAGATAATTTCAGTGTCGCCTGTTTACCATCATTTAAGCTTAATAGGATAAGAGTTCTACCAGCTCCACAGGATGTCATTGGTTTTGTGAAAAGCTTTCATGTAGCTTGAGTAATTGACATGGCTGTCCTATACGAAAAAACATTTTGGCTTTGGCGACACAACAGGACTAGCGAAAGTTTCCCATGTCCAGTGCCATTCCCATCCTGGCCTTCCCATCCTCACATTGAACATATGTGTCAAGTATTTTGCCTTTAAAAATAAATATTTTGCAATAAAACTAAAACGTGTACCATTGTGGTTATTCACTATCCAGTAACCATATGTCCTCTCAGAGGGCTTTTGTTTTCTCAAACTCACTGTAATATGTTTGAAATTCATCTAGAATTATGTTGCATCTTGCTTTTCCACCACAAGGAAAATTTTGCATACGAGCCAAGTGGCCCAGCAGGCCAGAGCTTACTCCGGTTTCTGTAGCATGAAGCAACTAGGAGTATTTCTACTCCCCCCTGGATGGGATGCTAGTCCATTGCAGGGTTACCCCACCATTAAGTTTGCTGGTACCCATTTATGCAATTGGGTGGAGAGAAGTACTGTAAGAGTAAAGTGTTTTGGGTAAGAACACAACACAATGTCCCTGGCAGGGCTCTAACCCAGACCACTCGATCAGGAAACAAGTACATTAACCACGAGGCCACCGTGCCTCCCTTGTCCTTGTCCACTACAAGCTGGCTTAAAAATGAGATACCAATAAATCACAACGAAAAGTTTAGTTGCACCAGTAAGGGTGCCGGATTTGGATCTCCATAAACTGCTGCATGCAGTTAGTTCAATTGAAGGAGTCGAACCATGCAAGCAGCATAGATGAGAAGTTGACCATCCGGTATAGGGTATGACACATGAGGTTACAAAGCAAAGGATTCTTATGCAAACTGAGCTGAAATGAGATGTGGAGCTCTTATTTATACTCACTTAGTAAGGGACTGGTGAACTGGTGCAAATAGCAGCATTTACCGCAGCACTTTAAGCTCAGTCAAGTCCATTTATTTGCAATTATTTATACCAACACTAACAAATTGAAATCAATGAACTGGGGAGGGGGGAGAACGAGCATCTTAAGATAGTGTTTGTAGACTAAATTGTAAATTTCACGTACACTAATGAACGAACCAAGCTCAAAGAGGAAACATGAAGTAAATCATACACTACTAAGACAGGTTTATGCAAATGACCCTTACTGAATCTCTGTTGAGATTTTCCCCCTTTACTATAAAAAACAAGGTGGATATCAGTGTCGTTTGCAGAAGTTTGCATTTCTCACTTATATTAACGATAACATGTTCAACTCAAACAGTTTGGGAAAAGAGCAAGCGTATTATGATGCTATAGATCATGTAAATAACTGAACTAATACAGGTTTTTTTGCAAGGACAGATATCGAATGTCTGTTCAGTACTATTTTCTCCCTTACTTCGTGGATTTGTAGACTTTCCTTTGCCAAGTCAAGAAAGTCAGAAAACTTCCAAGATGTTTAGAAACAGGTTTAAAATGTTTATATAGAAGGACAGCTTCCACTTTTTTCTGCTTTATCTCCAAGCTTCAAGTGCCTTGCGGTGGGTGGGAACAAAGCAGTTGAGTCATTTTGCAAGATGAACATTCAGCAAGAATAACATTTGCATAGAGCATAACACAGGGTTCATACAGATTTTCAGGCAAAAAATTCAAGGATTTTTCAAGGTCTTTCAAAGACCCTTCTTAGAAATTTTGAGGACTGTTTGATGACAATTTACCTCAAACCAAGCAAAATGTTTGTGTCAAAACCTATGTTTTGGGTATAGAGATAGTGCAGAACATCACCAGTTGCTTTTCAGTGACTTTTTAACTTCTTGTAGCTTATTTTCAATTTCATCTTCCAGGGACTTAAGAGCCACTGTCCTTAAATATGGACTAAACGACAGCATAAGTCGAAAAATCGATTTTGCTCATTTTTTGTCCATAGATTGGCCCTAGCTAGAAAACAAACTGACCATGCAGCCTTTTTGGAAGAGATTTGCAAAAAACAATTTCGCCCCGATTGAGCTCAAAATGTACTTCTGGTTGTGCTGAATTTTCTGAAAATTTGATTGCTTTGCCCATCGCAAAACAGCTACTTGAGAATCTTTCAATGGTTTTATATTCAGCTCAGGTCTTCCTGGTATACATAATTAGTTTCCAACAAACCATAGATGGCTATCTTAGAGCATTTGGCTGAAAAAAGAAAAACATAATGGACAACTTTTAACTTTAATATTTTGAAAGGCATCACTTTAGAAATTTCGTTATTTGAAAATGCCAATTAGAAGCAATTTACCTGGAGTTCAGAAGTTCCTAAAGTACCCCCCTCCCCCCCGGGTGTTACTGCTATGTCTTTTCAAGCTGTCGTTCTTTCTTTGATTATTTTAATTACAAGAAAGAGTTCTAGAAAGAAAATCATTCTAAGTTCATTTGTTAAGCGTAATAACAAGTTGATATTGTGAAGGTGAATTAATCAACATGACACGAGCGTGGGACAAAGAAAAATTCTGAGTCCTGGACAGGAATCGAACCCATGACCTCCTGAAGACTGGGCGGGCGCTCTATCCACTGAGCTATGAGAACTCATGGAGAGCAAAGTCATTTAACTACGTTCATATATGATAGGTGTCCTGCATACTGCTAGGATCAACGCTGACTGCGGCGGTAATATTGTAATAATAGTTTTGAATAGTTTTAATCAGTATTTAATTTGATTTTCACCTGATGAATTGTGATATTATCGTTGTTTAGTTGTTAGGTTCTCATTAGTTATTAGATTGAACACCTGTAAACTAGCTCTCAAGCTAAGCGTATATCCACGTTAAATAAAGCATTCATTCATTCGTTCATTCATATCCTGCATACCAGGTGTAAATGGGGAGGGAATAAGGGGTATCCTTTCCCACGCAACACTGATGCAGCGCTTTCTCTATTGTCGCTTGTATTTTCTTGGTATATATACCAAGTGAATACAAGTGGGATATTCCAATGTATACCAAGAGAAAGCGCTACATGGTTAGTTTATATTTCACCCCCAAGTTAATTTAGAGGGCTAGGAAGTCAAATCAGTCAATCAGATTGCTTCATTGCTGGCACAATATTCTTGAAATATTGGACCGGGCAGTGTCCAGGATGATCCTGCACGATCACTGTTAAAGATTTTTGTTAGTGTTAATAGCATTTCTGAAAGAACTTGCTTTGATCACACGAGACACTCCTTTTATTTTGTTTCCAACTCTCTTTCCCTTCTGTTTTGTTTAACATCAGGCGCGCGTATGCGACTAGTCGGCTTCCGGTCAGAATTGCACGTTTGAAGTTTGCAATGTCTCCCCAGTTTGTGATCGTGGCATTTTTCTGAACATTTTCAGTTGCGTAATAAATCCCCTCTTAACCAAGCTTGCAATTCTTGTTGACTAATTACTTGTAAGTA
>Ga0126339_10001091_pt1 | contig 17497 bp, 11 predicted proteins | sample OrbTmetagenome_2_FD_92532 | JGI IMG/M metagenome (GOLD analysis project Ga0126339, IMG submission 92532) | Coral microbial communities from Petempiche,Puerto Morelos, Mexico - Orbicella T R C metagenome | ecosystem: Host-associated > Invertebrates > Cnidaria > Coral | place: Petempiche,Puerto...
CTTAAAAAATGACATTTTCGGTGCTTCCAAAATATGGCGATTGTGACAGTGAAGTTGTAAAGGAAGTGTCAGGATTGTGACTGCCCTTGAGCAGGTGAGAAGGTGCAGAGAGGAGAAAGTAAAACTGCAGCTACAGAGTAGAGTTGGCACCACTATACAATTGAATACCTACATCTTTCATCTTTTGAACGATTGTTAGGCTTACATGAAGATATCATAAGACAAAATATCAGGATATCAGCATGCACTTTCAAAATCAATGAAAAAAGCGTTTTATGGACACGAAATGGTAACACAAATTATTATTTCCCATTTGACCATACATTTTCGTCATTTTTTTCAGAGTGATGTGCGAGGAATGTAACAGTTATGTACGTCTCGTATTTACCTTGGCACCTGGGATATCAGCCGTTATAGCCTTGGTGATCGTTGGACTTTGTTTCAAGTCAAAGCTTGTATTATCTTGTCGACCGAGAAGTAAGTTTCTTGTTATATGTACACACATTTAGTTTGATTAATGTGAGGCTGTGTTCAGACTTGGTTCCCGAGCACTGGTGCCTGGGCACTGGCACAAAACATAATGCTGCGTTCAGACACTGGCCGGGTAAGGGCACTGTTCCGGAATTCTGGTGTGAATTGGTGACTTCACATTAGTGCCCACTTGAGCGAGAATCTTATTCGGGCACCAAGTGTGATCATAGCCAAAGATCTATGAAGATATGTAAAAATCAAGAAAATATTCCGTAACTAGTTGATCATTATCTTTTTCTTGAAACCTATCTCCTTAAAACTTTATTTATATCGCAGAGACAATTTAGATATTGATGTTTCACAAACCCAAAGAAGTTAAGTCTGTAAAAGATTTTTGTAAAATTTCAGTTCAAAGTCCATTGGGTTTGCCTCTTTGTGTGCCAGGAAAATTGATAGGAATTTGGATTCCTAGATATAGGAATTCCAATATTTTAAAAAAGCTGGATCTTTTTTTTTCGACGAGACTTACTTCTCTAGCTTTGTCACCAAATCGAGAAGAGATCAATCAAACTTACTTCCAACCTGATATCTTATATTTTTTCCCCCAGTTGAAAAGATTGATCAGAGTACACAAACGACGATGGAGAGTACAGATGATCTGTTCAAGAAGATTGCTGATCTGCCCAGTTCAAATGTGTAAATGAAAAGATCAGAAGCCATTAGAAACAAGACCACGCCCGCAAGTCTCTAGTCCTGCTCTGCGGTCTCCACAATGAACATGCTTCAGCAAGACTCCAGAAATCTATCATTCTCGTCCCCACTGCTGCTCGTTTTAAAATGTTGTTACGAGTAGCTCCCTTTGTTTCGTCGACCAGGTGATCAAAAGAACGGAGGCACTGGGGGCGAGAATGAAAATCTATTGAAGTTGTCTAGGGAACGCGGGCTCAGGACCAGAGATTGTTTAATTGGGAGTTGAGCTGCGACAAGAAAATATATACCGTCTTTAGATCCGTTATTAAATGCCTGCCTGCTAGTCAAAGAGGCTAGGGATATTAGAATAATAGTTATAAAAAAAGAAACATAAACCTGACAGATAACAATAGTTGCCACTCAGAGAGCAAGACAATAATCTTCGCTTTATTAGTAACTTTTGATCTGAAATTTCAGAAGCGAAATGTTTAGCTGGTTGCAATTTAATTTATACATTTAATGTAACTTATTTATATTTTATGGTTCGATGAATTATTATTTACTGTATAAATTAGCACTGATAGGTTTCCAATTATGTTGTTATAAAAAATGGTGACAACTCTTTTATAATATATTTTTCAAAAGGGAAAAGTCATCAGTAATGGAGGAGACAGCAAAAGAAATTTAATTTAAAAAGAAAACACTAGCTGCAAAAATTATCCCCAATCGCTACTTTCGGAAGGTCAGAATTTTTTAGCAGGAGGGCGGGAGTTGCTCTTTTGGCAGAGTACCTAAAGCGTGTACCATATGTGAGACGATTTACCTTGAAATGTTTTCAGAACTGAAAAGGAGAAATGTAATGTAAATTTACATTAAACCAGAAAAAATTCTTGTAAGCTTTCTTGTTTGAAGTCTAAGATACGAAAGCCATCAAATCAGTTTGGTACCTGCAGTTTCTTGTATCTGTTGACTGTTGTTTCCAATGTTGCTAAGTAACGAGACAAACTAAAGTTGCGTTTAACGAAAGGGTTCGGTTTGTTACTTTTAGAAGTTCACCCGCTCGAAACCATTACCGTATGATTTTTTTCACTATTGAAATTTTATTGCTACTCCGATTCCTCTCGGAGGTGACCTTGGGCGGTAGCGAGGTTCGGTATTTTAATTTACGGTTAACTCGTCTTCGAAAGCTTTTCCTTGCATGGGGTATCTGGCGCTCTCCTTCCCAGTTTCTTTAGGCCAAATTATTTACTGATCCTGGAAACCTCTCCTTGAATCCCTGGTGTATCCGCGAATTGTACTCATATCTACACTTCTTTTTTACAAGAATGTTTTAAGAGAATATCGAGGTTGTAATTTGCGAAATTTTAAGAAAATTTCAACAAGAAAACCCACAAGAATGTATTTTTTTGTGTTAAAAATTTGTAAATACAATACAATTATATGTTTTTAACTAAGCCGTATAAAATTCTTCCCTTCCCTAAATGGCAAAACTGCATAAAAAATAGCATTAACCGTATGTTTGATGCTAATGGTATTTCTGCAAGAAGTCATGTGCGTGATATGAGGCTATACAGGATGCCTGCAGATACTTCAACACCATCCAGACACCGAATACATTCGAAAACAGAAATGTTATACGTTTTAATCTAAAAGGGATCACTAGAATATTTTCAGCCTAAAATGGGCAGAAAAATAAGAATATGCAACCTCGGCTGGGAAAAAAACAATATTCTTTTAATACATAAAAGGAGAAAGAGTGTACGTGAGGCTGCCGATCTGACTCCGGATTTTAACTTAGACCTGCCTGAACACATTGGAGAAAACGTTATTAGATCAAAATAAGTCAGACTGATCGTGGAACTCGTTGCCAGAAATAGAGGTTGCAGAAAATTAATTAATAAACACGGGATATGGCTAGACTCCTCTAGAATTGAAAATCACGTTTTCAGACCATCACAGACATAATTTTCTTCCGTTCCCCTTTCACTACTTGCGATGTTTTGGTGAGGTTCTGTGGGGCTCATTTCAGACATTTCCCCTAGTTTCAGCGGTGCTTGGAAAGTCGATACCCTATAGCCTGTACATGCGCTGCGACACGAGCAAAGTGGAACTGTGAACTTCACCACTTCACCTTTGCTCGAGCCGTAACACATGAGCCTTTACTTCTGCCCGGGTTGGTTGGGGCGTAGGTGGGGGGTGGTAAATAGGTATGTGCAGTCCCAAAGAGCATTTCGGCTTCGCCCACAAGAGATCTGGGAACGAGATTAGGTTTGAGAGCTGTTTTGGTCTGAAAAAGGGCATAGATTTGACTATTCTGGTCTGAAATGGGGTATGGTGTTCACTCTGGCTGCATGGCATTGGGCATCTTGTTTACAAGGAGCTAATTTTTTCCGCATTACATTGGCAAATTTGTAGCCCTTTCCTGGAAACATGGATCCGGGCTTTGTACGCATATCTACGTGAGGCTGACCATATGACTCCGGATTTTAACTTAGACCTGCCTGAACACATTGCATAAAACGTTACAAGATCAAATGAAGTTAGAATGATGCGTGAAACGGCGTTGCTAGAAGAATAGGCTGCAGAAAATTAATTAATAAACACCGGAGATAGCTAGAATTGAGTCTGTTTCTGACATATCAATATTCTTCTGCTCCCAGTGCCCAAAAAGTTTGGTAAGGTTCTGTGGGGCCCTTCTCAAAATTTCAGACTTAGCCTCTACTCTCTTTCAGACGTGATCTAAAATTCGACACCCTATATTAAGCCTCACACACTGCGTCACGAGTAAAGGGGAGTTGCGAGAGACGTGTCGGCGAGAGAGCGCGAACCTTCGCCTTGACTCGTGCAGCAAAGCATGAGACAAGGGGTACTCTCTTATATGAATTATGTAGGTCTTGTGCTGCCCAAAAGGGTGTGCTTTTTGAGCTTTTTTCGTCTGATTTGACCATTCTGGTTTGAAATAGGGTACGTTTTTCACTCTGGCTGGGCATAAGGTATCTTGATAACAAGGAAATAATTTTTTACCGCTTCAACATTGGCAAATTTGTAGCCCTTCTCAAACGTTTACGCAGATGGAAGCCATTTCTGGTTAGCTGCGTTAATTTGTTGGAGCCTTGCATTATAATTTGATATGTCAGAAATGGGTTGTCGATTTTTAGCCTCGGTCCTGAAATAGGGTATGGAAAATCACAGATTTTGTTTCTGAAATAGAGAAACTGCTTTGGGTTCGCGTAAACTGTCAAAAAGGCCTTCAAATATCCGATGTTAAAACTAGAAAAAACCATACTCAATTTTCAGACCATCGACAACGCGACGGAGCCACACATACCACCGGTTATTATAGGGCGTAATCCCCTCCCGGGGGAGGGACGTGAGGGCCGTTTTGACCTCACGTGGCGCTACACGTGAAATTTCCAAGGTCAACAAGCTCCATAAATGTTATGTTCCTATTTGCCTCTAGATGTGAGTTTCTAATCTTTGCATAATTCTGTTATCACAAACCATCATTTTACACAAAATTTCATGAGTGAATAATCAGGTAAACAATTATTGACTGGTTCTTGCATGCCTCCAATATTAAAATTCTGCTCGCTGTCACTCGGCGGATCGGATCATACCACCCTAGTAACTTCACGTGATCACATTTTCCGTTTGCTTTCATTTATCAACCACATTGATAAACCTTTCATAATCCCTCCAGATCAGCCGATTTGAAATAATATTTTTGCTAACAAAGACCGAATCGTCCCAGCGAATCATCTTTCCTTTAGGGTTTGACCTTTAGCGCGTGACTTGTCAAATTTAAATTCCGCAAATGGCAAGTTTACTCTAATAGCGAAAATTCTACATAGAAATCGCGGCTTGACAAATATTTTAGCGTTCGGTAACACGTCTAACCTCTGAAATAACGTATTTATACCACTTTTAATCGATCTTTAAAACTGCATATTGTTTCAACTCGATGGAATACTCTCGAGTGCGTTCCCGTGTCCTCTCTCCCGAGCGCTCGTTACCCGAACAGCGGGTCGCAATCGAAAGTGGTGGTGCGGCAACTATTTTTAAACGTATATTCCTCTATTTGAAAACGTTGGATGAAGATCCCAAAAGAGCGAACTTGAAGTTGCAAACAAAGTTAGCAATGAACAAAATGCGCTTCTCACCATTGTTCGTGGATCGAATTCAGTTGAAGGCAAATTATAAAAGCTAAATTTTCTTTGTTTATGAAATGTACATAAACAGCCGAAAAGCCACGCAACTAAAAAATAAATAGAACATGTTTTTTACATCGGAAAGGAATCGTACTGGAATCTCTGCTCGCTACGGACGAAGCTATGGAAAATTTCACCGAAAATTGTTGCCTTTCTTCCGTCGCGTTTCCTGCCTGCACTAATTGTCATGCAAAATTACTCAGTGAAATAAACCTTCAGATGTTGATTTGATCGCTTTCCTCAGGGGCGATTAAAACAGTGAATGATGCAAAGCGCATGATTGGCTGATTTTTTTCCTTACACTTCTTTGACAGCTGTCAATATAACGTCGTGAAAACAATGGATTATGATGAACGCTTCCAAATATAGCAAAAAATTCAAAGGGCTTTCCTTGCCGAAAGTATTATGTCACTTCGCCTAAGTTCTTTTCCAACATCCTTGAAAGCGAGTAGCATAGCTCCCACCAGTTTTGCTTGAATCTTCTTCATTTAGAGAGGAGCAGGGAAGACTCAAAATGGTGTGGATATGCGGACGTAATAAACCTAAAGAACAGCTTGTTCATAAGGAAGAAAGAACTTCAGTGAAACAAAAAATCTGCTATGGAGTGGGACATGTATTTAACGATCTTTGCATTCAAGCTTGGTTCACCTATCTCATCATATTCTTCAACAAGATAGTCAAAATTTCCGCCACAGGTACCGGTTACATTTTTCTTTCGTCGCAAATCGCGGACGCGATATCCACGCCGTTCATAGGCTACGGTTGCGACAAATCTCTCTCCAAGAAAATTAGCAAGAAATACGGCAACAGGAAGATATGGCATTTATTCGGCAGCGTTGGAATCGCGCTGATTTGGCCCTTCGTGTTTAGCCCGTGTTTGGTTTGCAAAGAAGATAGCCCTGACTGGGTGCCGGTCGCTTATTATGGAGTATTCGCAGCCTTGTTCAGCGTTTGTTGGCCTATGGTGGAAATCAGCCATTTGTCTCTTATGCCGCACGTCGCTAAACGTTCAAAAGATGCCGTGGAACTGAGCGCAATAAGGTGAGTTGGAAATTTTTTTTATAAAATTCTGCTTGCAAATCGACAGGAAATGGAATTTTCCGAGATGATCACCCTTGGCGGTGTGTTATATAAGCCATTGGCTTTGTTCCAAGCTTGGTTTTAAATCTCGCTTCGCTACCGCTACTAAAAAAATATTTTATCAAGTTGCATTCATGTCAAAACAACAACATTGATTCCGATCACCTTGGTGAAATTTCTTTGCATAAGCTTCGAATAATCATGTGGACTTTTGAATCGCCGCTGGTTTCAGGGAAAATTTTTTTTGGTATTGCATCATTTATTTGACAAATTGGGTTTTCCTTCGGCCCGGCGCGGAAGGCGACCGGAACGCGAAAAAAAATTACTGTCATGTGACCAACGTGTCTTGTGACTTCAGATTAATTTAGCATTTGAATCGCAAGAGCAGATCTTTTGTTCAGCGCTACTAATAACAAGATACGCTTCACTGAAGCCCTTGTTCACAAAATCATGCAAAACACATGATATTGTCTTGTACAAACCATTATGTAAGCAATGTCAAAATAAAGTTGTTTTCGAGAAAATGCGAACCTTGAACTTGAAGCCGATATTTGCTTGTCGATGCGAAACTGATAAACAATGCTTGCTTTATTGCACAGCTAATAGCAACCTAATTGCGGTTTCGAATGAGCAGGCCATGGAGAAATATTAAAAGCTAAATCGAAAATTGTTAATAAAAAAAACCGTTTAAATTGCTGTCCCTATGAAATTATCTCTTAGGGTCCGGATATGAATGTGATAGGCACAATACGTAGAAGCTTTATTTTATTCTCATAAAATTCATTTTAAACAAATAGGTTGTTTACCACTCGAGTAATGCCGGTTGAATACAGCATAGACAAAAAATATGCCCTTTGGGAAGGACGATATCTCGTTAAAGTGCAGATTCCTTGCATTTGAATATTAAAGCTGTTTCTGATCTAGCGCCCTCTCATTTCCTCCGTTAAAGCCATCACTTTCAGAGCAGTTTGACCATTTTCTTTCGATCGAGTGAAAACCTTTTCGATGGATTCATTGGGAAACCGTAGCATTCAATGGCTTGACCTTGGCTATATTTCGTGTTGTGCCGGAGTATTACAACGCTTTTAATTAGTTGCCATAAAAAAAATTAATCACCTTGGCCTTGAAGGTTTAGGTCAATTTCTTTGTTGCCTCAGCTAATTGGGCCGGCAAACGGTTTCAATTTTTAAAGGGAAGTTTCAGTCACTTACGCACGTTCTCCAAGAGCGTTGAAATGAGGTTAGAACAAAATGGCGGCTCAAAGAAAGCTTGAGGTGCAACTCGCTGTAGGCTTGACCCTGTTTGACCCGAACCATGAGTGTTTTTCCAGTTGTTGAAGGACCTGCTGCGGAACACCCTTAACGATGGGAAATGTTTAGTTTTCGCAGCAGAAAGCCAAGTCATGTGAATTAAATGTAGTCTCGATATGTGCCTTTATTCAAGAAGCGCTTTTGTGCACGATGATGTAGTTTTTGTTCCTCTTTGGATGCGTGTAATGTGAGCGAAACTGCGACACATTCTTTTGGAAAATGCTATTTTTTGAAACCCCTTTTTGTGTAGTCTTATTTCTAAAACTTGGTAATTATGACCCTGTTATTGCTATATCTGTAAATGCAAGAAACCTATAGACTAAAGGTAGATTCCTTTATTGCGTTCGTAACATTTTCTCAACCTCACAGATCCACATGCTACACCAATTTGCAGACTGTCAGTTGAGCATCAAACGAAAAATATGCAACTTTACCGCTGAAACGTTAACAGTTCTCGACAGTATAAACATAACAGAACTTAATCTACGAGTTAGAAAGCTTTTCTGCATTTCACACTCTTCTTTTAGAATTTAGACATTTGTACAACTCCAGAAACTCTACATAGGGGGTTTCAAGATTTTGAAATCTTATAACGTCATTTCCTGTGATCAATATGGGTGATCAAAAATAATTTCTATTTCCCTTATCGTTATCTAGTAAGAGGCAGCTGTTAAAAGATGAATTGAAGATTATTTTTCTCTTTCAGCCCTAGGTTATGCTATTAAAACTCGTGTGTCTTTAAAAAGGATTGCTTCAGTGTAAGGTGACTGCTACTTACTGTGACTGGTCACATATTTTGTTCTTCTTCTTTGCGGGAAAAGTGATCATCGGAAATTGTCTTCTGGCCTTCTGAACTCACTTGTGGGACGTGTTAGCCTCTTTAAGAGTCCTTAATATTTGGGATGATCAGAAAACCTGCAATTCGTGACTTCTGCCATGATTTCTGTCAGTTCTTTTAGCCCTTCAGTTCATGACGAAAAACTCAACTAAAGTGTTTTTAGTTCAAAAGATTGGAGAAAGAAACTGAACCACTCAACATTGTTGGAAGCTTTTTTTTTCTCTGTTCATTCTTTATTTGCGTGAGGAAAAGTAAATGTTTGCTGTATTTCCGTGGGCTGAAAAATGTGCCGGGAATTCTCTCAGGAAATCCGCAGTTGATAGAATAACAACAACACACACACTGATATGTTTTTAAAACAAATCCGTCTATCACATCGCACTATGGGATTCGCCGACGTTTTCTTGATAGTATTCAATTTAACCAAAAAGAATCTCTTCAGTTGTCAGCTGTTGAATACACCGAAAAAATCACGAGTGAACTTATGAATGTATCCAATTTTCTCAGAATAGCTTAAAGGAGATATTTTTGGACGTCAAATGATATCTGTTTTAAAACTAAACCGATACCTTTAAAAGGTGTTGGTTTATAGTCTTGTGGTTATCCTAGGGTTATGCGAATTTAATCCGACCTGCACGTTTTGAAAATCATCATTGAGAAACATTTCTTCAATGATGACAGATGTAATTTTATCACAGATTCAGTTGTTTGTTTGCTTATTTTCTCTTCAAAACATAAAACAACCACCTAGCCCCTGTTTTCTCTACATTGAAAGCGAACACTCGAACATTTTGTCTTGGAGGTTACCCAGTGTTTTCCGCAGCATGTTTGTATGTTGCCAAGGGCCCGTTTCTCGAAAACCCTGGAAACTTTTCCGCCCCGCAGAGCCATTTTTAGTCAATCTGTATCTACAAACAGAGAGCTGCATGCGCCTAAAACTTGTATAAAGGGAACCTTTCTTTATATTAAGGATACGTGAATAAATCAACTCTGTAATCTTATGCGCCCACTGGCGCCTCGAGAACTTAAAATGATGTAATCATAAGGTTTGAGATTTTGCCCTGGCTTTCCGGGTGTGAAAACTTTTCGAGACCTTCGAGAAACGGGCCTCAGGACTTCACTTTGTATGAAGGAAACTTTGTTACAATTACCCCACTCAATGTCACAATCTCTTCATCTCCTGATATCTTCTTTCTCAAAGCTTATCAGCCTTTTAATGGTCTGCCTCATTTTCCTTCCTCATTTTTATCCAGGAGAAGCCTAGGAACGACTTTGATCATAACGGACCAAACCCCCGAATTTAATTCCAAACAAAATGTAGTTTCTTTTGTTCTCCAGATCTGCACTGAAGCTGGGATGTGGAGTGTTTGTGTATGTGGTCACTTGGATTCTTCTGGGACAGAACAGCGAAGAAACTGTGGACGAATCAGCTCAAAAACAATTTACGGTAAGGAACCACAGCTTCCAAGGCGTTATGGACTAACTTATGATCGTTTTGGCCTTGATAAATTTAATAACCCAACCCAAGTTGTGCTAACTGCGATTTTGAAAAGGTCATAACATACCTAGATTACAGGGGAACAGTCTTTCACAAAGAACACTGGGGTTTTTGAGCTTACTTCAAAAATCTACTTCCAATGCTTCCAGGTTTCCGTCAGACAGCATCGACTGGAATAAAAACGTTGAATATCAGCTGAACCAAACCAGACAGAACTCAGTGTTCCGTTCCATAACTGCATTTTTCTACGTTGGTTGCATATGATCATTTGTCCTGGTTTGTTTGGTATTTGTTTCTAACTCTATATTTCACTTTTTTACTTTTTAGTATCAATCTATAATCGTAATGCTGACGGGAAGTTTCTTCGCCTTAATATTTCACTGGGGTGTAGATGAAGCGGACCACTCACCAGGTATGAACACAGGGTTACACTGCTGACCTGTACATTGTAAAACATTCATAACGAACTCTTAATTGTTTTAAGAAGCGTCCAAACTACGCCGGAGAAATGTGAAAACGCAGCTTTATTTCTATGGTTAGGCCTACCGTCCACACTAATCCGTCACGAAAACGGAGCTTTTTGAAAACGCTCTTCAAACCGGAGAAACTTGGAAACGCCGGCCTTGCGTTTTCGTGTGGACGGAAAACATTTTGAAAACGGAGCCCTTCGAAAACGATAGCGTTACGATAATATTGTGGTTTTAGTCAAACAAGTCCAAAATGGCCGGTGATTGTTGCGTTTTCAAATTTGCGGTTTCAATAATGTGGACGGGGCCTTAGCTCATTTAAGAGTGACAGGACGCCGTGCACCAACCATCAGAACAAGAAAAACGAGTAAACTTGACGCTATGTCCTTCTTAATCGTTTTTACTTCTTTTCTTTAGAGCAAGAAAAAGAAAAACCTTCAAAAGCTCTACTCCCAGCCAGTGCTCCAGAGTGTAAAGACCTAGAGAAGCAAGCTCTTGAAATCGAACTTCAGAGACAAGAAAACCAGGAACAACAGAACGACAATAAAATGACGTGGAAACAATGGTTTAAAAATCCTGACTTTTATAAGGTAAAATACAATTCTTATACATAGTTGCCACCAAAAAAGGTGTTCGACATTGATTTTCACAGCCTTTGTTCTTTAATTGACGAACTTGCTGGTACGATTATCCCTTTCAATCAATCAATCAATCAATCAATCAGTCAGTCAGTCAGTCGGTCAGTCAATCAATCAATCAATCCGTCAATCAATCAGTCAATCAATCAATCAATCAGTCTTTATTTACAGAGGGTAAAACACATAATAGTAGTTGTACAACTTATAAACTTGTGGCCCTTCCTTTATTGGAAGGGTCCGGTTACGTCAAGTCTCAGATGTTGTCTTTATGTGTGGACCGTGCCTCCGTGTTCCTTCATGGGAGGTACAACCTCAGTAGGGGCTACGAATTCTGGGCCTGGTCCCTTTATCGAAGGGTCTCTTTGCTGTCGTCGTGACCATGGCTCAGTGTCGCGTTATGTGAGTTATCATTAAGTTGGAGGTCCACAAATAACTGATGAAGTGCATCTTTTCTTTTTATTCCAGATTGTTTTGATCTACATGACGACGCAAAATGTAGTTAATCTGAACCAGTCATATTTTCCAATGTACTTAACAGATACACTCCATTTTGAAAAGGTGAGTATTTTCTTTCGTTTCTTAGTGTTCATTTTCCTCGTGTGTGTGTTGTTTCAGTGAGAGATCTAACCTCATTTTTTGTTTTGTTTTGTTTTGTGTTTTTTGTCTTCTTTAACAGGAAGCTATTGCTTACTTCCCCTTAATGATTCTAATCAGTGGAATTCTTACAAGCACGATTATAAAACGACTAAACAGATACTTCTCTAACAGGGTAGGTTGAAATATCTGGTTATGCTATACGTGTAAGCTTTGACTTCAAAATGCAGATTCTCGCTACTGTTCTCCATAAATTCGTTATAGTACTGGATGGGAGAATTTACATATTTATACCACTCTTCACTTGTATGAGGAAATACAAGTGACTCAGTAGTGGGAAATCGTTGCATGAGTAGAATATAGAAGACTACTTCATCTAAAACACTAGGATCATTCTAGAACTAGATTTTTAAACTGGTTAAGCCTAGACTGTTCTCGCAAAACTATGCGTCCTAAGCTACGAGTAGTCCCTCTTTCGCTTATTCCTTCGAACTTGACCGTAAGTGAACCTTGAGGAAAAAATGGCCGCGCGAAATCCCGGGACCAAGAAGCGCGCGCTTCTCGCCCCCAGGATTTTGTACGACCATTTTTTCCCGCGGTTTTGTTGTGCGTCAATCACGACGGACTAAGCAACAGAGGAACTACTCGTGGTCTACATGTGTCCAGACAATCCCAGCGAGCTACCTAACGTTAAAGTTGTTCTCTTGTTTACGGCTGCCCTTGTATTTTGTTTCAGGTGCTGTTTTGTGCCGGTGCGGTGATTGTTATCGGTTGTGCCACGTGGTTTTATTTCACCCCCCAGTCACAAAGAGATATGATCTACGCGCCAACAATCATCATGGGCGCGGGAAACTCCATGATGTTAGTGACGTCACTTGCCATGGTGGCGGAAATAATCGGTGATGACAAAGTAGGTTTGCCATCCCAAAATATAATTATCATGAATATATATATCCGTCAGTTGAGGATCTCTGTGTTCCCATCTCGCGAGAGTTTGACAAGATATCATTTATCACTATTGATCATTTATCACCATACTATTTTTTAAGCAATTACAGAAACATTTAAAAATGCAAAAAGCGGCTCTTTTGTAACAGCCCTTGTCTTCTATAAACTCGGGCGTTAAGAATGTTCAAACTCTCTTAGTTGCGTGAAAACAGGAAAAACGTACATTGATTTGGTTTAATATTCAATGAGTATCATTAAGTCAATTTTTGTTTTCCTTATGAAGTATTCTTAACATTCATATATTTCTTTTCCTCTCCAGAAATCTAGTGGTTTTGTGTACGGTGTTTGTGCTTTGATGGACAAAACATCCCTTGGGTTTATAGTGTTAGGACTGCAAGAAAATTATCCCGAAACAAAAGGGTGAGTTGATTTCATTACTGTTGCCTGTTCAGTTTACCGGCCTCAATGGATGAGGTTTCTTTTTCCATGTTTCTAAAGACCATAGGTCTCCAGAGACAGTCTCTTGCATTGACTGAAAGGGACTGGTTTACAGAGTTGGGGAAAACTAAGTCAAACGGATTGAATTCCTGTTAACTTGAAAAACCGACTTTTTTCAAGTTTGTTTCAAATTCTATGAAAGTGTCATTGCTCAGCTTTCATCCCTTGATGTTTATATGACCGTTATTTTGCCCAATTCAAGACTGTTGGTCTGTTACTTTGAAGTTTAGAGTTCATAATTAACGAAACTAAACCAAATAACCCGAAATACCTTGACTTAAATTTTGTATCTTGACTGTTCAGTTGATACTGTTCGAGAGTTTTCTACCGTTACTGATCCCATACATTACGCTGGAATTTTTTTCAGACCCTGTGGCGAACCTTGTGCCCAGTACCTCAGAGGCGCATTCTCGGTATTTCCTGGTATCGAGGCTCTGGTCGCTTTCTTGATTGTAGCCTTGTTGTATCGTCCATCTTCCAACAAAAATATGAAACGACGAATGACCAGTAAGTGTTTACGAATAGATATACTTGTGAAACTATGAAATAAGGCCAAAATACGCGCTGAAGAGTCTAGCAGGCCTGTCACTCCCACTGTACATGGTTAACTTTAGATTTTTTCGGGGGGCTCCAGCGTATGTGTAATAGTTCCAGGCTCAAACTTAGCTTCACTCTTAGCCGTTATTTTGGACTGTCACGCAACGCATAATTGAAAGAACTCTGCGTGACGATCTAAATAACGCTTGCGAACTTGGCGTGACCACTTTCCACTTTGCTCTTTTTGTTTCTAGCGACACGAGAGAAGCATCTCTTTTAAACAGATTATAATAACCTAAGTTAGCTTTTGTTACTACATTTTAACGTACTTGCCTTCCCCTTTTGGAACTCACCGTATAGTGGAGAACTGGAGATTAAAGTAACACTGGGTAAGGTTCCCACTCGTTGACCAGAGTGTGGGAGGGTGCCCGCTTAGAGAGGGGGGGTGGCATTTGACTTCTGAGGGGAGATGGGTGATTCGGCGTAGGCATGATTTTTTAACCCTTTCGTGCACTAGGTTTTTTTTTTTTAAATCAGCCAGGGTAGAAAACGAGGGGGCGACTGCTAATACAGTGAAACCTCGATATAACGAAGGGCCAAGGGACTGGCAAAATATGTTCGCTATAACGATGTTTTGTTATATCGGGGTTCTTTTCCTTATATTTTACTATTACTGGGGCGAAGAATATCGTCTCGTTAGAAATCGAAGTTCCACTGTAGTGTCATAGTCTCAAACCGCAAAATACTTTCTAGTTTCAGGTAAAGAGGAAGTGTACATTGACGATATCGACTTTAAAGTACTGCCTTATCTGAAATCGACAGAAGTATAACACTGCAGTTAACACCTCTCCAGACATCTACTGCAGTTCCGGTTCACGTGATCAGAGTGTGTTGTGAATGTGATGAGTGCAAAGGGCAAAGAGCAAAGAGCAATCGCGCGATTGCGGCCTATGAACACGTGGACCTAGACATACGCCTCAAAGGCGAAGTACCAATTGAACATCTATAGCAAAAAAAAATGAATTTCAATTTGGGACATTGCTGGTGTTTTACTCGTAATATATAAAAACCTTTCGAATCATGTTAAAGATCATTTTTAAAATTGAAGACAGAATTATTTATACCTCACTGGAAAAGTCAAACGGCTCGTACCTTTTTAGAAAAGAGGATTTTTGAATTGAAATTGATAATTTATATTATGGGTAGTTAGTTAATATAGTGGTCGGGTAACTTCAAAGCCCTTGTTATCGTTTTTACACAAATACATTGGTTTGGTTATGACTAGCACAAGTTAAGGTCTTAAGTTTTGAATAATCGAACACCTGCAGATAAATGCAAAACTAAAGGAGTAACACAATCATTTGCGGTGGTCAGTATTTAATTCTAGTTTTTCAAGCCCGAGCAGATGAGCCAATCAGCGTGGCGTGCCTCAGCCAATCAAATGCTATAAAAAGATGAAGATTGGTCCCAGTCCGTTCTCCTCTTGATTTTGTGGTTGTTTGGTTTCTTGCTGCCGGTTAACAATGTTGTTTTGTTTTAGTTAACAATGTCTTTGTTTGTAACTGAGTTTTAATCACTTTGGTTAATTTAACTAAAGGGGTGTGTCGCTTATGTGACATGTTCTCAGTCAGGTCGTTTATAAGAATCAAGTTACCACCTCTTGGCATCACAATCTTGCCCATTTTCAACATCCGTATTCCCCTTAAACATCTACATAGATGCTTCTCCTCTGTTGTGTCAAATACATGAAGGTTTCCCTTGATTCTGAGACTACTTTGAATGTGACTCAATAGCTGACCCAGCCTATTTCATTTAAAGTTCTTTCATACTCAAATATTTGGTACTTAACTTTTTCAACTCTGACATAAAAACTACTTGTATTGAAAAAAAGTGTGGTTTCATAGCGAAGGGTGTGTACCGGTAAACTTAATTAAAAGAGTTTGCTAAAATAACTTTCCTGATTGTGGTGTTTCCTTCGCATGAGATGTACCTAATAAATTATTCACTCAAATGTTACCGTCACTCGAACGTGGGAAATTGCAGGCCCTGTGTTGTGGGAGACTGGGAGAAACTCCGAGATAAATTCGAAGGTCTTGTTAAGTTGGATAATTCACTCTTCCTAGAGATTACAAGCTAACATTGCATAAACGTGTGTAAACTTGCTACCTAGGTGTATGCCTTCCTATCTATCTGCCTTCCCACCTCCCTACCTGCTGAACTTCATTACTTACTTACTTACGTACAGCTGTTTCGAAAAAGGTTGTACGAAAGTGAAAAAGCGTACGCGGATAAGGCCTTAAAAGGTATTATTGGCAACTTTAGGCTCCGTCCACACTACGCTAGAGGAATTTGAAAACAGAGGTTTCACTCTGAAGACGCATCAGATGTTTTCCGTCCGCACTACGCCGCAGAAATTTGAAAACACAACAATCACCGCCGGTTATTTGTGTTTGAGTAAACCTCTGGCTAGGGAATATCATACATACATACAACGCAAAGCCGGCCTATTCAAATTCCTCCGCTTTGAAGAGAGTTTTCGAAAAGCTCCGTTTTCGTGTAGGATTAGTGTGGACGGTAGACCTAACCGGTAGACCTAACCGTAGAAGTAAAGCTGCGTTTTCAAATTCCTCCCGCGTAGTGTGAACAGGACCTTAGCTTATCCTTGTTTGATCGAAGCAAATCAAACACCAATTTATTACCTGCGGGAGGCTGATCGTTTTAACTCTTTTTCCTACTTTTTTCACGAGAGAGGCAGAGGGTTCCATTCTGGTATATTTCAGCTTGCGGTAACCTTACTTATTTGTCACTCCTACATCAAAACTCGATCAAGATTGGTTAATTTTTTAGTTATTATTGGCGACAACAGAGCTCTTTTACCCCATTATTATAAAAGCAAACATCACGACGTTCTAGAACAAACTATCGACCCTTTATTGCCGGAGAGCTCCCTCTAAGTAATTAAAACTGACTATCAAAACAAAAAAAATAGTAAATTTAATTTGACTCGCATGCAGCGAAGACAAGTTCTTCCAACTGAAAACGATAATAATAATAAACAGGAAATTTCGAGTGGAAAATTGAGACTAGATGACCTCGTTCCCTCATTGCAGTAGAATCTTGCTCAGTTTGGTACCAATAATAAAATTGGTACAGGTTATTTGATTCCTGACGGAATGGGGTGAGACAGACGATATTTATAAATCTTTTCGCTATCATTGGAGAGACAGAGGGAGACAAATAATGTATCGAACGTTTGCGCGCGATAATATTTAATTTTGTTTAAGTTAAGGTTAACAAAAGATGAGTTAAAACGAATAAAGCAAACATTGAAATAACGGTGAAAAACCAAGTTAATATTTGTGATTCAACTTCGGCTTATTTTCTTTCTCATTAGTCAGCAATCTGTAAAATGCTATGATTTATTAAGCACTGTTCCCCAAGTTTACACCGAGCTTATGAGACGTTTTGCAAAGCCTCAGAAGACTGAGATTTGTTCGGCCATAAATTATAATTCTGTTGACTGCATTTCCTTGTTCACATATTCCTAACATTACACAAAGCGTTCAGTGATGACAAAACGCTTACAACTTTAAGATGGAGTATTCTAATCAACATAAAACGAAAGCAAACAAACCTGGAAAGAACGGTTCAAAATTAGCTGAAAAAATAAAAAAAAATATTAAGATCGTCAAGTGCAAACTTCCGCGAAATCAGAAATAA
>Ga0126339_10001092_pt1:0-10000 | contig 17496 bp, 9 predicted proteins | sample OrbTmetagenome_2_FD_92532 | JGI IMG/M metagenome (GOLD analysis project Ga0126339, IMG submission 92532) | Coral microbial communities from Petempiche,Puerto Morelos, Mexico - Orbicella T R C metagenome | ecosystem: Host-associated > Invertebrates > Cnidaria > Coral | place...
CCAGGGAGCCAGGGAGCCAGGGAGCCAGGGAGCCAGGGAGCCAGGGAGCCAGGGAGCCAGGGAGCCAGGGAGCCAGGGAGCCAGGGAGCCAGGGAGCCAGGGAGCCAGGGGGCCAGGGGGCCAGGGGGCCAGGGGGCCAGGGAGCCAGGGGGCCAGGGAGCCAGGGGGCCAGGGGGCCAGGGGGCCAGGGGGCCAGGAGGCCAGGGAGGCAAGGGACCAGGATACCAGGGACCCAGCGAACCAGGGAGCCGGAGAGCCAGGGAGCCGCGGAGCCTGGGAGCCAGGGAACCAAGGGGAAGGAGCTCGGGAATCTGAAAACCTAGGACCCTGGGAAGCTGGGGAGGCGGGGAGCCAGGGAGTCGGGGAACCGGAGAGCCAGGCAGCCAGGGAGCTGTAAAACCAGATCCCCAGGGGTCCAGGGAGCCAGGGGACTAGAGGGCCAGGGAGCCAGGGTGCCAGGGAGCCAGGGAGCTGGAAAACAAGATACTCAGGGAGCCAGGGAGCCAGGGGGCCAGGGAGCCGGGAAGCCGTGGAGTCGGGGAGCCAGGGAGAGGGGAAGACGGGGAACCAGGGATCCAAGGGGCAGGAGCTCGGGAATCTGGAAGCCTAGGACCCCAGGGAGCCGGGGAGCCGAGGAGCCGAGGAGCCGAGGAGCGGGGGAGTGGAGGCGCGGGGGAACCGAAGAGCCAGGGAGCCAGGGAGCTAGAGATGCCGGGGAGCTAGGGAACCAAGGGGCAGGAGCTCGGGATTCTGGAAGCCTAGGACCCCCGGAAGCTGGGTAGGCGGGGAGCCAGGGAGCCGGGGAGCGGGGGCGCGGGGAAGCCAGGGAGTCGGGGAATCCGACAGCCAGGGAGCCAGGGAGCCAGGGAGCCAGGGAGCTGGAAAACCAGATCCTCAGGGGTCCAGGGAGCCAGAGAGAGGGAGCCAGGGAGCCAGTGAGCTGGAAAACAAGATCCTCAGGGAGCCAGGGAGCCAGGGGGCCAGGGAGCCGGGGAGCCAAGGGGCCAAGGTACCAGGGACCTAGGGAACCATGGAGCCAGAGAGCCGGGGAGCCGGGGAGCCGGGGAGCCGTGGAGCCGGGGAGCCGGGAAGACGGGGAACCAGGGATCCAAGGAGCAGGAGCTCGGAAATCTGGAAGCATAGGACCCCAGGGAGCTGGGGAGCCGAGGAGCGGGGGAGCCGGGGAGCGGGGAAGCGGAGACGCGGGGGAGTCGGGTAGCTGGGGAACCGGAGAGCCAGGGAGCCAGGGAGCTAGAGATCCCGGGGAGCTAGGGAGTCAGGGAGCTAGGGGGCCAGGGAGCTAGGGAACCAAGAAGGGAGCTTGGGAACCTTGGAGGCAAGGAGTTAGGGATTTAGGTAGCCTGGGAGCTCGAGAGCCAGGGAACTAATTAAAGAGCCAGGGAACCGTGAATGATCGAATGAAAATAGACAGCTGACAAGTATATAATAGCTAGGGCATATATAAAAAGCGCACATGTAGGGGAACCGGTGATCGAATTATGTCTTGGTATGTCTTGGCATTTCTTGGTATTAATTTGGTTTTTCACAAAGTAAATCTCGGGGATAGAATTTACACTTCGGTTTAGCGTTTTACCGTCTTTGATGCCTTTTTAATCCGTTCTGGAGTGTAAAATTCACAGATCCGACATTTTCAAAGGATACATCGATGCAAGTTCTTCATAAATGCTCTAACCGAGTTCCTGCTGAGTTCCAAATCTTCCCTATTTCAGAATAGATACTGGTGATCGCCAAAATATCACCTTAGAAAAATTATTGTTATCTAGTATTTTTTGGAAAGAATAGAGGCACCCATGAACTGAACATTACCTCGTAAATGTACGTACCTTCTCGTAGGACCGAATAAAATGTTTTCTTCCTATCACTGACAAACTTTCGCGAAACGAAGCCACACAAAGTGATGTGGAACCCCCAGTGTAGACTTTGACTTCTGCGGATGGAAGAGTGATGTTACCCTGAGCAGTATATGAATCATATGTAAACAAATGGGACGGAAAAATGAACTTTTAACGTGTTAAGGCTGTTTTGTTTACGCAACGTTCTTTTGTTTAGTTGGTCAAAATGAATAATCATGAAATTTTGAAATGTAGTGTTTTGATTAAATACCTAAAAACAAACGACTATAAATCTTTCTCGTGTTTGATAGAGAAAAAATAACTGCGGTGAATGTGACTACTTTAAATTGAAAAGTAATTATTTCTCCGTTGTGGGGTAAAGCAAGCACATCTGATCTAAAACTTGCAATCAATACTAAGGCTGTCAGAGAAGTTTTTAAATGAGAACGGAGAGCGAAGGAATTCCTGGATTGTCTGAAATAAACTGCAAAACATATCGCAACTTAACTAATTAATGGTCGTTTCTTTAAAAGAAGGGCAATGGCAAAACGCGAGCTATGCGAAGCAGATCAGGCTAGGAGGGCCAGTCAAAACAAATTGGAACGATGAATTGTTATTTTAACTTTTAATATTACCCATAAAACGAAAATGTGCCGATTTTGCTGAAAGCCAAAAACATCAGCAGCTCAAAAATTGTATCAAAAGTATTTTGTGTCATATCTTAGTGTCCAGGAGGTCGGGAAAAATGACGCAGCAAGTGCCCCTACAGATACAAGCGCCTTTAAAATTTCCCAAAATTTTAATGCATTTTCGCCAAATAACCAATATGTCATTGAATTTATGTATTGTTATTCTCTGCTGATTACTCTTACTGCGTTGTTTTGTCTCTCGTAAAAATGGCCTTCGGCGTTTCTTATTTTCAAAAAGTGTTCATGCTTACCCGTTAAATTTACTAAATTAATCGATACTTGTCGTTCAACCGAAACAAACAAACTTCGACTTCCAAATTTACGTTCTTGACATTTATATTTGAAATAATACAATTGAGCTATTTTTACCGAAGACCATTATTTTACATTTTAGCTATAGCGCGTCATCTTCAAACATCCTTTCGGTGTAAATAAAATAATTAAAGATGGAACTCGATCACAAAGAGTCTCACATTGGCACAAAACTAAGTTTATTTCTCGGTTGATGGCAGTTTTCAAATTGGGAGTCAATGATTTTAATTCGAACGCTACATTATTCTGACTTTTCGTCAGTCGCATGAAGAGCGTATTTGAACAGTATGATTCAAAACGATGTGTTCTGTCTGGTTTGCTCAGAGATTGATTAACTCTTTCTAAGCTATTGGCAATGCAAGTTTTTAGATCAAGAAAAGAATAGTTATCGATTTTAATTTAAAAATACTGTACTTCTGTTCATAGGTCTTCATCAGTGCAAGCTAGGTTCTGGTTGGCTTGGAGTGTATAGTAAATATGAAAGTGTCGTCAGCAACTAAAGACGTTGGGGTCATTTTGTTACTAAATAGTCTCTTGATTACGTTCGAGACTGATTGCAGTTCAGTTTCTCGGTAGTTTTTCCCGGTCGCACCCAGATTTCACAACGCAAGAAAGACTTTTCGTTGAGTTCATACCAAAATTAGTCAGTCTGCGCTGACGTGGATTGAAAAAAAAAGGAAAAAAAGAAATTAAATAAATCAAAGTCTTCCGTGTATATGTGAAAGACATTCACAGGGCGATAAGGACAAAATTAAAATTCCTTGAAAACAAAAGCAGGTTGTGCGACGAAATGTTTTGGTATGTACTATTTCAAACACTGATCATGCTGATCATTAGTTGACTGACCAGTCCACAGTACTAAACAGTGTTACCGGAAAAGTTCTATTAAAGGAAAACTTGCTTACCTTTTTTCAAACTTTTATCCGATTGAACGTTATTAAAAAATCCGCTGGGAAATGTTTATAGAGTAGAAAACAACGCGCGCGATGATCGGTTGACAAGACTGACTTCAAAACATGAAAAAGTCTGAAGATTTCTTACTGTTTACATATGTAAATTTAAGTAGGTTTTTATTGGCGGTGTTCTGTTCTCTTGTGATGAAGATTTTACGCCCTTAACAGCACTAGTAAACTGTTATCTGACTCAAATGAGGATCTCAGCTAGTTATTTGGTCATGTCTGACCATGTCTGGTTTTACTTCAGCAACCGCGCAAGCTTAAGTGCCGAACGGAAGGACCGTTTGTTTATTATGTTCCCTGCCGTAGCGTACCTCTCTAACTCAAAAAGGACTTACCTCACCTCTCACACTCGTAGCAGGCGTAAAACATTATTCGTTACCTGCGTTTGGTGAGGCGTGGATAGGTTATGGTAACTTGCCTTCAAAATGTGACTAACGGAATTTTCTCTGTCTCAACATTTTGTTGATCGTTTTTGTAACGTTTGCACACAATATGCATATTTTGTGAACATCTTACTCCATTTCACTAATTTTGTATTTTTCATGCATGCCAAACAAATATTTTCCCCTCAAAGAAATGTTGTCCAGTCTTTCCATACCTTTACCCAAGGGGGAATATATTATTAAGGAACAGTACCCTAGAGGAAGTTAAGCTCGGCAGTCGAGTAAACACTGACCATTCAGTCAAAGTTCGAGATCTTCTCAGCTGAAACTTCTTGGTCAACTTCTCAATTAACTTAGCTATCAGTTAAAGCCCATTGAAGTCCAGTCTACATGCGATTTTTCCTTGTTCTCCTTATTTTTAAGTAACACATGTTTCAGACAAACCCGGGCAGACAAAATAGCGGGATCTATTTTTTAATCCAAGATATTTTCGGAATTCTGCTATTTCTCTCAAAATTTCTCACACAACAACTTAACCTTCTTGTCCTTTGAGTTCCAATTTAGAAATATACAGTCGAATCCCGCTACTTCGAAGTCTGAGGGGAAAACAAAGATAGTTCGAAGTAGCGTCGGAGTGTTCTAAATAACAGTCTGCACTGAATATGAAAATAACAATGCCAATTAATATGCAATCAACCGACATGATGAAATGTAATTTTTTTTATTCACTAAGGGCCCGAAAAGAATACCTGAGGACGAAGTTCATTGCAGTACATTTAAAGTACAATGAAAAGCCCAAATGATGGTTTTCTCGCTATGTTCTAACTTAGTCCGAGGTCATGATGGATGATGATGTTTATTTTTTAACTTGAACAATGGAGTACCTAAACGGGGTTGATTTTAGGCCAAGGGAAATGGTTCTGAGTTCGAAATAAAGGGGAATTCTGAATAACCGAGTTCAATTTAGCGAGTTCCAATTGTGTGTACATGATATTTATATTGATGTTAGAAAACTTGGTCTCCGGTCAGGACAATCACTGTAATTGATTCCTGTTTTCTTGCCTATCTGCTAGACACAATCACACATTGTTACTACAAGAGGAATTGGCTAATACCACGGCCTCATCGTTTACGAACGCGCTCTAAGTCTTACGTGTAAAGAAGTATAAACGCTGAAAATTAAGAAAACAAAGATGCCTTGTTTTCTTTTATGAATATTATAACAATTTGATTTACATCATGGACAGTTGAAAGTAATTATTCCTTCAGTGTTTATCAGCCATATACAGTCAATTTGAATTAATTGATTTGATACAAAACAAAATAGAGCGCCCCTGAGGGAATGGCCGGGCTAGATTCGCAACTTAAAGATCATTGATCAAGAAATTAAATAACACGTTCCTGAAATGATGTTTGATTTCTGATAAATAAAGACCAAAAGCAAAACGACAACCTTCAAGCAAATGAGTGGTATGACTATTGATTAAGTAAAACTGATTGAAATGGACTGACGCCATTCGATCAAGACCAGACAAAACAAACTAGTCGTTATAAATATACTAAAACTTCACACCATCCTGAGCTAGGCTGCTGTTAAGTGTTCATTTATCTCGTCAATTTCTGGACTGGTTGGTTTTCAGTCAATGAGTTTGCTGTTTATGAGATTATTGCAGTATGTTTCTTTTCAGTCTTAAAGGTTAATTGAATTTATATGCAAGTGACGACTCATCACGAGCCACTACAGCACGGGAAGTATGAAGCTTAAAATCATCGCGTACAAGCTTGCCCCTTTTCAACTTAATTCTTATTCATTTTCGTTCAAAATTCTGCTTCTACAAAAATGATCAATACTGCTTGTCAGTCTGTGAATACTAAAGGTTTGCTGGTTTAAGAAATTGTTATGATTGAACTACACTAATAAGTAAAGTGTAATGTTCGAATCATTCACGAATATGCAATTTTGCGCTCTCTTAGATTCTTGGTTATTTGTTGCCCCATCGAAATGCCCAGTTTTGTGTCATCTGTTCGTTTACTTCGACGGGTGATTTTTTTTGAATATCTATTGCTGTCTCGCTTTCTTCATCAGAGATATAAATAGATTGTCAATGAAGCTACTCAACACCCTCGGAGAGCCATTACTGCTGCTGTAACATACATATTTCTTTGAAAATCCACAATAAAACATTCCGCCATATATATTTTTACCGTGTATTTTAGGAATAGTAAAAAGATAGGAAAACGATGAAACTGAAACTCGCTGGAATCGCTTTGCAACACAGGCGGCCCAGACGTTGAATACGATTAATACGTGACATCATGCTGTTGGCGATTGCGTTACAATTTTAGCCGTTTATAAGACAATGTATGAGAATGCTTCGAAAATTACTCTACGTGCTACGTGTAGAAAATATGCTACGTGTAGAATGCTACGAAAAATGCTACGTGTAGAAAATAATTTGAATAAAATGGCGGTTTGCTTCCCCTAAAGCGAAACGTTTCTCTTGAAAGTAAAACTCACCTAAATGGCTCTAAACCACTTCCAGGAACCCAGAGACATCAAAATAACGCAATGCAAACATAAGGTAAGCCATTTTATTCAAATTATTTTCTACACGTAGCATTTAGAGTAATTTTCGAAGCATTCTCATACATTGCCTTATAAACGGCTGAAATTGTAACGCAATCGCCAACAGCATAATGTCACGTATTAATCGTATTCAAAGTCTGGGCCATCTGTGTTTAAAACGGCCCCAAAACGGCACGGAAACACAAGTAACACACAAAAGAGTCGAAGTAAGTCGTTTTTATTTAATATCTTTTCCATAGTTCCAGCTCTTATAGTCTGTTATGGTCTGTTATTTATGATCGTTACATTCGCATACAAACTTTTACGCAATGTAATTAATTGAGGAGATTGAGATATCTGTGACATATGACATATAAACCCCGTCAACAAATGAGACTGGGCACGAGAATCATTAAAATGGCGGACGAAGCGAACGTTCGATTTCTTGAAAGTAAAGTTGCCCTGGAAAGAAGAGAGCTTAATAACCTGAGGAGTGGTTTGTATTCCATGATGAGGATGCTTCCTCAGAATTTAAAAGAGATTACAGAAATAGTCGAGACAGGTGAGCACTTTATGAACAACTGCATGGCCTCAAGGGAAACAAGACACTCCTGGTCAGGGAAACAGTTAGTTTAGTTTTCCCGAGAATCTCGATGTCTCCCGGAACGAAGTCAAGGAACACATTCGAACCGCCCCTGGAGACGAAATACGGACAGAGGGAAGATCCTTTTTGGAAACAACGGATGGCCAAAGCTCTGGAAGAGCTCTGCTGAAATGTGAAGAGCTTGAAGAGGTTTTACTGAACGTGAAGACCTTCCTGAACAACCGACCTCTTTGCTACACGGAAGAAGAATTCGAGCAGCCAGTCATCACACCAAATTTGCTGCTGCGAGGACAAACAGCTCACTCTCTTGAAGAAAATAGTTACAACTCTGATGGCGAGGGACTAAGAGAGATGACCAGGAGATTACGATATCTCAGTAAGTGTCGAGACAACGTTCGCAAACGGTGGCGAAACGAGTACCTTCGTACTCTTCAAGAGGGCATCAATGCCGGGTCTACGGCAAAACACGAAGCTACAAGGAACAAGGGTGCAATCGTGTTACTAAAGGATTTGACAAAGAACAGGGCAAATTGGAAGATCAGACGCATCATTGAGCTAATTGTTGGAAAGGACGGCGTTACGAAAGGATACAAGATCCTAACTGGCAACTGGTGCATCGTTGAAAGACCACTACAGCTGGTATGCGACTTAGAAATTGGTGGTGAATGTGATCTTGATTTGGTTGATGGTGTTGCCTGAGAGAACACTGATGCTCCTGAGGATGGTGGGAGCAAGGAGGAGCAACCTGTAGACAGAACAAGAACACAGGCGAGTTGTGCAGCAATGAATCATTTGGTGGGCGTGATCACCAACAAAAACAAAGAGGACTGAAGCACTGGTACTTACTATATTAAAGGGGTAACCCAAAAACACTGAGCCCGGTCTGCAGACCCCCACTATGGACTGGGTCCACTGACTACCGATGGACTGATCCACAGACTACCCTACGGACCCCCTCTGCAGACCACCCCCCAAGAATAGAAAAAATAAAAAATAAATACTTCACTTATGGGTTGTCTAATAGATTACTCATGTTGGTGAATTTTCGAGTATTACACTGGGCAAATGTAATTAACACCCGCCCCCTCCCTCCCCTAAAAAATATGCCTAAAAGCTGTTATCAGCTTAAGGAGATGCTGATGGCAAAAAGAAGGAAAGTTCTTAATGTCCATTCATGGCTCAATCTGGCTATGGAAGATGTGTTTTTAGGTCATTTAAGTTTGTTTGTTTATATCTGCAATTCAACTGAGCAAGTTATGAAGCTTGCAACAAGTTCACGAATCCACGGGAGAATGGGCTGAACAAAATGGTGGAGGGGAAAGAGCACAAATTTCGAGGCTTCTCAGAGGCTTCCCTGAGGCTTCCCAGTCTTTCATACACAGTATGGCCACGGCAAAGGAAATGGCAGTATGTAATGATATAACTTGTGCCAGAACCTGAACTCAAGAATGAAGAATGTTACATTTGCAAAATGTAGTGTTCGAAATCTTGGCGACACGATCTATTAGACAACCCATGACTGAAATAGTTATTTCTTATTGTTTATTCTGTTTTGGGGGGTTAGTTCATAGAGGGGGTCCGTAAGTAAATTAGCCGAAGAGATTTCAATGGATAAAATGGATAGCTTATGGTACTTAGAATCCCTCTGTTAAGGCACCAACCAACTGGCAAAATATCATTTTCTATGGTGTAGTAGGTTCATTTTGGTGGCCAAATGTATACAATAATTATTATGAAGATGTGTTTCTGGAAACGATTATTGTTTATGCAATTTGTGTGCCAAGGGTCTGCTTATACTTCTGAAGTTGTCATCTTGTGGAACACAAAGAGTAAATTTGTTCAGTGTGCTTTGACTTCAGTTTGTCAACCATATACCATTTTATTTTGATAATTAATTGGCAAAAATAGTCATAAAAGAAGAACACCTAATATCTAAGAAATTCTGAAGGACAGGCTTTTAGCCAGGATTTGAAAAGTGGCCGTCCAAAATGTGCTATAGGGCCTGACAAATAAACAATTTATATGGCAACATATGAAAAATAAAACAATTTTTTTTAATAAGTAGCCGTCCACAGGTCAACTGGGCACCCATCTGGCTAAAAGCCTGCTGAGGGAATGGGTGGTCACAAAATCCAGAACTGTTAGATGTGGAAAACTATTGAAGTAAAAGTGGAATTTTCAGAAGAGTGAGGTGGGGGCTTTAAAACCTGAAAACTTCCTGTATTTATAGATCTACATTTTTGGTAGTGCTCACTGCACATTTAGAAACGGTTAGTTATTACTATTGATTTAGAGGGTCAAGTCTTTAATTAGACATCAATAATTTAAATTGTTTCTTGGCTTACTGTAAACTTGACCTGGAAATGGAATATTAAACACTTTCCAAGAAGGTTGCCTCTGCTAGGGTTGGAGCAAAAGCGAAATGTAAATTCATCAAGGAAGGAAGAGTGGAGTAAGTTGGACTTGCTTTGATGTTGTATCGATCATCAACTTGCCTTTACTTTCTATGTTGTTTCAATATTAAAAACCATTTAAGAATTAAGCTGAAACTCGCGTATCATGGTTGTCACACCTTTTAAACCTGTGGTCATGCTTTCTTTTGACAACTATTTAAGTTGCCTACACCTGCAAGTG
>Ga0126339_10001093_pt1 | contig 17492 bp, 25 predicted proteins | sample OrbTmetagenome_2_FD_92532 | JGI IMG/M metagenome (GOLD analysis project Ga0126339, IMG submission 92532) | Coral microbial communities from Petempiche,Puerto Morelos, Mexico - Orbicella T R C metagenome | ecosystem: Host-associated > Invertebrates > Cnidaria > Coral | place: Petempiche,Puerto...
AATATGCTTCGATTATATGGTCTGCCCTTTCGAGGGACATTGTTTCCCCTGTTTCGAAAGGGAGGGAACTCTTCATAAAGTATCGCTAAGTCCACCGATGGAGTTAATACCTCTCATAGAAGCCAGCCCTGAGTACAAGAATTTTTTAAAAGTATGCTCCTGGGATGGTTATAATTGGCATGAGTGGTTCCTTTTTGGCAGGGCGAATTAGCGAAAAACTTCAGCATCCGCCTCAGCCATTGCAACGACATCCTCGCGCATTATATCGCGAGCATCTTTTTGCCACTCAGGTGTGAAATATTCATTCACGAGAAACGCAACCAAGTGGAAGCAGGCAATCATGTTTTTATAACATGCAAACAAAACCGTCTGTTTCTAAAAGTCAGTTCGAAGCGGGAGGGTTCGTGATTTTTTTTATCATATCGGCTTCAACTCTGCCGCGGATGTCTTTCTCCAGTTTCTTGATATCAACCTCGGTAAGCCCTCTCTTTGATGGTTGGCGAAGCATCCTTGCTCGGACCTGATCTTTCAGAAAGTTATACTGTTGAAACTCGGAAAGGATGGTGTCAAACTCGTGGGAAGACCCATCATTGTTGTTCAAAGCGTTGGAGAGCAGTCTGTTGACGGTATCCCGCTTGGCAACGGCGAGTGTGGTAATCTCTTGATGTTTCTTTATTTTCAAATCGAGTTTTTTGCTGGCAATTATCAGCCCCGACAAAACAAGAGCGAAGCATCCACCAGCGCCGCCAAGAGGAACTGCTGCCGGCAGACCAACCACAGACAGAGCGGAGCCAAAACTTGCGCTGGAAAACGCTGCCGAGAGAACGCTGGAGCCGGCAGCACCCCAATTAACAAACTTTCTCGCGCGTTTGTATTTTTTAGCCACGAGGCAATAGTGGTGAACCTCACCGGCCAAAGTGTTGAAAATCTCATTGACCTTCTGCAAGCGGAAATTTTGAGAAGGCTCCGCCACCACTGGATATAGAGGGTCGGCAGGCGGCGCGCTTGGAGGCAACAGATTTGCTGAAGACATTGCGTATACATAGAAATTTAATTTAACTCTAATTCAAAAAGAAGAGGGAAGCCCTTGAAATCAAAGAGTTCGCCATTTTCATCTTTGACGCTAATAGTGATGCCTTTTATAAACTTGTCTGTAGAAGCGTCACGGAAAGCATTTTGCGATGAGTCCATGATATAGCTGACTTTTTCATAAGGCTTTCCTCTGATGTCAACCTTGGCAAGAAGGTCTGACTTCTTTCCATTCAAAAAGTTCTTTGTTGAGTCAACAAGATCGCAGTGGATAAAGTAGCAACTCAGGCTGTTAAGCTTTTTGACATATTCTTCTTTCCTTAAATTTCTCCCGATTCCAAGAAAATTGGCCAAATTAAAATCAACCGAAATTTCTTTCGGTGTTAATGATGTATCCCGGTTTGTAATTTTAAGAACAGAATTGGGGTTATTCGTTTCTATAGCCAATTTTTCTGTCTTCTTATAATATTCAAAACTGGATTTCAGTTCTTTTGCAATGCTTTTGACATTGTAATGTCCTTGAGGTAATGATGCAATCACGTCATTAGTTCCTTTAAAAAATATTCTGCCAACACGACTCATATTATGCCACAAGTTGAAAAAAGAACAACTCAAAAGTCTGACATAGTTTGCTTCTGGGAGGGCGTCTTCAAAATAGATAGTCCCTCTGTTCTCTTGTGTGACAATAGTGAGACCAACCATTTTTATATTTAACAAATAAAATTGTGTTTAAATACAATGCCGAATCGGTGGGACGATATCGATCAAGATCCGGGTTTGATGATCCCAAGTTTTTGAAAAAAGAAGATGCTGCAAAGAAAAAGGTGTGGACAAACTTTAAATCGTTTTCCAAAAGCGGACAAAAGCAGGTTCATTTCACAAGCAATGATCGACGAGAAAAAGAATGCAACAGCAGAGGTGTTTTTCAAAGAAAGGGAAGGTTCGTTACAAAGCGTCTTCGGCTCAGACAAAAAATATTGGAGCACCGAAATGAAAGAAGCGCTTGGTTTGGGAGACAGCCGGGGTTTTCCTTATCAATTGGCGCTGCTTGGTTCAAAAATTTCTTTGCCCATCATCCCTACAGTACCTTTCAACGGCAAAGCACCAAGCTTGAAAAAAATATTCGACGCCGAAATCAAAATCTACGTCACACCTGACCAATATTTCACGACAAAATTCAGAGAAATATTCCAAAAAACCAAACTCAGGCACACTTCTGGAACCGAATCAAAACACTAGTTAGGAGGGCCAGACATGAAATATTGGCCGCAACAGCTCAACTTCATGGTTTTCTGCATGACACAGGGGTGTGGAGTTTCTCGCGAAATCTTTGACAGCGGGATGAATCTTCCCCCGCAGATAAGAGCTTTCTATATCTCCCACATGTATTTCATGGTCAGGCGCATTTTGTACCAGCTAGGTGTTCAGAGCACAAGCGCTTTGCCCGGACACCCGACGTTCAACCAAATGAATAATCATTATGACGTTGCTTCGTACAAAAGGATATGCGGCGAATTCAGAATAGACTCATCAAGCGACTTCAGATTTACTTCGGGGGCAAATAATGGTTTGGGGGTGTTGTACGTCAAGCCTTGGGGGGAATCGCCAACAAAAACAGATTATAAGTATCGTGGGTGGAACAAGTTTAGCGACGATGGTGGGGAACTGATTAAGAGGAACCTTATCGAGTTTATACGGCCCGATGTTTTTGGAGATCGGCAGTTCGACTGGTTTGCACCCAACACCGCGAATGGTTTGACGCAGGTGGGGTTGTTGAGAATCAACCAGTCAATCGAGGCTTTCGTTTACTGCATCCTGGGCGCGCAAGTCAACGTTCGCAACAGCATTCTCGGTTCTGGTGGCCGGGCGAAAGAAGCCCAAAGCAAGTTCCTGGTGCTGATGGAAGATGCGATCAGACAGCCCGACTTGGCCGCGAGCGTGCAAAGGTACCAGCTCGCACTGGATCAAGCGAAGGTCAGGCTCAATCTTGCTGTAGCCCCAATGGCCTGGCTTAAGCCTGCGCAAATGATAATCAACACCAAAAGCACAATCGGTTACAACAAGCTGAAACAGGCGGTCTCCAGGATGAAACTTGGGGTGAACAACGAGGTAAACCTGGGGACAAAAAAAGCTGCACTCAAACTAATGGCAGGCGGCCCATCAAAAATTAACCCACCCAACAGCCACCCGTCTGACCCGATACACAAAGCCACAACAGCCGAATCAAGGAAATCAGCTTCGACCGAAACTCAACAAGGGCAGCCAATGGCGGAAAAAATAGAGCCCATGGCTCCAGATAAAACATCGCAACACGAAATAAACAAAACAGCGGTAATTATCGGTGTAGTTGGATTATCCGCTTTACTGTTCATGGCTTGGCGGTAAAGTTAACGCTGCTTCTTAAAATATTGTTCGAACAAAAAGGCAACCACGACAAGAATAATCAGCCAGGTGTGCTCGGCCAGAAACCCGACAACTTTGAATAGAAAGCTTACTATTGCCCAGAGGAGCCCAGGCAGTATGGAAGTGATTTTTTTGCCAAGCTCTTTTAGCCCATTTGCCACAGCCTTGCCGGTGGCTTTCAAACCTCTGGTGAGGACCCCAATGACAGATCCGATTGTGGTCCCTGCGACGAGAATAATAGCTGTCAGCGTCACACCATATTTTTTGAAGAAGTCTTTCACTCTTTCCAAACGAGGCTTCTCTCCACCCAATTCTTCAAGCCGAGCCGTTATCGACCTTATCTCTTCATTACATGTCTCTATTCTCCCCCGCGCGGCCTCTTTTTCTTCAGGTGTGGCATTTTCATCTTTTAAAATCTTCGTATCTTCTTTATTTTCTTTTTCCAGCTCTTCTCTGTCCATTTGTAGATTTTTTATTTCTTTTTCCGAGGCAGCACTTTTCACGCCAAGTTTTGTTTGGAAAACTTTTTCTTCTTCGGTTATTTTCGCATAACTTTCTTGAAGCTCTGCAAGTTTGTTTTTTGCGCCTTCTATTAGTTCAGGCGGCGCATCAGGGTCTAAAGCCTTGTTTCTTTCAAGCCTGATTCGCCAGTCCAGCGCCTCTTTTCATTTTCTTATTGCTTTGAGAGCTTTACTCGCATTTTCTTCTTCTTCTTCTTCTTCTTCAAAATCTGCAGCTTCTGAATCTTCGATCAACTGAATATCTCTCTCCGCTTGTTGCTCTGCGAACTTTTGAATATGTTTTTCACTAACCTTTTGATGTTCTTTTTCAAGACTTATCAATTCTCTTTTCAGTTTGTCAATTTCCTCTTGCAAACTCTCAACATTTTCAAGGTCTTCTATCTGTCTTTGTTTCTTCTTTATGGCTTCTCTCATTTGATCCATTTATTTTTTATTTTTTTCTCTTTCTTCGTATTGCTTCTCTTTGAGCTCTTTTCGTTTTTCGTATACCGTTTGTCGAACCTTCTTGTATTTGGAATCCCCGAGAGCAGTTTTTATTTCTTTCAAAAGGTTTGGATTGATCTGATCTCTTCCCATTCTCTTGTTTTTGGTAAACAGGTCATAGGTTTTTTTGCCAGCTCCAAACATTTTGACTTGGATCTTCCCCTTCGAGCTGTATGAAACCTCAAGCTCGCTTGAGCTCATGTCCAGGAAGAAATCTTTTGCAGCAACCCACGCTTGTTCACTCAGGGTCTGAGCCCCGGTGAAAGGGGTTTCTGTATAAGAGGTTACAGGCAACCCACTTTTTTCGTGCTGCATTGTCTGCATTTCAATTTCTTCTCTTCCATTTGGCATAGATGCATTTTCTGGGGAGAAGAAAGGAGTCGTTTCGTTGGCATCTCTACCTTCATCATCATCATCCAAACCGTATGGGTCATAAGCAGGATTTTCAAAGCTAGTTCCTTCACCTTCCGACATAGCGATATATTTCAAGCCTGTTATTGTTTAAATTAGAAAATAATTGCTGGTGTAATATACAATGTCAGTGTCAGAGAACCTTCACCCAAGTTACAACGAAAAGACATTATACGCCATGAAGGCCGAGCGCACGGTCAATCGAATCACCTTTACCCCCTCTGAAGCCAACCCCGGCAATACGCTGTACGTTTCCATGCCCAAGCTGAACGAGAACGAGGTTCTGGTGCCGGGCTCGCTAGCGCTTGTCTTTGACATCGACCTTTCTGGAGGGCACGCCAACAACCTCCTCGTCCAGAACGTGACGCGGGCGCTCGTTGACAGAATTGTCGTGAAGTTTGCGGGAACTGTCCTACAAGACACGGTTGGGTATGACATCTACAAAACTTTTGAAGACCTTTTTCTTTCGCAGGAAGAACGCGACAACAGGATTCTCGAAGGAATTCAGAGCAAAGATCTATGCGAGATCTGCTCGGACGCGGGAGACAAGAAAACCTTGGGCGTGGACGCTGAAAACAAGCTGAACGAGGTGTACGGAAACAAGTACCGGATCAGGCTTGCCACCAGATCTTAACCAACCACGGTGTTTTCTACCCCCAGGCCCTTTACAACGACCTCACGTTCGACGTAAAACTTGCCGAAGCTAAACATGTGTTCACGGGCTCCGACACAACCCAGCTGAAATACAAGCTGAAAAATATCCAGCTCGAGTACAAAATGATCCGCAGCAAGACTCTGGCAGATGAGGCACGGAGCGTTTACTCCAGCGGCAAAGAGTTCCTTTATGACCACGTGATGCATGACAAAGAGGTCACCTACAAAAAAAATGGTGACACGAGGATCAACATCAAAGTCAACGCCCAAAGAAGGTCACTAAAAGCCCTCCTCCTGTTTTGTAGAGCCGTATACTGCAAGCGCCAGAGATTCAGAAAAATTCGTCTTCCCCGATCTGACGAAAGTCAGCGTCACGGTCAACGGCACGCCCAACATGCTTTACAACAACGGCATCGAAGGCAAGGACATGTGGGAAGAGGCCCGCAACCTGTTTGTGAAAGAAAAAAATAAAACGGAGCACATGAACATGACAAAGTTTTACACTGAGGATAATTTCGGGCTTGTGATTGACATGCGCTCCATGGCGGACTGAGACATGCATGGCAGCGGCACGCGGATTGTGAACAGTACGGACGGGGTCCAGCTGGAAATCGAGCGGCAAGCCAAAGGCTCAGGTAACATGAAATGCCATGTATTCGTAATCTCCAACTCCCAGTTCAACCTTATGGAAAGACAGCTAGATTCTGTACAGTTTTAATATGGACCCAAGCAAGATACCCTTCAATGCTCTCATTGTGGGGCCGACTAATTCAGGCAAATCAAGGTTCGTGGTGGACCAGATCTACGGCCCGTTTCGCAGAAAGTTCAACTACATCATGCTCATCTACCCGACGTTCATGCACAACAAGACCTACCACCGGCTTGGCGAAAACGATCCAAGAATGGATGTGATAGTCTGCGAGCAGCACGCCATGGAAAAGTGGTTGAAGCTCTTGAGATGGCTTTGCGAGAGCACCAACACGCTCATAATCCTCGACGACTGCGCAGCCTCCAAAGATTTGAAAGGGCGTACAGGCGAGCTGGTGAATCTCGCCTTTTCTGCCTGGCATATGGGCATCAGTGTTTGGGCGCTGACCCAGAAAATGACCGGCATAACAGCTTCCTTCTGGGAGAACGTGGCGGCGATCGTCCTCTTTTACACCCCCTCGGCCAAGACGACGAAAGCCATCTTCGAGGACTACGCTGGCGAACTCTCTCAGGATGAGTACAAAGGTCTGGTTTCAAAGCTGAAAGAGCGAAAGTTCTCTTATCTCGTGTTCGCGCTTCGCCACCCGTACAGGGTAAAGGTGTTTTGAATAAAAAAATGAAAGCTGTATATAGCCTTGCACAATGGCTGGAGAAGAGGTCGCGTTTGCAGAAGTTATGAACTTACTTCAAACGGAGCCTGAGCCGAGTGGTACAGCAGGTGGCATGGTTCTAACCGCACCCGGACCCGACATTCCTGCTCTTCGTGAGCAGCTGGCCGTGCTGGTATCCACAGGCAAAGCTAAAGACGCCAGCAACTTCAAAATGACTGGTCACCAATCATCAATAACTGCTGAGGGCTTGCTGACAAAACATTTTTATTAATTAAACATTTTTCATTTGCTTAGAATACGCCTTTGTTTCAGAATGTCTACTGAACAATCCGAGAGTGCACCTTAGGTCGAGACCCAGACAGCACCTGCCGGCGACATCACACAGCAAGCGACAACTCCGACTGCAACCATGCAGCATGTAAAAAATCCAAAGCGTGTCGCTGCTGGAAAAATGGTTGCTGAAAGAATGCGGCTGGCACGGGAGCAACAGAAAAAAGCAGCCGAGGCTTATCTTGCGGAAAATAAGGCGAAAGCCGCCCAAGCGGCCCCTGAGCCAGCCCCGACAACAGAAGGCGAAAGCCCAAAGTGCAGCGGAGAAAAAAATATGGGCCTCAGCACCACCCAATCGCTGGCTGTTGCCAGCATAGTCGTTTCACTGGTCGGGATTTATTACAAATGTGAAGACCTCAAGGGTACGGCCAAGGCCACATTTGACAAAATAAAAACGCCCGTGTCCACGCCTGAGCCCGCGCGTGTTGAGCCAGAACCCGCTCGCGCGACACAGCCAAAAGGATTTTAAAAAATGATTTAAACTTTTGAGTGTAATGTATATCACTATGCTGAAAGTTGACGTTCCGCAGGTTCTCATCTCTTCAGCCGCAATTTTTGGTATAGGGATTGTATGGTATGACTTCAACAAAAAGGTTAATGAAAGAGTCTCCCATCTTATCAAGATAATGTGGTGTGAAACGGCCGAAGAAGAAAATGAAAGAATAATGAAAGAAGCAAGAAGAAGAATAGAAAAAGAAGAAAGAAGAATACAAGAAGAGATGAAAAGACTAGAAGAGAAGAAAAGGATAGAAGAAGAAGAATAGACATATAAATTTGTTTTAAACTTTCGTTCTTTACTTATATCAAACGGGCCATGTCCGACAACAAGCTTGTCAAGACCGTCATTGAGGCCGCAACTCTCACGGGATTAGCCGTGGGCATCGGCTGGGCCGCAAAAGATGTTCTGAAAGAGAATTTCACTTCTGATCCCAGCAGCAGCCCGATGAATTACGTGAAGTTCACAGCCGTCATGGCAAGAAGCATTGCACTCAAAAAGTACCTCGAGGACCAAAAAATCATTCCCACCAGTGTCTGAAATTAATGATTTGAAAAAAAGACTGCAATATAGCACCATGGTGAGCATCGCGATTATGGTTGGTGGGGCTGTGGTGAACGCCACAGCTTTTATCAATGGCAATTACCTGGCAAGGGCGCTTGGAGGTGGTGACAAAGCGGCACTTGAAGAAAAAAAGCGCCATGACAAAGCTCTCGAGGATTACAATACGGCTTACGCCAAATACATGCGTGACCGCACCAAACTTCTCGACTGGATTGCGACCAACATGCAAGTAAAGGAGCAGGCCAAGCAGAACTTCAACAACACCAACTATGCCTTCAAACTCTACAACCAGGCGCATCCTGACGAACAGATGATACCCCCCAAGGAGCCCAAGTTCTCAGATTTCTATCAGGCAAGCGAGCAGCAGAAAAAGGGTGAACTCATGTTCGTTGACGCCAGCGCCCTCGCTCTGGGCTACGCAGCCTTCCGGTTCCTTTAAACTTTTTTACGCCTTACTGATATGGATGCCAAACTCACAAAGATATACTACGGCCCTGGGGGCTACTGGAAAGGTATCTCCGCGATAAAAAAATTAGCCGAGGCCGCCAAGGTACCTGAAGAAACCGCACAAAAGTGGCTCATCAGGCAAGCGCTCTGGCAGATATTCCTCCCCTCGCCGAAGCGAATTCCTCGGCCGAAATTCGACGTTCCTACACCCAACAAGGTCCACCAGGCGGACCTTCTTTTTCTGCCGCACGACAAGCTCCCTCGTGGCCACAAGGTTTTCAAATATGCGCTGACCGTTGTCAACGTCGCCAGCCGCTACAAAGAGGCCGAATCCCTGACTTCGAAAAATTCTGATGAGCTCACCCTGGCCTTTCAGAAGATTTACAAGTGCTCGCCTCTCAAATGGCCTCAAATGCTGCAGGTTGACCCTGGGCACGAATTCATGGGCGCTGTCACAAAAGAGATGGACAAGCACAACACATATATCCGGCACGGGCGCGTTGACATTCACCAGGCCATTGTCGAACGTTTCAACCGTACCCTGGCTGAGCGCTTGTTCGGACACCAGTATGCCGTGGAAATGCGACTTCCTGAGGGCAAGCGGTCCACTGCCTGGGTGAAAAGACTTCCACAAGTTGTTTCAGCTTTGAACAATGAGGTCACAAGCCTTATTGGCAAGAAACCCGCTGTTGCCATCAAAGAAAAATCTGTTTATGCAAGGCCGTCGACACCTTGCACAAGGCCTGTTGGGAAAAACGAAAAAATACTCCCCTCTCTTGTCCAGGTTCGTTATCTCTACCAGCCTGGCAAGCTTGAAGGGGGCGTGAAAAGAGCCACAGACCCTATCTGGTCTTTGAAAGTTTACAGCATTGAAAGGTCTTTCATCAAACCAGATCAACCCGTTCTCTACTATCTGCGCGACGGGCACAAGCGCGGCTTCGTGCGTGAAGAGCTGCTCGTTGTCCCTCCAAACACTACTCTTCCTCTGGCTGATGTGAACTAAAGGTGAAATTCGATTGGTTCGGTGTGAATCCCGTTGGGCAGCACCCACCGCTTATCGTAATAAGCGCTCAGCCCCAGCTTCTGCTGCTCATAAGTGACCATCTGCCCGTCCCGCATCCTGAAACCTCTGTTGGTCGCCATATCTTTGCTGCCTTCCAGCGCTTCCTCAAACCGCTGCCATGTCAGTTCGTTCTACGTTTTCAACATCCCTTTCGTGCTAAACTTCTTTTTTTCGCCTCCCTCTCCAGTGTTGGCAAAACAGCACTTCGAGCTGAGTGCGATCATCCGGCTGCTCTCAGAGTGCGCCCGCTCCACTTGTCCCAAGCCAGCCACTGATTTTTTTCTGTCTCGAATTCGGCTTTCAACTCTGGCTGGACAATGTCTTCGAGCCGCTGCCCCGAGATTGCCATGTAGTTGCTGTCCGTGTCCATCTGGATGAGCTCGAAGTCTCTTCTGTCGACGTACTTGTCGAGAAAGTCGTAGTAGAATTCCAGCATCTGCAGCTTCGCCAGCTGATAGACAGCGATTCCAATCTGGAACGGCCGTCTGATTGTGATCCGAGGCTTGCGGCTTTCCAGCTCGTAGGCCTCCCCGATCTCGTCGAGGTCTTCGAAATACGCGCTCTGCAGCGCTCTGTCAGCAACCTTCTTGTCTTTCGTGTATATCATGTTCGTTTGCCGCTCCAGCGCTTCGATCAGATTCCTGTAAGCACTGTTTCCGAGGAGGTTGAACACTTCAGCAAGCAGCGCCTTGCTGTTGTCCGCGTCTCCTGTCCAGCACGCCTCCGTCACCTGATCCACGAACCAGGTAAAGATCTTACCCGGTTCGTAGTCGATTGTTCTGGAAACCCCCGTGACAACCGCCCCATGGTTCATGTACCACAGCAACAGAGGTGCGTAAAGCAGGATCCTTTGTGCAGACAGAGCCCCCACAAGCTTTCCCCCGTCTCCGCGCTGTCTGCCCATTCTCACCAAGTACTCTTCCATATGTTTCGGCACAGCTTTGGTGGGAACCCTTTTGTTGTAAAAGAAAGGGCACATCTCCTCGAACGTTGGCCTTAAGTGCTCTGGGATCTCTATGTCAACTTCGGCGAAGCCAAACCAACTTCCCGCTTTCAACCAGCAAATCAGAACTTTGGCCGCTGCCGCTTGGCGGCCATCGTCGTAGTGCACGACCTTCTCCTTCTCGCAAGGCATTTCTCTGAGCATGGTCGAGGGATAGAGAGCGTTGGCGTCCAAACCGAGAATCTTTTTGCAAAGACGCGGTCCTTCGAACTGATGTGACCTTATCCGTGTCACACCGGCCTCGTGCCGTCTTGTGAAAACCAGGCTCGGTCCGCCAACAACCGCCCCTTTGAGCATTTCATAACCCTCTTTGCTTGGGCTGTAAAGGTCTGCGCCGCGCTCAATTGCCCCTCAGAGCAAATAATGCAAACTCACCCCTGGCATGCTCACCGCGTCTTTCAGAATGTCGATTCCTCTCTCGGTGTAGAAGCTTTTCATCTTTTCCAGCGCCTCAAGGCCGGGGGCGACATCAAGATTGTTGTAGTAACGCAGCCAGTCTGCGAAGGTCCGCATCCCCCTTTCTTTGAACAGCCGCTGGCACCCCTCCCACTCCTTGCGCGTGCGAACGTATCCGCCCTTCAGCTTCGAATACCAGTTCTCGTATTCCGGGAGCCCAGGGAAATCGAGCTTTTCGGGCACGTCGAAGCATTCGTAAGGGAACCAGGATTTCTCAGACTCACTTCCGTAGGCTTTCACCCATTTCGCGTAGCTCGTGCCTGGGCCCAGATAGTTGATGATATCGAGGAAACATGCCCCCAGGTGAGCAGGAACATGGTTTTGTTTCCCTTCTTTGCCACTTTGACTTTTTTTGATACTTCGGCGAGAGTGCTGGCTTTGATCAGATTCAGGTCGTATGATCCTGAGTTGAAGCCCACGATAGGGACCTGGTTGCACCATTCATTGATTTTTTGCTGCTGATCTTTTGTCAGCAGGTGAATGTCTTCTGGCACAAACTCCGCTCTCACCTGGTCCTGGATGTTTTTCTCGTGCCTCTCCAGCTCTTTCATGAACTTGCGGACCAGCTTCGCGGGGTTTCTTTCGCAGATGTGGGTGGGCTCTTTCAAGAGTGTCCCCAACACTCACAGAGATTGGCACGTGCGCGTTTTGTATCGTTAGCGCTCCTGTAGGTTCTTTCCGATAGTTTTTGTCGCCATACGCCTCGAAATCGTACAAGATCGTGTGCGGGTAAGTTTTCGTTTGCTTCCTCGGGAGTTCCCCCTTAAGAAACCCAACTTCGCAAGACCATGCTTCGATAACTTCGTAGCCGAGTTTCTGCAGAAAAGTGGTACAGTTTATGGTGGCTTGGTACAGTTGTTCCGGGGTTTTACCGTTAGTTACAGCCATCTGTTCTCAATTCTGCAGGTAACATTTTGGGCATCCGTGGAAGGCGCAGCCGTCCACGCTTGTGTGAATCTCTGCCCGCAATGCGTGCATGCATAGGTTTTCACCAGCTTTGCGATGTCTTTTATCAAGAAAGCGTGGCCTTCGTAGACACCTATCGTCAAAATCTTTTTAAGTTTGGGGTTTGGGTTTATTCTGAGGTGCCAAACCACTTCTCCATTTTCCAGACGCTCAGGCTCGTAGACACGGATTCCAAGCCAAGATGAGACCGATGAGCCCTCATTCAGATGGGCTTCGACCTTTTCCAACTCATCAAGAGACGTTTTTGCGAAGTTCTCTGGAATGGTCTTTAGTTTGTAGAAACTCTTGGCGAGATTTCAGGCTTCTTTTGTGCAACAGTCTGTGCGTGCCCCACAGTGCACAGTGATGCACCGCCATAGGCACAGGTTGTTGTTATATACGTCCAAAGATACCATTGCCCAGCTATGGGCAAGGTTGCGCAGCCAGTCAGGCAAAGGCCCTGTTCCCACCAACGGCTGCCTGTCAATCACAACCTTCAGGTCTACATTGAAAAAGGCTTTGAACACCCACTTTGTGTTGGGCCTGTCGACTTTTTCATTGTCGAGACGCAGTTCTTCCTGGCGGTTAAGCCATTTTTCCGCGTCTTCCAGTTTGTTAAACCACTGTGAGCCCTTAGGGTTCGAGTAGTACACGATCACAGTTCCATCCTCAATGTTGCGCAACTGGTACGCGAAAACGTGCCTCAGATAGAATGATGTGCTTACTCTTTCACGTATCCTCAACATAAAGTCTGGTTCGAGATTTCTCCCCAGACCTCTGATGAGGCGCCATCGAATGAAACGCCGGCCTGTACTCTCTTCCCCTTCTTTCTCTGCGTCATCGAACAGATCCAGAATCTCCTTCTGGTAGTCTGTCACTGCTCGGGTTTTCCACGCAGGGAAGGGGTCGTACTCCTTCAGAAGCACTTGCGCTTTTCTAGACTTTCTTTGGCGTGGAGGGGGTCTTGGTTGGTAAGGCTTTGGGAGTAAGGGGTTTTGCAAACTCTTCTGCATTTCTTGAGAAATTGGTTCATCCAGCACGTTCTGGACAACCTTTCTTACCGCTGGAGCATTTTCTGCAAGAAGTTTCTCCAAATACTGCAATGCCGCTGGATCTATTTTTGCGAGTTCTTCATCCAGTATTTCTTCGTACCTTTGGTTTCTGGAAGCCATAGTTCCTTTTGTATAACACAAGTATTCATTTCTCTAACTGTTGTGTTTCTTTCAGCTCAAGCAAAACAAGTTCAAAAGTTTCCTTTGGTTTTTTGCGCTTGCGGGCAAGCCGCTGTTTTAGCGTGTTCCCGCCGCACGGTCTGCATAGGTGGTAATCGCACAAAAGCCCGACCCCGCAGCCTCTACACGGCTCTGGCATCTTCATTCCTTTCTTTAGCTGGTATTTATGCTGCCTGCAATACGTACAGCCCCCGACACAACTCTTCCCACAGCTCTCTTTCCGGCCCCTTATCAGCCATGTGCACTTGTTTGTTGCTCAAGACATCGCAGCTCAGGCGGTATAACAGCGGGCTCGTTTGTTTCTAATTGCGCCCTTCCCTCCCTCCCTCCCCTTAGTAGTATATAGGGTAGTTGGCAAATACTATTTCAAAGAGGGAGAAGTATTTCCCGTTTTGCAACTCCCTGGTTTAACCGAAGCGAGCTTGCCAGCTTAGGACTTAAAGCTGGCGGTTTCAAAATGAGGAAATACTTCTCCCTCTGCGAAATGGTATTTGCCAACTACCCTATATACTACTGTATATACATTTATTTAGTACCGGTTTATTTTATATTTTTTGTTCATAACATTTTGTATAATCATTGTAGTTATTTCTATTTTTTACAATTTTCTTCTTTGTATTAAGTATAGTGCTTGTGCAAGTGTTATTCCATGTCTCACGTTTCTTAAAATTGTACGTTAATTTTTTCAAAAATTTTGCATTGTATCACATTTTACTTATACGCCATTGCTTGTATTAATTCAACCAAACTTGTAAATGAATTCACAACTGAAGATGATCATTAAACAATCGAAACATGTCTTGTTTTAAACAGTTGTTGTCCATTTCTTAAATATTTTAAGCAACTTTAAAAATCATTGATGTCTGTTTATACATGTAGTTGAAGCTAAACATGTAGCTTCATAACAGCAGCACATGTACAAAGTTACGAATAGTTTAATCCAGAAGCTGGGGAGGCTAATCTCTGCCAGTTCATTACAAACGTTACTTACTTTAAAGACTGGACTGCATGGAGTAAGGGAAGAACTATAGAGTGACTTCAAGGATCTGACAGATGCTGCAACCACTCTAGCATCTGAATGACAAATACCTGCCAGAGATTCAAGGAAACAAAAATTAGAAATTTATAAACGAGTATATATTCTAGGCGATGAGAATGCAAACCTTTTAGAATTTCAGTACTTTAAGGCTCACCAGAAAGTCTTAGTAATCTTGTATAAGTCAAGTCTTATTACATAGCACATCCATGTACTATCAGACTATGGCTGTTCAAAACAATTATTGTTTGAAAACTCACAACTGCATGGGGAAGCAATATTTTGAGGGGCAGAAAATGCATTTTGCTGTTTACCATTTTAAAACCTTGAATTAAAATGAGTCTATTCCTCTTGATGGTTAGAGGACACTTGTCCCAAATCAGACTAAGAATACTGAGAAATAAATTGAATTACTTTTAAAAGAAAACAGCACTTGCCATTAGCCTGTCCTAAATGACAGTAATACTTCCTTTACACTGTACTTACAAACGCACCAACCAAAAAAAGAGCACAAATAGAATATACCTTTGAAGAACACATCAAGTGAGTGTGCTTCCAAAAGAGCTTGAACATTCTCAGCAGAACCTTTAAACAGAAGAAACAATATAACTTATCTTATATCACAGGAGAAACATGCAACAATAATATGTCTTATAATAATAAACAGGAGCATTATTTTTTTTCTTTTAGTAATGAATTTGTTCACCAAAAGAAAATATTTATCCAAACATTTCTGGCATCGTTGAGAAAGAGATGACTCGCAACTCCTAATATTTCAAACTGAGACCCACACAGAGAAGAGAAAACAGAATTTAATTAAATAAATAATACGTACATACATACTTTATTCGTCCCAATTCAGAATAAAGATAGAACTATTAAAAATTAAATTATTTAAAAATTCTATGTACAACTCAATTAATCAATTAATAAGTGACTAATTAACAAATTAGTTACTACATGTAAGTGTCAAGATATTCTGTTACCAGTGCTACTTGGAGAAACTAAATAAACAAATGGACATGGTCAATAATAGAACAGAAAACTTGTCATTCAAATACTCCCAACTGGTGGAGGCTAATCAGTTCCTTTTAAAAAGCATGGGGAAGTTGTGTGGAGGTGTGCTGGCCTCATGGTTAGTGCTCTTGACTCTGTATTGAGTGATTCGGGTTCGAGCTCTAGCCAGGGACAATTCGTGTTATGTTCTTGGGCAAGACATTTCACCCACACAGCTGAGTTAAATTTGGGACTACTGAAACAAGATTCATATAGTGGCAGAGAAGAGGATAGGAACCTGGGTACCATGATTTGATATGCACAGATTTCTGGTGGACTGACCCAAGGCAAATTGAAAACTTTTATCATAAAAGATGTTAGCCATCTTTCTGCAGATTAGCAAAGATCATCTGATTGTGCGATGATCACTATAGTGAATAATTCCAAACTGTACAATGTAACTGGGAAATGAAAGCCTGGTGTGAAAAAGAAACCAGTTCCTGGTTAATGAACACTGCAGGATATTCAGAATGGAAAAAAACAATAAACATGTGCACTTTTTAGCTGTGTGCCAGGCTCCAACTTTGAAAAAAACGGCAGGAATTTTGTTGATCATGTACACAAAATGAGTAACAAACTTAATATGCTTTCCCAAATTCAAGTAGCAACATTTTCTTGTCACTAATGGAAAGCTGGTGGAATGTTTTTGTGGGGAATCAATTTTTATCGGACAAAACTGACATCAAGAAGGTTTCAGAACCCTTTATCCCCATGGCATACAATAAATTTCAGTGCAAAGACACAACTTTTGTTTCAAACCCTCTTAACATATTGCATCCATATAAGCACAGCACTTATATATAAACTAGAGAGCCTCACAGCAGACACGGGGAGCCTGGTTTTCTTTACAATGAAATGCCAAAAAATTCATGTCCGCCCAAGTATAAATTAATCAACTGAGCGACATCCTCACGTCCCTTATTACAGTCCACCATTCTCTCCAACATTACGGCCTGCACTGCTTGAGCCCACAAGTAGGGAGGTGGGAAGAGGAGTACCATGAGAATATGTTTGGTCTTTCAAAAGGTACATGCACATATCCACCATATTAATCACTATCACCAACCACTAACAACAACCATGAACTAAGCTAAAATCTGAAACAGGATGCAGAAAAATCAAACATTTTGGTCTTAAAGAGTGAAAGAAAGTGGACAACTGGGAGTCACACCTTATGGGACAAGCCCTGCCCATCCAGGATGTAAATAAAATTATAAACCATACCTCTTGCCAGGCTCCCTAACAGCACAACTGATTCAACAACAAACTCAATTCCAGTGTCATCCTGCACCAGAAGTTCTATTATCTTTGGTATGACATCAAGTCTGATGAATGATGACTTTTTAGCTTTATTTCCAATCACTGCATTTTTTATATTTCTGTAGCAATTAAAAAAAGATGATTGTAATAGTCTACCAGTTCAGTTCAGTGCAGTACACTTTAATAATACTATACTATGTCAGTTCAGTTCAATAATACTATACAGTCCTGTCATCTCAATCATCTGTACGGAAACCTACATTTTTGAGATTACATAACAGGCTTCCCAGTGTCAGATCTATCTTATGAAAATGAAATGTACACTTTTTGTTTGTTAGTCTTCTTTTTGTTCTTTTCATGTTTTCTTGTTGTTTCTCTTTTTTTTTGGAATACACAGTTAACACTGTATCTTGATTATTATTTGTTTTCTTTTCCTTTTTTAGGCTGCATCTCAGCCATCTTTCTGTTTGGCTGTACAGTCCTGGTCTTGCACTCAATTGACCTTTTTAGCTTGGGTGTTTGTTTTTCCATAACAGACCCACAGTTTTCGCTAGAGTATTGTTATTTTATCCATCAAAAAGTTGTTCATTCATGTACACATGACTATTTGGAAATGTGAAAGCAAGAATTCTCAAGAGTATCATCACTGGGGGGGGGGGGGTACTTTGGGAATTTCTGGGTGGGGATGTGCCGCTGGGACCCTGGAACCCTTAGCCTATACCAGAGCTAGTTCAGCTGAATTTTGCTACCCTATACTAGAGTAACCTCCCCAAATCCCCCAATC
>Ga0126339_10001094_pt1 | contig 17492 bp, 9 predicted proteins | sample OrbTmetagenome_2_FD_92532 | JGI IMG/M metagenome (GOLD analysis project Ga0126339, IMG submission 92532) | Coral microbial communities from Petempiche,Puerto Morelos, Mexico - Orbicella T R C metagenome | ecosystem: Host-associated > Invertebrates > Cnidaria > Coral | place: Petempiche,Puerto...
CATTATCATTATCATTATCATTATCATTATCATTATCATTATCATTATCATTATCATTATCATTATCATTATCATTATCATTATCATTATCATTATCATTATCATTATCATTATCATTATCATAGATGAATAATTGCTTGAAGTTGCACAGCAAATCATCGAACGCGAAAGCCGATCACCTTACGAGACTTGCGAATTCACTGATACGGGTTATGGGTGAACACAGTAAGGATGCACATACCACTTAGTCATTTCAAAGTAATAACAATAATAACAAATTATGGTATTTGTAAATTCAGTCATTATTGACTGGTAAACTGTCTCAAGGAACATAGATAACTACGTATAACGGCTGGGAAGGCGAGTTAAAGTCATAATCAAGTGGGTAAGTTAAGTCAATCTTGTTAAAATTCCTTTTGTAAAATATAAAAACCTATAATAAAATTGTCGTTGAATCGTAGCACGTTGAAAGTAAATTAAAAGAAGATTGTACCTTTCTCGTATTGTTCGCCGTTGTATCAAGCACAGAGGTAAAGACAATGCGACTCAACATGACCTGTAAAACCATTCTGGTGTGTTTATATGATACGCGCGGAATTCAGTCGTTCGACGATTATCTAAGCATATTGATCATACAGTAAACAAATCCCATATCAAATGGAAACTAACGGGCATTAGCAATGACCATGCTACAAAAGTTGAAGATTACCAGTGTCATAATCCCTATGCAAACCTTGATTACAATAAATTGGCCAAGCGTAAAAAGATTATCTTGCGTGCCTCTTATCTTAGGTAATAACTACGCTTTTGCTCAACAACAGGCAGTACACTCGATTCCACAGGTATTCATCAGATTAAACATTACGACATAGATTTAATATCAACTGAAGGACTTCGTTATTTGTGAAATGGAAATGTTCTCATTCATAGCTCTTCGTTAAGAGCGTCTGTTGTCTCTAGTTTGTTGGTTAAGCGAACGTAAAGGACTGGTAGTTAACCGCAGAGTCACAATCCACGTATATACGTTGTATTTGAACTAGCAACTGGTCTGTCGTGAATAAACAGTCAACAATTAAGTAGGCGACTTTCATTACCCACATTACTAGCGCATTCCATCACATAACAACGCGAAAAAGTTTGTAAAAACGGTCACTAATTGAACGATAAAACGTCTTGAAAATAAGTTCGAGCGGAAATATTAAAAAGCGTCGCTTAATAACAATCTAACATTGCTCCTTAGCCTGCGTGACTTGCTATTCATGGGTCATGCTTATGCAACCAAATTGTCCTATAACACGAAGGAAATTATCTATCGTTTCTCGATAGTCACCAAGAGCATGACGACCTACAGCTGTGTGTGTTATAAGTATCATTACCTTCAAATCCGGTCTCCAGGTGCACTCAAGCAACTCTCTCAAAGCTTCCTTCTTCTGCGACATTTTGCGCAACACAAGGTTCCAACAGCCCTGTCGGAAACAGAAGCAATGAACGGGTTCAGATGACAGCGAACTTCACGTACTTACGAGAAATTTGCCGAGCAATTTTACGCCTCAATTACCAGTTCCTACACTGTTTATGGCCTTACGCATCGTTTGAATAAATTATTCTGAACAAAGAAGGTATGAATCACGACTTCACACAAGCTAAGTGATCTGAATTGTTTTCTTTGTGTCAGCAGCGCTTGGTGGTGTGACGTCACAAACTCTTTTTGTTTTTATTCGTGTAAGTATTGGCGCAGAGGAAACATTCAGAAATGTTCACAGTGGTGTTGTTTTTCAGTCAGGGATAATTGATTTTATGTTTTGATGTGTCGAAAAGTAAACGAATAAGAACTGTTTTGACGTGACATTTTAATTTTGATACGGGAAGAGTTTTAAGTCTTAAGTTTTAAGTTTTAAGTTTCGAGATATAAGTGAAGATTTTTATTTTTGTGTTTGGAATTATCATTTGCTCTTATCTCCTATATCTTGCGATTATTTCTGTGTATTGTTTCTTTAAATATCTAATGAATTTCTGACTAGGGCGACCCTCAATAAAACATTACTCAGTATAGCAGTAAATTAACACCTACGCTAAAATAAAATAATTCATTTACGGGAAGATGTCTAAAATAACATCCTGACAAGCCCAGTTTATAAACGTGCAACTTTTACTGAAGGAAGTAGGACGAGGTAGTTCTTCCTGTTACTTCAGTATATGAGTCGAGTAACAAAACCTTAAACATGACCTTGATTCTAACTGTTGTTTTTAATGCAAGGGAATGGATCAGGTGTACTCTCCTTGCGGAGTTCAGCTTGGCCAGTTTGATCCAGCCTCTTGATCGAGAAGGAAATACTATTTGTATTTGCTCAACTTCTGTACGAGCTGTAGAACAGATACACGTATTTCCTTGGAAGTGTTCTCAACCCATTCGGCACCAAAGGAGTGAGATTAGCGTCTTGTAAGGTGACTAACGTCATATAACCGGGGCTGGCGAAGAGTTATTAAGGCGTAACACGTAATGAGGGCTTAAAATTAGTGCGTTGTTAGCGTGAGACGTTTAATGACTTATATTAACGTGTGAGGTTTCCAGTGACCTGTTCTTCAACAAATTATCAGGATGCCCATACATGGTTAATGAGCAAATTAATCAACTTAGCGACTGTGTTCAGTCCCCGATTTTCCATTTAAGCTGTCATGCCTTCTTAGTAATGATTTGACCTTACACAAAATGCTGTTAACCATATTTAAAACAAGTGGAAACCTTGTAAAATGGGAATGCCAACAGCAACAACTTAATTACTCTTAACAAAGCACTGAAGTAATCTTAGAAAAGAAAACACATACTTTACTTGTTGAACGACATGGGTAGTAAGCTTACGAACGGCTGGAAAATGATATATTCTTTTAGCTCCGACGGACGATACGTTAGATTTGGAAGTTGCTGACTGAAACGTATTTCAAGCTTCAACGAAAGGAATCCTGGCGTATCTTAACGCAAAAATATAAGACACTCTTTGGGCAAATGGTTTCCATTATTACGACATAGAGGAAAAAGATAACAACTCCGGCCGATGGAAAGATACGTGTTCATTCGGAGATTTTTTTATCTTATAATATACATTTAGTACGTACATCTTATTTGTGCTAGCAGATTTGTTGAAAGCGTTCTTAAGTCTTGCATCTACAAGCGTGCGAGCAGAACTTTCTATGCGCAGGTAATCTTGTTTTCCTTCGCCAAACACTTTGAAAGCTTCTGAAAAGTTGACATTTCATTCATTTACAAAACAGTGATCATTGTATTAAGCTGTTTATCGGTGAAAACTGTCATTTCGGCTTGAAAGTGAAAATGTGGTTGTACCTCTCCATATGCTTTTCTCTTAACAAGGTATTGACGAAAACGGATTTGACAGTTTGACTCCTCTGTTATTCCGTACCCATTGTGCGACTGATGCCAAAAATACACGACAGAGCTCGCGCACGAAAAATAGAGAAGTGAGACCGTTGCCTGAGGCAAGGGGAAATGCTGGGGTAGTACTTGTCAATTCTGACACGTCTTCTAGCCCGTTCTCCCTCTAGTCGCTTACTGAAGAGTGCTTTCCTTCTGTACGCGTACTTCTCACGCGTTGCGTTAAAAACACTTGACTCCCTTCACCACAACACTGGAGGCAGTTTAACCGACGGACTGCTGCACAGACTAGCTTGCAGTGGGGTGAAAAGTTTGAACAAAATGCCTTTATTTCACTCTGTCGTTATCACAATTTATACAGGACAGCATGTTTTGGTTGACAGAACGTGAATAAATACATTAATTTATGCCAGACGTTTTCGCAGCACCCTCACAAAGGGTCAATATTTCCACGTTCACGAGTATGTACATGGAACGTGTGTTAGAACAATAGCTAGTTATAAACATACGGTTTTGCTTTAAGGCATATGGAACCAATATGTTTGTGTCATTATTTATGTTAAGTATTATCGGCTAAGCTTTGTTATTAGTGATGGATGTTAGTAAAGACTGCTGAAACATTTCAATTTCAGTTAAACAACCATTATGCCGTGATTCTTTAACTCATTAAACAATATTTAAGCACTGAAACAGAGAAATTCATTGTTCATGGAAATGGGCTGGATTTCCTACTCACCTTAAGCGACTTTCTGCAATGAAGAACGGCGTCCAAGATCACTACATAACGACTTACAACTTAGTTGTAGAGCCAGTTTACATATAGCGCTACAACGAAGGAAATTTTTTGAAGTCAATGACGTAGCGAAAGTGCGACGGTCAAATTCTCGTAATACGATTGGTGAAAGTTTTCCTTATCTTTTAACTTTGTCGCTCTGAGAGAAGCAAGGTTTCAAGGTTACTTTGGCAAAGAGTCGGGGCTTTTTGTCGCTATAGTTAGCAATTCCTGCTTTGAAAATATTTTTGTAGCCGCAAGAGTCCTCGCTCGCCACAAGTTACGGCCTCGGTTTTTAGGGAGTAAATATGTAGCAAAAGCGGGCAGATGTTTCAATTCCGTAATAAGCTTGCAAATTGATGAATTAAGTAATTATGATAGGACATGTACAATCATTCTCGTATCTTCTTTTCCATTTTATAACATTTCAGTTCATTGCGCCAGTAAAATTAATGACGGTTTCTTACCCGAATCCTTTACAGCTTCTCGGGCACGAAACACCCAGAAAAATCGCAGTGTGCTTGCTTTTTTGTTCGCATTTTGTCACAGAAATTGAGAACACGAAGCTGTTGTTTACTGAAAGAAGCGTGGCTTTGATATTTTACTACTTGGGTTCAAGGACAAGAACAATGGTTAGCCGTAACACAGTTGGATCTCATTCTGTATGCAATTTCTTCATTCAAAATAACGACGCCCAGCTATGAATGTGTAAATGGTGTAATTTATGAAGGACCACAGCTAACACATCTTGCTTAGTACCACGTACACACAAATAATATTGGAGAATATTAAAGAGCGTCGGCAGCAACAAGTACTTCGGCCGCAGCCTCCTTAAAACAAGAGCGGCAAATGTTGATTGTACGTTGTAATAAACATTAAATTTTAATGACGGGGTCCCCTTTATTGTTCAGTTTTATGTTTGGACCGTGGTTAATGGTTTCAGTCTTGTGTCACCATATTTTTTACCTAGGCATATTAGTATTTTGTTTTTGGTTCATTTCGATTTTCTAAGGCGTTTAAATACGGACTTAAAACACTGAGGTCAAGATTTCTCTTATCATAAAGAATGAATTACACCAGGAACAGAGAAGAAAGGGACTCACGTACTTTTCGTGTTTTGACAGCTTAATTGCCTGTTTGACAATAGCTAAAAGAAAAAATAACATGAATATAACAATGATGTGACAATTTACTTTAACAGGTGTTTTATTGGTGGGAAGCAAACCACTTGTGGATTTCACACTCAATACAATTGGGAACAATGGGTTATGGGAAAGTGGGAATTCCATTTTTTTTCTTCTGAAAAAGTTCCTCGGGTTTCTTTGAGCGAGCCTCGGAAATCCTTTAAATATTTTGTGTCTTTGCAGACATTCGATAGATTGCCCAGAATATAACGTTTTTAAAGACTTTCGGGGGTTCTGTGTTAAGAAGGAAACAGAAATCAATGACATAGAGGAACCATGTATCTCAGCTGAGTTGCTTGGAACAGGTTATTCAGTCAATGAGTATTAAATGACGGAACCCTTGGAAGAAATAGAATGGTAAGTGATGAAAATGAAGTGAACAGCACAAATCTCGTATGCTCCGTGTCCTCCTTCATATCCCATCCCCCGGCAGATAGCCGTAAGAAGTATATAAGGTCTTCAAGCCCGCCGGGCAAGGGAGGGAATACTTTTTTCGTAATGAGGATTGGTAAACAACTGGTACGGACCACAGTTTCCTCTTCACTGCTTTCCTTTGTCAAACCAAGGTAGAGACATGAGTTCGCTAAAAACAGTATTGGCTACAAATCGGCGCGCGCAAGTCACCTTGAACCCTGTAAAGTAGCAATGACGGCCTAGGAGTTGTGTCTATGGTGACAAATCTGCAGGTGATGTCTTAGGTGTACAAACTAGATGAAAGAAAGAAAGTTTGATAGTGGCAAACTTTAGTCCGCAGGCTTCATCAACTCATTTTAGCATGGCATATGGGTTGTTCTTTCCACTAAAATTCAAAGACACGTTGCTTCGCCTCGTAATTGAATAAGAGAAGCCGATCTGAATTGAATGTGGCGTCCATTGGGGAATCTCTCTACTGGTCATCGTAAAAGCGACAATGAAGCACATTGATGAGTCTTGTCCGCAATATGGTTTCTGAAACAATTTGAAACGAATACAGTTAAAATGATTTAAGACAGCTGAAAGGAAAACTGTATAGACCGAAACATTGTTGTATGTTGTAATTACTCTTGCAGCCCGTTTTTACCTTACCATCCCGTGTTTATACCGGCATTGTAGGTAATTTATGAATTACACAAACATCTTCAATGTTCAGTTTGCAGTTTTAGTCTATGACGACTTCCTAACATGATGGAAAAACTGTGGCCTTCTTTACGGTACCGTGTCTTTAAGACTTGTAAAATGTCCCGAAATCTGGCAGTTTGACCTGATATTTGTTGCGCCTTCACCAAATATTAGGAGATAATTTTAGACCCTATACAAAATGTTACTATTAATTTCTCCCCCCTGTCTGACGGCGTCATGTTAGTTTTAAGATAGGTTACCCAGTTTCACTTTTCCATTGATGCTTCACTTTATCATTCTCTTGTCAATCTAGGCACTTGCGTGAAATATCATTATCAGGCTGTCTTCATTTCCATGCAAATAAATTTCCAAAGTCTTGTTTCAATTGTCAATTGGCCACCTGTTTTGCGGTTCACAGTCCAGCGAGGTAGTTTCGTCAAAAGCTTTTTAGGCAAAATATAACTTCCTTTACCGCGGAGCTGTGATCTTGAATAGAAAATATGCTGGTGATAATTTTCTTCTCGGTTTTTGCCTTAAACAACCAAGGTAGGTGTAGTTTTAATTGTAAACGAACACGTCAGCGAAGAATAAACTGAATGGACGATCATCAACATTGCTCAGTTATCTCGCAATTTTAGTGATGATAATCAGTCTGGTCTGCTTGAAATTAAATTGGTTAATCTTAGAAATAATATGCGACAGAAACAGTTCAATTTTACAAAGCGCTCCCACGATCACGGTGGGAAAGATGCCATAGTCTATACCGTTTAATTAGTTTGAAATAAGGCCGGTTTCCATTGCGCTTCACCTGTCATGTTCCTATTTTGGAAAAAGCAGCAGATGAATAGAATTTGAAAAGAGTTAAGCAGATTGTTTGTTAAACACCCTTTTCTGCCCTGGATATTGCTTTGCATTTTTTGCGGCTCCGTGAGCGTGCTAACTGATGTCCATTGTGAGACATAATTAAAAACTAGAGAAACTGGCTGGAAACAAAGTCCTCTTCGCATCTATTGCTAATTGACTGAGGGAGAGTGTGGCTTTAATATCAAGTAAGCTATATCTAAGAAAATATCAGTACTATGAAAATACTGAATTTTTTTTTTTTTTTTTATAATCAATTGTGCGAGCCAAGCAAAAGTCGTTCATGATTACCGATAACCTTCATATTTTGACTTTATGGCGATATCATGATAAAATAAGTTATGTATTATATCACTTTTAATAATTGAACGGGAACTGACTTGGATCAAATTTCAAGTGACAGGAGAAATGTGAAAAACGCCACAAGTAAGATTAGGTGATATATATATTTTTTGCCACTAGATTGAACATAACCCCTGTAGTATTATTTTGCGTAGGGTTATATTTAGGCTCTAAGCCTGACAGTGTTACGATTCTTGCAGTGTGTTATACCAGCGCCGTGGAAGAGAAACTACTGCGTAATATTCTAAAAGACTACAACAGAAAAGCTCGCCCTGTACTCAAGGAATCAGATGTGGTTCATATTTCCATGGACATCGCATTGCCGCAGTTGATGAAAATAGTGAGTAACCAAATTGCCTATTCTGCCTCTTACGTTCTGTTGCTTACATTCTTTTGTATTTGTATTTATTTTGTTATCTCTGTGGGTTATGGTAATAAACATATCCTTAGAGGTCCCCCCGGAGAGTCTCTGAAGGCAAGAGAACGCGGTGTTTTAAAAATTTTTGGTAACGCACTATGATCTACATAGTCTCTTGGTTCCAGGGCCGCCTTTAAAAGGGCGATCACTGCGCCCAACAACCAGCCTGTTTAAAATCCGCCAAACTACGCAGGCTATTTTGAGGACGGTTGGATTTGATTATCCCAAGAGAGGATGTCATCCATATTTTTATATATTATTTCTGTCTTCAAACCCTCGGCGGCATTTCTGATATTTCGCTGGACAAGCGTTGATCATTGCGTGATTCACGGCGTGATCCATTGCGTGATTCCTACATCTCCCGGTTACTGATGGGAAACACGTGGTGAAAACTTGGGAGCGGGAATGGTCTGATACACTGGCAAACGGGGCCCAGAAAATTTATCAGCAAATATGGAGATGTGTGCAAAGCAACTGTTTGATAAGGAGTTTAAAGAAGAATTGATCCGTAACCTAAACGGGCTGAGGAAGTCAAGCATTCTCTGTGATACAACTATAAGAGCGGAAGGCAAAGACTTCGCGGCTCATCGATGTGTTTTGACCGCCGCTAGCCCTTACTTCCGAGCTCTGTTTACTTCGACCTTTAAAGAAAACGAAAATAATTTTGTGGAGCTCAAACAGGTTAAATGTGCAGCTCTAAGCGAAGCTCTTCAATTTACGTACACTGGGACGGCGAAAGCCGATTGTTCTAACGCTCAAGATTTGGTAATGGCGGCGGACTACTTGATCTTACCAAGTTTAAAATTGAAAGCTTCCGAATTCCTGCAGGAAACCATTAGTGCTTCAAATTGTCTTGCTCTGGAATCATTTGCTGTACAGTTTAACTGTGAGTCGTTAAAGAAAGCTGCAGTAACCTACAAAGTTAAAAATTTTGTCGCCGTCGTGAAATCGGATGATTTCAAGTCTCTGGACTTTGACAAGGTTAAGGACCTAATTTCTCGAGACGATATAATCGTATCTAAAGAGGAAGAGGTTTATGACGCAGTTATTATGTGGGTGAAACACGACCTTTCATCAAGAGAATGTTGCTTCCCCGACCTGCTAAAATGCGTGAGAATTTTCTCGATGTCGAAGTACAGTCTTCGAGAGATTCTCTGTAAAGAAAAGCTCGTCCTAAATAGCCTGCCTTGTACGACTATTCTCTTCAAAGCCCTGGATGCATTTCTTTTCCCTGATAGTTACCAAGTTTTGATGCAAAGACCTCGCCTGTGCCTTAAACGGAAGGAGCTAGTAGTTGTCCTCACAGGTGGCCACAATATTGACAATCTCAGACAAGAGCCAACCGATGAGACATTTGGGTTTGTTCTTTCCTCCAAGAAGTGGTTGAACCTGCCCATGATGCCCTGGCCTCGTACACGGCACGCTGCTGCAGTGTGTGGTGGTCAACTGTTTGTGGTGGGTGGCAACTCAGATGCCCCATCTGCCCCTTTGTGTTACTTCAACCCTGGACAAAACAAGTGGTTTGCCAGTGATAAGGCTCTGAAGGCAATTCTGCACAGTTCTTTGGTTACCCACAATGAGGAACTTTACATGATTGGTGGTGAGATTGGAAATGTGCCTAGAGTTAAATGTACAAAGTATAATTACAAAGATAACAAATGGAAAGAGGTGTCACCAATGATACATCCTCGTGCTGCTCATTGTGCAGTTGTCCTAGATGAGCTCATCTATGTCATGGCAGGTTGTGACGATAATGCCTGTCTTAAGAGTGTGGAGTGCTACACTCCTTCAAGTGATGAATGGAGCCAGATTGCAGATATGAACAATGCAAGAAAATTTGCGGCTGCTGTTGCGGCCACTACTAGTGAGAAAATAATAGTCGTTGGAGGGTACGGTGACATAGATTGTGCTGCTGTTGTAGCAAATAGTGAAATATTTGACAAGAGCTTGAATCAGTGGAGTCTGGTTTCTGCTCCTATTGTGCCACGTGCAGCATGTGGCATTGTCAGTGTTGAAGATTATGTCTATGTGTTTGGGGGAGAAAGGGAATCACCATATGATGATCTGGATAGTGTGGAGTGTTATGCTATCCAAGAGGATGCGTGGAGCCAAGTTGACTCCATGCCAAAAAGGCTTATCTGTCTTCAAGCTTCATTGTTGCAGCTACCAGTGGAATATACGTAAACCATTTTAAATGATATAATTTATTATCCAAGCATTTTTGTTATATATATTTATGTGCACAATACCAGTAATACTGATGATGTAGGAAATTTTCACGGAAGAGACTGTTAAGTTAGATACTGTAACCAGCCTTTGTGGCAAAATCACAAGAATTGAATTAATTGTCCTGTACTGTTGTGTATTTACCAGGATATTTCATGTAATTCATTACATACTATCTGATTTACACTTTGTTAATGTATCTCAAGGGTTATTGAACCTGATTAATATCGCACCCAATTATATTCTTTATGATGTTCAATAAAAATATTTGACTTATACTTTACTGCTTTATACCTAATCATGGTGTATTGATAATTTCTGATTTACGCTGTGCCAATTTTTTTTCCCTAAGATTTAACAAATTTGATTTTAATGTTTATCACATTAGGAAGCAATGTATGAATAATAATTATTCCTAGGTTGTAATCAACTGCTGTAGTATTATTTTACCAATAATCAATAATCAACGAGCCTTACGTAGTTATTATATAGTTATTGAGGAAGATTAAATTTGTTCAATTTAGTTTAGCCATGACTAAAGTAAAGTGATATTGAAGTGAATAAATAAAAACATTAAAAAACAACAAGAACACCACATAGAGACCTTGAACTTAAAAAAAAAACAAACAATATGCGGTGAAAATTAATTCAAACGTCATTCGTGATCATTCTTATTCACTCAATTGTAACTGCTTTGTGGGCAATAATGAGAGATTGATTGTCAAAGCTGTTTTTACTTGTTTGTTTGGTTATTTATACTTATGTTTTCCATCTGGCTTGCTTATAGTTTTATCAAAAATAAAAAATAACATATAATTTGAACACTTAAGGACAACTATAAAGAATGCACCAAACTGCCTATCATGCACACAAAGCTATTGGACAATTCATTAAACTTTTTTTGGTTTAGGGACATTCTCATTGTTAACTTAATAATTAGTCAAATGTAAATATTCAATAACACAACGAACTTTGATCTCAAATTAAGCAGCCTCAACATCGTAGAAATGAAAAACTTGAGGGAAAAACTTGTCTAGTTTAGTGGGTCATCGACTGCCATGCTTTTCATAAAAATCATCATCATCATTATTATTTTTATTATTTTTTTCCCTGTGGTTTTACAAAGTCTCTACACTTGCGTTGTCATCATAGATAGGATGTCACTGAGGAGAATGTACAGGGAGTCATTAACACCCGCAATTTATCATCTTTTTCTCGTCCCTCCAAAAGAACGTAGGCGGGTTAATTATAGTTCACAGAAGGTTTTACACTGATCTTCTTTATTCCAGGATGAAAAAGAAGAAGTCATAACCACAAACGTATGGGTGAGGCAGGTACAATAAAAGCAATCGTCTGTTCTTTTGTCGTTTGTTTGTTATTAACTTGAACTTGACTTTGGTATGCACCGTATCAGTGACACTAGGTAAGGTCAGACATCTTTTGATGTATCCACTCACAGGTCAAGAGACGATGACGGTGATGTAGTAAATTACCAATCACTATCTCTCCACAGCTCGAGCCCGCCCTCCTTCATCATTTCCACACTGCCTGGGTCAGACTTAGGATCTAATGATCTCCGAGTCGAGGAGAATCAATTAGAGTCTACTTTGCTGCGAGCTGCCATGCATGCCATTCAGGCTATCCCAGCATGCTACTCAGGCTATCCAGAGACACTGGAGAAACGCCACTAGTCTGGTCCCAGGGTTCTTTCTGGTCACTTTTCTAAGTTTGTAAGATTAGTAAAACCACCTATTCACGGTACGTAGTTTCTTAGTTATCGCTTTAATTTATTTCATCTTTTCAGTATTGGAATGATCCCAGGTTTTCTTGGAATAAAACTGAGTATGAAATCTCACAGATCATCATCAACCCAGAGAAAGCTTGGTTACCAGACGTTGTTTTACTGAATAGGTGAGACTTTCTCATTACCTCGCTAGGCTCGTTACGCAGAACATGGCTCATAAATGGTCACAACTACTAATAGAAATTTGTCTCTTTGAAATATTGTACAAAAATTGTACCTCCCATCTCAGCTGCCTGCCTTGCTTAGTCAGAGTGATTCCAGGATAGCTGTACGATAGCCGCGCGTAAACTGGAGCTGAGACCTGTTGATTTTTGCTGACAAAAACACTAACAGATCACTCGCCCGGTGACAAAGCACATGGTTACAGGCAAAAAGTTGTTGCTAAGTAACTAACATGCCGTGTGGGGCTGGGTCGACTTAGGGAATGTTCGCGCTTTATTTTGCAATTGATAGATGAATTAGAATCATAAAATGCTTAAATCCAATCGAATGTTTTTTTTTTATTTCTAGTGCTGAAGCAATGACAGACGGGCGCAGCACGGCAGCACGCCTGGTTGTGAAGCATGATGGGAATGTATCATGGTTGAACCCAGTGATTTTCACAAGTTCGTGTGAAATCGACATTACGTTCTTCCCACTGGACGATCAAACTTGTCAGCTCAATTTTGGTTCGTGGTCTTACAGCAGTCAATTTCTGGATGTCCATCCACGAGGAGACAGTGCAGATTTAAGCTCGTAAGTTTCTATCTGCATAGATCAGTATGTTATCTTTTAATATGTTCAATCCTATCTTTAACTCTCCTTAATGACTTTTAATCAGTTTTACTAATATTAGTTCTCAGAGTATGGTGCTGCATCAAGACGGCAAATTCGTTAGGCTTTATTCTCGTCATGTCTATTTCAGAGGGTGTTAAGCTGGTGTCTTGACCCCTCAAATGTAGCTGTTAAAGAGAAAGTCTACCATAGGTAACTTTTTAAATAGGTTTTTTCACAGATAGAAGGAGCTGAACAGGGAAACTACGACCAATAAAACAATACAACATACCAGTGTTAAATCGCCACCATTAAAACTTAAAAACGTCATCACCATCACCACAACGGTCACCAACGTCATCATCATCATCATCATCATTTGGTTTCATTGGCTCTGAAAAGCCCCATCGGGGAGCGGCCAATTAAGATTTAGTTTATTTTTTTCGTCATCATCATCATCATCAAGGCCTAAGGGGAATTTTGAGAGCCGTCCAAGTTTTCAAAGAACTCTTTTTCACAGTAAACTTATGTTTCATAATACAGATACGTGGAGAATGGTGAGTGGATCCTGCTTGATGTTAGATCAGAACGCAAACTTCTAACATACGATTGCTGCGAAGGAGAGTTCCCGGAAGTGACGTATCATCTGGAGTTGCGCAGACGCACTCTGTTTTACATGATGAACTTCATATTGCCGTGCGTGTTGATTGCAGTCCTAACCTTACTTGTCTTTTTGCTGCCGCCGGAGTCTGGAGAGAGAATGTCGTTTGGAGTCACTGTGTTGCTGTCGTTTACTATTTTGTTGTTAATGTTGATGGTAAGTATGTTAAGCCTCTGTTTTCATAATAAGGAGTAGAGAACTTAATGAGCAAAACACTCTTGGGCGACTGTCTACGACTGTACGTAATTATCTGGTTCTCCTCTTTAGGACAAATTACCAGCCACGTCAAAGGTTATTCCGCTAATTGCTGTCTACTACGCCTGCACTATTATTGAGGTGTCAGCGGCAATGGGAATGGCGTGTCTCATCCTTCGTTTTTACCATCCTGACAATTCTTCGGCTCCAATTCCCGCCTGGATCAGGGTAATTCAAGATCGACTTGTCATGGTTTAGAGCAGCATTCAGCTTTTTTTTAATGTGAATTTATTACAAGTATTACAATTTTCTGAGCACCTGGCTATGGAAAAAATCAGGCAACTGAAAGTTCGGTTGAGATGAAAACTAGTTTTGAAATTTAAGTTTAATCTTAACTTTGATTTATTTTTTTTCTGTTAAGCTGCTGGATTGATTGGAACAAGAATTAATCTGTCTCACAATTTTCACACATTGTCACGCACATAGCTGACAAAAATAGAAGATATCGTCAATTAATTGAAGAAGTCACTGTCTTTGTGTAACAGTAAGTTTTCAGAAATAACATTCAAAAGGTGTGTAGCAATAAGTAGCGAGACTCGATATTTGGTTTTATGTTTCCTTCATGGTAGGTTTGTGTTCTGAACTACTGCGCACGGCTGGTGCGTTTGAGCACATCCGCTGGCCGTGTTCGACAGGCCCAGATTGTGCAGGAGTGGCGCCAAGGTTAGTTTCTAGGGAATGATATTTATACCTTTGGAAAACACATTGCAGTATGCACGTCATGTAAATGCAGCTACTTTGTCTCAGGATAGGCAAGTCTTCCAATGATAAACTGCAGGAGGGTATTAAAAACGGCACGTCAAATGGTAATCGAGAACTGAAAACGACAACTGACAAACTTTTTTTAGTACAAGTTTACCATCAACGAACCATGATCTCTTGACGTCCTTTTGAATGAATGTTCACGCCATAAAGTAACACAGGAAGTAACCCTTGATGATCTACAGGTTCCTTTTACTCAAATATTTTCTCATGTCGTGGTTTGTCAGAACTGTAATTTAACAGTTATGCTTCTTCCTCTCTTTTGATTTCATTGCAGTGAAACTGCGTGAAAACAGAGGCCGAGAACAATCAAACATGACCGTTCTAACAGACAACATCTTCAAAAAGGAAGAAGCCGACGCCATGAGGGAGGAGTGGAGAATGGCAGCCATGATTATGAATCGTCTCTTTGCTTGGATTTATCTCATCACTATTGTCATTACACTACTTGCTGTTTTGCTGAAGTCCCCGCGGTTTCGGAAAGGGGAATTGTAAAATAACAACAGGACCTTTTCCATGCCATAGTGTGGATGGTTTCAGGAAACCATTGAGAAAGGCTCGATAAGGGGGTTGTTTTTGAACACTGCTAGGACATTTTCAAAAGAGCCTCTTGACTTAACTGACAGAAAGACGGTCAGACACATGCAGAAATACTTGCCTCACGTCGCAATTTTATAACCCAGAAATAACTGAAACAATCATCTGGTTCTCAGCATTTATTTGAGAAATCTTTCAACTCGTACAGTATACGAGCAGCGGAAATTTCTCTGGTGAAGTTAAATAATTATGCAAGTCTCGGAGCCTTGCCGCTTGTTTCTCGATTTTTCTTGCCCTTATTTTCTTAGAAATTCAGCGAGGGAATAGTTCGCAGTGTAAGACATTTCACACAAGGATGCTAAATTTGAAATTGTCGTTACGAGCCTAAGAAGCACTGTGAGTGACCAAATAACACGATGATAACTCGATGACAAAGTGTAAGAATTTGTTTTGAGCTCGAACTAAAACATGAGAGCTAGAAGCAGGTACAAGAATGAGCAGAACATTTACACTACAGACTTCACGAAAGATTTGCAGAATATTTCCCTCAACAATATTTACCAATTTCATACATATACAGTTACTGACCATGGGCTTATCCAAAGGTCACAATTACAAAATTTTTACATTTCTGTCTACCTGTAAACATTTTAAATAGTCAGTTTACTTTAATTTTAATTTTATTTAATTTAACGCCGATGGCATAATCTTTTATGTGCATCGTTCACATCGATGAATAAAGCCCAGTCTAAATATTTCAGTTAACAACTTCTTTGCCTGACTTTCTTCTGTGACACGAGTCTTTGAGATTCATTCTTCTGAATTTCAACATTGCTCGAACACCGCAAATCACCGCTGCGAAGTTTCTCCGCTGACCGTGTTTTTGTGGTGCCTGCTGTTGCGTTTCCATTTGAATCCACGGATGATTCAACGCCTCAGACGCTGTGAGTCTCTGACTGGGTTCCACAACAATTAATCGCCGAACAAGATCTTTGGCTTCATCCGACACATTGTCCCAATACGGCGAAGGCATACTGTAATGCCCCTGCAGAATGGAAAGCAATAATTTCTCGTCATTGCTACTCCAAAATGGTGGGTACCCTGCTAGAAGAATGAACAATATGACACCACATGCCCACATGTCAACTGGTTGACCAATCAGATCTTCTAAAATTGTCTCTGGTGCAAGAAACAACGGCGCACCACTGGCGTCACAGCTGATGGCGTCAGAGTCATGCGGCAACCTTCGCGCCAAACCGAAATCAGCGAGTTTTACTGTCACGTGGTCTGAGTGTCTTGAGCGACTGAGAAGTAGATTGTCGGCTTTGACATCGCGATGAACAATCCGCTGACCATGAATGTATTCTAGGGCTTGTAAAAGCTGTGGGAAGAAATGAGAACCATGATGTTGATCATTCAGTATCATTTCAGTGTTGACTTCCTTGGCGGAGAAGATCAACAAAGAGAATTACGTATGATGTATTAACTTATCTATATTACACAAGAAAGCTTGACCTTCAAGGTCAAGTTTACTTGTGTTACATAAATACGTTAACACTATATTAGAGACAAACAACAGTGGTAGCTATTTTCAACTTTGTTTTGAAAGCCTACTTGGCCTCTGTCTGTCCTTTAATTACGTAACTGAAACGACAAAAAATGGAACTTAGAAAACTGATTTTTGACTTCAAATTCGAATTCTACGGTGAAAATAACCCTGAAGCATGTTATTTGGAGTTCAAGTAAAGCTTATTAACTATTTTATTCTGGGTTAATTTTGGACTTATGTGTCACGCGAAAGAAAATCGCGGTTTATTTACGGTCTCGCTCGACGGACCAATCGAAAGAGAGACTGCTCGTAGTCTATCCCGCGCCATATCAATACCTTTACAACACTTCGTTTTCGTCGAAAGGGTTTTTTGAAGCAAATTCCTTGAGAAATAGAAGGTTATTAAGATGCTGTTCCACTGTAGATCTGGCGCAAAGCTCACTGCTTTGATAGCATGTTGATAGCATGGAAATTGAAAGGTCACGGTATGGTCAAATGACAGTGACGTCAACTTGTGACAAGGAGGGTTCGCCATCGGCGCCGCTTTGTTAATGTGCATTTCCGTGAAATTGAAGCAGTACTGATCTTCACACCAAATATCAAAGAAACTAAACGTAATTTCCGATTCGGTTGAAACTTGATAATTCAAAATATTCTAAAGGGACAGTTTCCTTAAATCCAGTTTGGTTTTTCTCGTTTTCCCGAGAAAACGCGTAGCTTTGAATATGAGTTAAAAATAAAAATCGGTTGAGGGTTTAGTGGTTCAAATACCAAGCTGGTGTAATAAATTGAATACAAAAAAAAAAAAAAAAAAAAAAAAAAAAAAAAAAAAAATAAAAAAAAATAATATTATACCCTTTTAAAAAAAAAAAAAAAAAAGAC
>Ga0126339_10001096_pt1 | contig 17489 bp, 10 predicted proteins | sample OrbTmetagenome_2_FD_92532 | JGI IMG/M metagenome (GOLD analysis project Ga0126339, IMG submission 92532) | Coral microbial communities from Petempiche,Puerto Morelos, Mexico - Orbicella T R C metagenome | ecosystem: Host-associated > Invertebrates > Cnidaria > Coral | place: Petempiche,Puerto...
CTTATCCGAGAAGACTTGAATGTCTAACCATTTGTAGATGTAATTACAAAGGCAGCACATTCTCCTCAGTTATTTTAAGACCCTGAGTGTTGGTCCGGTCTGGGGCTCGAACCTTCGACCTCCTGCACAGCAGTCCGGCGCTCTCCCAATTGAGCTAGCCAGGCGGCGGTTAATCATGTTCTTATATTTGTATATTTAGATTTTTAGGTCTTAAAATAGTTATAAGAAGTTTTTTAAAATTCTTAATCGAGGGCCACAGGTTTATTAGTTGCATGGTTGGTTGGTTGATTGACTGCTGATAAAGCCTGAGATATTGAAAATCGCAAAATTGATGAGCTGTGTTCTCAATTCGAATGTGAGCTCAATTCGAACGATTAAATTCGTGACTATAATTTTTAGACGAGAAATGGATACGACACTCGACCGATCTGTTTCGCTATACCAAAATTGGCGAGGACTTAGGCTAGACTGGGTCTTAAACTATGCAAAGGAGTCGCTAATTGAATTTTTCGAATTTATCATTTTTCCTTGTTTTGGGCGTATTTTTCAAGAGAACATTTAATAAGCATCGACGAGGAGACGTGTGGTGTTCAATTGTGGACTGACGAAAATATACCAGAGAGGAGATCAGGTACTAGAATCGGGTTTCATACCAAAATCCTAGTACCCTCTTTCCTTGGCTCCCAGATGATAAAGACCTGTCCCTATTTCTTGAAAAATCACTAACTTCGCTAAAAAAAATTAACTTGTTTCAGTTGTGATGAGAACAGTCAGTTAGGATCGAAGAAATCACTTAATTAATCAGCTGCTAAATAATGGGTAAAAAATTGTTAAATTTAGTTGCTCAAAACATTAACCTTAAGAAAAACTGAAAGCTACAGGAAATGTGCTGTTTTTGCGGGGGGGGGGGGCGGGGGAGGGAAAAATTAATATTTAGAGAAACAAAACCCCATAACCTTTTTGAAAGCTTTTAAAAATTTTATATTATTATCAAAAAAAATACAAAAAAAAAAAAAAAGGAGATAGAATGCGGGTGTTTGTGTGTGGGGGGGGGGGGGGGGGGGGGGGGTGAAGTAGAAATTGATAATTCGAAGCAACGAATCCGCATCACATGTTGCAAGCTCTTGACAAGTTTCCAGTCTTTCTCATCCAAAACACAGCGTCTTCCAATGTTGTTCTTTAGACCTTTTAGCCGCCAAACTCTTCAAAACGTTTCTCAGTGAAAACCTCGAATTGTCAAAATATATAAGTTGGTCAAAAACAATCGTACTCATCGTAATTAAAAATTACTTATTCGAATTTTACAAACCTTTGCAGCAAATACTTGGAAACCATAACTGAGAGTTTTGCAGAAGATTGATTTACATGCCCACCTATATACAGGTTTGAGATAGGCTATGAATTTACTTCCGGTGAAAAGAATAAATTATGCCCAAATGTAGGACTTTTATTCATGGTTTGTGCCTTTAGTTGTGTTTTGAACGTTTTACCGCAATCAATCAGAATTAAACTTCGATAATGAAAAAGAATATTTCCGTTGCTTGTAATATTCGTATCACAGGTCTATAAAACTCTCAAACACGACAAGGTCCATTTGTTTCTCAAGGACTTGATTAAACACTTCACTCGAATAAATAATGCCGGAAAAGAGCGGCTTACGTTTAGCGTTCTTTGAATCCCTTGTTGAGGTTAAATCGATAAGGCTAATTTCTTGTCACGAAAACTCTCGCAGTAAGTTTTGATCTATCAACAATTATAAACCAAAGTGCATTTGATATTTATTTCTCGAATCAGTGGTTCAAGAAAAAAACAAATGTCTTTGCTTTGCGAGGAAATCTAACTTTTCAGTTGTAAATTAATGTGAGTGAAGTGCTTTCTGTTCATTTGTCTGCTATGGTTAATTCCGTTTTTTGCCTTGATATAACTTTACCTCTTTGTTAACTACTGAATTTAGAAGTCTTAAAAAAAATTGAAACCTAGAAAAGAAATAAAATAGACCAAGTTAAATCTAGATCTAGTTAAAGTTAATTTACCCGTTACACATTTCTAACGGGAGACACACGGGCGCGAAGCATATATCTTCTACGAAGCATTTTTCGCATTGCTCTCTTAAAGTCGGCTTTGAAAAACAGATAAATAAGAGGGTCGAATATTGGATTGAGAAGAGCAATACACAAAGTTACAACGTCAAGGTCGGTGTGATCCAAAATTTTGTAATGAACAAGTTCGTAGACTTCACATCCAATCCTGGGAAGCCAGAACACCACAAATGTAGTAACGATATAAACAAAGAAAAAAGTTGTTCTTTTTTCTCGCCTATTGGACTGTCCGCTAAGTCGTCGGTGGATTGTTGAGTTCATGACATGAGCTGCCTGTATTGCTTGGAGCTGTCTTTTGGCGACACGAAACATGGCCGTGTTCACTGCTGCAAGTAACAGAAATATAACCAGGAACGTCAGCGTTTGTATCCAATGATAAACCAGGTAGCCAGTGGAGAAACGATGCATTCTCATCGTAGTCCTAAATAATGCGTCAACTGTAATGGGCACGCTCGGAAGCAGCCATGCTGTGCAGATCGCTGCTACCACAAACGTGTTGCTCATGCGCCGATGGTAATAGAGTGGTTTCATTATTGATAGATAGCGTTCGTAAGTAACCAGGTACATGTTAAGAATCGAGGAACACAGGAAGTAGTAGAAAACCTCTGTACATAAAACGAGAGTGGAATTCATTTTCCTTCGAGATGATACATAGCAAGGTATACCGAACAGCCCGAGGAAAAGATGCGATGCGGAGAGTGAGGCCATGAAATAATTAGACTTGTTTCGCAGATTACGGCGCTTTAAGAACAGGAACCAGACAGCACTGTTAAATCCAACAATCAAACTGGTCTGTACGATTAGCACAGTTTCAAGGGTCAAAGGTAATGGACCATACACCATTTCAACTGTGTGTATATAAAAATAACTTTCCACGTGCACAGACAGTTGGCTTTGACACGATATTTGCATCAAAGAGTTCCCCACCAAACCTTTTTAAGCCTTCAGTCATTTATCCTCGGATCTTGTTCAGATGCAGTTGGTGCTTTAAAATTGTAGCTCTTCACTTTCCTACAAGGTCTTTTAGATATCTAGGAAACTTGTGTTTCAGGAATTAATGGACCGGCCTCTTCTTGAAATTGACCAATATCTTGAGGCATCTGTATACTGCTCAATAAAAAGATCAACACGATTAGCAAGGCATTTGTATGAAGCTACCCTTTCTTGACACGAATTAACAGGAATAGCAAGTTTCTAAATACTTGTCTCTGCTACATACAAGTAACACAAAGTAACGGCTAGTGGAACTAGTTAGCTGGTATGCTATAATAAAATTTCTCGAAATAAATACACATTTAATTTTTGCGCTGTATAAAACAGGTTTTAAATGAAATAGTTATAATACAACTGTAATAATTTCATGTATTCATAGTTTGTGATGGCAGCAACCTACCTGCCTGCCCACGAAGCTTTGGACTTGCGCGAGAAATAAGCCCGGCAAAAGTAATCTGGCGGTCCAAGATATTCCACCAAATGACTGCATTCAATTTCATCTCTTTCTTTTAACGAGCCCCCATGTGACGTCACAATCTAAGCGACTGTATGAACAATACTGAAGTATCTTTTTAACTGTCAGGTTTACTTTTGGTTTTGAGAACTAACCCCTGAATACAAGCACTATAGTTTCGAGAGTTAAACGAGTATTGCTGCTTCTCGCTACTTTGATAAACGTCAGGGAATTTACATTGCATTCTAGAATCATCTAGAACATAAAGAAAGAAATCGCTGGATGCAGGAAAAACATTCTGCGCAATCAGCAGGGATAGAGTTACTTGCCCTGCAAAGCACCGCCAGGCTACCATCGAAGTCATTGTGTGTAAATTCGTTTTGGTAAAGATCCCGATTTAATCAGAACTGTTTTGGCATTTGCATTGACATTTGCTCATTGCACAAATCTCTCGCTTGTGAACATACAACTCCACTTTACTGAGTGTATAGAACAAACAAAGAAGTATAACGGATGAGTCCATATTCCACTATTGTTGTAACAGTTTCGTTAGGTTATTAATTTTAAGATCTCGTTTTTCAGTTCATTCTTCACTCATTTCGTTCATCAAGGCTCACAAGTTTGCAACTTTCTTTACGAAATTATTAAAAGGCCAATTGTTTTTTGTTTAAATATAATTTTCTTTTGCACACATGATCGAAATAAACATTTCTAGCTATTTGGTTTAGGATGCCGTTGATGATACGTTTCAGTTATACTAAAGTAGTGCTTTACGTCTTTTCCGGACAGTTACAACCAAGCCGGCTACGAATTTCACACAAGGGTGGTTTGAAGACTCCCTAGCTCATGAAGGAAGGATCGATAGTACAGTTGCGTGATGAACTGGATTAACGTGTAGTTCCGAATCCCCTCAGTTAAGACCGCCTGGATGGTGCCCAGCGGATATACGCAGAACTAGAATTGTCGATAACGACATCCATGACCGCCTTGCCGTCCGTTTTGTTGCACGTTCCGCCAACGCCTAAGAAAGCACTCGTGTTTCTGCTGTACCGGCATGTGTATGCCATGTATTTGGATGTGGATGAATACGAATTCTCTCATAAACTGCAGTCGTTCTTGTTTCCTTTAGACTGTTTCTCGACGTTAAGACACACGTGGCGGCCCGAGCTATTCAAGGACGTTCAGTTTCTATTAGTATCAATATTTTCGCTCGTGGAGTTCATATCTACTTAGCTCCGAATAGAAAAAGATATCGACCAGATAAAGTTTCTTAGCCTGCGAAAAATAATTGCCAAAGTTTTTGTAGGTTGAGTTTTAAGGAAGAGTTCTCTTGGCTCTTTTGTTTTCCTGTGGTAAAGGTTTTCTTTTGTTAAAGATCAGGAATAGCACGACTCAAGAAAAATGAGCATCTGGTAGAATATCTTAAAGTAATGTTGGTCAGGGTATAATAAGCAATAATGATTGCATATGAACGCAACGGATGCATGATGAAAAACAAAGTTGTTTTCATTAGCAATGTTCGCAGCCTACCACTGTAAACAGATCAGCGACTTCTAAAAAAAAACTTATATTCGAGCTATAGAAATTATGGAAACAATTAAAAGCAGTTCGAATGGTAAACAATTAAAGCATTTCAATTCAACATGCTGCCATATCGTTGTTTACGCTTTTAGCCGAGATACGAGTTTACCACCATCAACCACCTGAGGGTTGCGGTTTTCTGTGAATTTTTTTTGTCATTATTTCCACGTTAAAAAAAAAAAAATTAAAATGTGGGTGATTCCAATATTGCGTCAGAAACAGTCTCTAAAAATAAAAAAATAAAAAAATGGAATATGCCATTTTAAGCTTCAACAGCTTTTTAGGATGGAATAAACATGGCTATCAATATTGTCCGGTGTTTAGAGCAGCTATCAGTTTTGTCAGCTTAAGCTTGTTGGCCTGCCGTAGCAAAAACACTCTAACATCTTTGTATTCCATATAAAGGTATAATATTGTTTTCTAATTTTTGTGGCAGTTGATTCAGTACACGAACTTCATTTCTACTGAAAAAGACTTCTTTCTACTCTGAAACTGATATAAATGTGTTCTATTCGGACGACCACCCTTTGAAGAAAAAACTTCACAACCGTATTTCAACTTAAGCGCCAATCCACAGAATGTGTCTACTTGCAGTCCTCATGTGAGATCTTGATAACTTTTCATTTTTACCTTGATATTGAAATTTCACCTTGATACCGAAACTGATATAAATGTGTTCTATGCGGACGGCTTCCCTTTGACTGAGAAAAAAACTTTACAACTAAACCATTTTTCAACTTTTCCTTTGGATTACACAGAATGTGTCCACTTGCATATCTCACTTGAGTTCTTTTCTTCTTTTTACCTTGATACTTGATTATGAGCTTTCAGCACGCGAATCCACAACTCCCGTGACATTTTGAATTCCACCGGATGTTCTGAGGCAGCCTATTTGACCCCTATCAAACCTTTATTAAAAGCTATCATGGCTATTACAAAACAACCATGTATCAAGAAAAACATTTTTCGTAATGTTATTGTACCCACAAGTTTATACAATTCTTGTAGGTTTCAAGTTGTAGTGAGAGCACCAACAAGCACGAAAACGAACTGATGAAATTTTAGCGACTTTGTTAGACATTTCGTCTTTGCCTATATATCAAAACCTTTCAAAAAATACTGAAAGTGATGTTGGCCCCTTTTTCATGTTTTCTAAGAATATCGATATTCCCTTCTAAAAATATACTCTGGAATCGAAACAAGGTCAGGGCTAATGGGGCATATGAGAGCTTGTCCGGCTCAGCTCAAATAGTTGAGAACTGGGGAAGCAAACTAATTAGAGAGTGATCATTGATTGCAGCGGAATTTTTGCTGACTAAGTGACCTTGGTAAACCTTTTCCAAGACTGATTTTTATTGCCCTAGTCGGCCGATAACTGCTCGCTATTAACTGCTCCGAAGAACCAATATGGATCAAGTTAACTAGAAAACACTTACACAGTGACACGCTCCCAAATAACAACGATCAGAAAAATCATTTTGAGTATCTTCTATAATTGGAAAAAGCGAGGAACTTGGAACTTATAATATCCACATTTAAAAAGCTTGTCTTACTCACTCGTAGGTTTATATTAGAACGAACAATATCTGTTCTTCTCTTTCTTTTTTCTATAAATGATCATAAATCTATTTATAAAAAGACTATTTTCCTATTGATTTCACTTCGCTGGGAAATTGTAATTTGTAGCTGTTTACAGGCGCTGGAAATAATTAGGACACTTAAAGGAGAAAAAAAAGAGAGACGAATCGCTTCAAAACATCAAAACAGCACTGCTGAATGCTGCTTCCGCATCTATTGAGAAACGACAACACCAAAGACGAAATGACTCGTGACCTGTCACTACAGTGCATCAGTTGTTTTGTAGAACGTGTGACCATGTGTCTGGAGTAATAAAAACGCAATGAAAAATCGTTTCCAATCCAGTTGGCTGCAAAGTAATCTAACTAGTCCTTACGACATATGTTTTGACCGAGGAATAAACCTGAAGAATTGGTCTGGTGGAATACATATCGTTGAAATCTACGTCTCTCTGTAAAATCATTAAGCCTATCTCGACTTGTATTTTGAGATTGCAGAATTCTCCAAGGTATGGCTTATTTAAATGATCGTAATTATTTTCAAGAAAATATTAGTTGGATATGTAAACAATATCTTTTGAGTTATAGGAACTGCGGAGATCCTAGACGACGTTTTATTTTCTTTCCCGGTATTTGAGCATGGTTTATTACGTCTTTCCACAAAGCCGGGTCAAATTGCAAAAATAACATGTTTGCATATGTTGTTATACCGTCCCGCGACTGACAATAAAACCTTGTTGCTGCTACGTCGCGGGCATGTTTTTCTGCTAAACCACGTTATCTCAAATGCTAGTATTTGAAATTGTTATTCATTGCAAGTAAAGAAAAGCCGTAAAGATAAGAAAAACCATAAAGATATAAAGATATGAAGTCCCTGATTCTGACTCCAAGGTACAGCTTCAAAAGTAGCTTGTCGCCCCGGGCTTGTCGCTGGAGCCTACCACAAAGGTTATAAGACTACGCTTAAAATTACAATCCGAAGTTTTAAAAAAGTGTTCGAACAACTCGACGATTATCGGTATTTTATGTTCAAAACTCTACTATAGTCTTATTACCTATTAACATTACATCTGACTGATAAGTTGACTGATAAGTTCTAAGTTGAAGCTTTTCGTTTCTCCAGTAACCTTTTGTTTAGTTTACTGTCCTCTCTCAGAAGACAAAACAAGAAATTTATTGGATTATTAGGTGTTTGTTATCTGTGTATGGAAATGACAGGGTATTAGTACTCCGAACAGTTTTATTCTGTGAAATGTCGCAAAACGTTCACTGTTATCTAAAAGAGATCCACTTCTAATCTCCAATCAGTGGATGTTTTGGAATCGTGCTTGTGGCGCCGTGGCATCTTTTGAAGCTGGGTCGTTATACTTTATCATTTCCGAGTTCATGAGCCACTCACATCGACCTCTGATGGTTGTTGTCACTTGATAATACTGGATATTAATCAAATCATTCTTAATGGTTCAAAATTTCGACAAAACAAAATGGCCAAGGTATAAGGGGATCAGAGGCGTTGCTTAAAATACTTAACATATCTAGAGCATTATCCACATATTGCGAAGGAAGAATTCATGCGCGATGCCTGTGAGTGTTTCCGTGACTGTCGTGGCTGAAACATCGCCAAATGACTATTGATGATTTTATTTGGGCTGACCCTCTTGGTAGAGTATGCTTTCTTGCGTGATTTGGTTATCAGGTCTTATTGTGAAAAGTATGGAGGCTGTCTGAAGGGTCATGGAGTGAAATGGGTGCGCCGTGGGTGTCTAAAGTGAGCACGAAACAAAAGAATGCTTCACTTCAGCTTCTTAGATTGCACGCCTCCAAAGTTTCAATAATAAACACAACGTATTGCCGGTATTGAACAATTGATAAACCTGCAAGCACAAACTTTCAACAGAACATTGAAAAATTGCCTAAATAGTGAGACCTCAGAAAATAGAAATCCCACCCTCAAAGGGTAGTTAATTAACAATTATTTCATGAGCCCACTTTCGACACCAGGTGATAGATAAATAACAAGGCTCGAGTTTGTTATAGTCATCTCGTATCCAACAAGGGCGTCTGGAACGATTGTTTTATTAAATCCTCAATCTACTGTATGATGTGGGCATCTCCTTTAGTTTTAAACGACGTGACGGTGTGAAAAGACCGGAAGTTAAAATTTGTGTCTTGTTGTTCTATTTTTGAGTTGAATGAAGCATGTCAGGCGGCGGAAAGCAAGCGTAATATAGTTTTCTTCCAAACTATCCTCAGCATAATCACTTCCAAAGTTGTCTTCATTCCGGAAAATTGTGGCAAATAACAAACGGTTTACGGGAAGATCTTCTTCGATAGTCGTTCTTGTTGTACAAATATTTACACACCTTTTCGATTGTTTCAAGTCAATCTCTAAGTAGTTGAGACATTTTGTGGCTTTTTGTGGTTTGTGGGATGGCATTGCCTACTATTTCCTGCACTGTTGAGGTAGAAAGCTTACCAAATGTGCTGTTTCGGCATTGTTCCCGACAGAAATTTACATTACCGCCGAGAAATCTTAAACCAAGCGACACTTGACGACAGATAAGGTTTATCTTCGTTTTTTTTTTTTATTTTCACAATGAATAAAGCAATACAAGCTTTTTTAGAAAAACAAAAAATGTCCTCAATGCGGGCCTGGCCCTCAAGGACATTTTAGGTTTGCGTGGAAATTATGTCAAGGCAGTAATAGTTTCTTGTATTTTCTGGATGTAAGTGCCCTCTTCTAATAAGCGCCACTACAGAATGTCTCGGCGTGTAAACGTTCTCAAAGGCTTAGAGTGTCGAAAATATAAACCACTCCAGGCTTCTTGCCAAAAATAAAATTGTGCAAAAATAATGCTGTTTGGGAACACGCTCTCCTGAACACGATATCTCTATGTAAGTTAATTCGGGTGGTAATACGACGCAAGACATCACGTGACTTTTATCCTGAAAAGTCGTTATCGACAGTAATAAAAACATGATATAACGGGAACTTTAACCAAATATAAAAGAGAAACAATATGTTTTATTCCAACTATTCCATAACAACTAGCAGTTCAATGTTCGAAACTGCAAGGCAGCGAACTTACCGATTGTTCACGTTCAAGCTCACGCTTCCAATATCTACACATCTAATGTCATCTTTGAAAAATAAATTAACATCCAAAATTTTACTTACTCACGTATCAAGGACGTGGGCAAAAATTGGCCAACAACACTTCCTGGGTCCGCAATACGTATAAAATAATAGATACAGTTACGTAACAAATGTCATAAAGCATAAAATTGCTACCTTACGTATATCAGGTACACATGGTATGCATCAAATTTTGTAAGTGTGTAGCCCTAATTTATAGCGAAGCTCTCAAAGCGGAGCACCATACTTTTATAGGAGAGAAAAAGAAAACCATGCACTAATTTTTTCACAGGTATCATGGCTAGCGGTATTGCGCGTGGGCGCGTATGCACGACGACGACGACGACGACGACGACGGCGTCGAGGGGGACGGACTCGCGCAAGATCGATGGCGGTAATACTCCAGCTAATAGGTTGACCGAGACATGCATCCTTGGTTTATAGCATGCTTCTTTGATATTGGTCATCCATGTTATAGTCAATTGATACCTGACCAGTATCATGTGACCATATTGCGGGCTCAAGTTTAGAGCTTATCGAGATCACGCTGACCAAGTGCTGGTTTTCGACTGGATCGCGGCTCATCTCTGGTTAACTTGTTCTAATCAGGGCCGGGTTGTTCGGAAGTCAGTTAACACTAACCCAGGATTAAAAGTTTATCGAAGTATAAATTTTTCTTGATTTGATTTATCAGCACAGTTTTTAAAGAACCTGTCCAATAAATACTTAATTTGTTTGTACAAGGCAGAGGGTCTTTTTTGTACATTTTCTTTGGCACTTCCCTGGCTTCACGAACAAGGTCAAAAGCACAAAATGTATCATTTATCAAGGGAACCAGCATATATTTTACTGTTGATGTTTTCTGAGTCGCCTTTTGCCTCTATGTCAAAACCAGTCATGCGAAACCATTTGTATGGAAGTGTTCTTCACCTGCATGTTTATTTTCATGTAAGTCAAATTCCTTTTCATATGCAAAGGTTCGCACGAGGACTCGTTTTGAAACAGAGGCAAATGAAATAGCTTACTAAGGGACTCGTTGATAAGTACACCGCCTCAAGTGCTGATTGGAAAACACTTAGCATGATTAGTGAACAGCAAAATTTATTGTTCTAACGCGTTCTTCAAAAAATGTAACAACAAAGATAACAATTTCTACAACAGACACAACTATTGATACGTAGCATTTTTAATATTGTCTAAGCTATTTCGTGGCCCTGGAAGAAAAAAGTGCTTATTTTCTACGATTGATATATCTTTCCTATTGCACACATGATATGCCAAGCTCTGAATGCAAGCCACTAAATTACTTACAAATAAACCGTTTAGAATAAGTTCTTTGAGCCGCCGACAATTCTGCATTAAAAACACAAACGAGCGTTCGATTTCAAAGTTGTTTGTTGAATGGAAATAGTTCACACAGACAACTTCCAAGTCAAGACAATTTCGACCCAATGAACGGAGAATTTTCTCGGTACCCAAGAGTTCGTTACCTGCAAAACTCAGTAGCCTAAGCCGAGGCATGCAAGGAAGAAAGCTCTCAAAATAGATAAACGCTAATGGAATTGAAGAAATATCCAAACAAGTTACACTTGGACAGTGAAATAGTAAATCACTAACACACTGTACCGTGACAGGATACCGACGGTGAAGGAAAAAAACTTCCAGTGAAGGAAAACCGTCCGTGATCGATCGAAGGATCTCATCGGTCAGCGCGCATTTCAAGTAGCGCAGGCGCTTCAGCTTTGGTAACACGTCTGACAGGCCAGAAAATGACAGGCGATAACAGCTTAGTACATTCAACTCCGTAATGTTTGTTTGAACCCAATCCGTCATCTTGACATATTCGTCTCGTAATTGAGTTCCTTCTAAAATAAGCGTTTTTAAACGCGAACATTTTCCTAGTAATGTTGGCAATGTTCGTCCTTGCACATTACGGCATTTTGCCACACATATCGACTCCAAAAATAAAGAGTTCTCGGCGATGATACGTATAGTTTCATCTGTGACCCAGTCACAATGCGTACAATCCACAATACACAGGTTGTACTTTGTCATGAACATTCTTATCAACAGTTTGGTACAAATACAGGAGTGAAGACCTAGAGGCAACAGTCAAATGATCAATGGCAATGTTTCCCAACACCCTTAGAAATAAGAACCGGAGACATAGGCGTACGGGCAGGGGGGGGGGGGTGTTCCAGCCCCCCAGTTTCAGAAATTTTCGAAATTTTTCGGGCAAAACGCTGATGATTCGGGTAAAAGCACTCGGGTGAAAACATTCTTAAAGGTTGTCAAGGCTAGGCTTGTAGGCTACCTTTTCTGACGTTTGACTTGCCAAAACGGAGTTAAGGTCAAATGATATAAGGATCCAGGTATTCTATTTTGGAAAAGCCACATATCGTTTAAATGTGTATCATGTTGAGAGAGCCTTTAATCGTAAGCAAAGAAAAGAAATAAATAGCTTTACAATGTTTTTCGTTCATAACTTGATATTGTTTTTGGATGCACACCTACCCTAAGGCTCCCGGGAATACTGAAAAATTAACACAATCGTGGGATATTTTGCGGTATGCCACCCGAGAAACATTACGTAACTGATATGTACGTAACATGGTATGACATGGTATGACATGGGATAATATGGCATGTTATGGTATTTCAATAGATGCAAATACAACATGATTCTGATACACGGTCGTCAGTCGGCAAAATATGGCTTCAGAAATACAAGTTTCTTTTGTTCACGGCACCAGCCCTTCCTTGGTATCCACAAAGTCAAAAAAAAAATTATTTAAGAAAAATAATGCACACGAATACCCAGTCCATAAAACGTAGTAAGTTTGGTGAAATTAGAAAAAAAAAGAACTGTTATTTCTTAGCTTCAGATATGCATAATGCTAAGCTAGTATATTGGTAGACTAAAAAGTCGTTGCTGATGCGTGACACTTGGTTAAAAACGATTGAAGCGATACTGGATGTATAAACATCGGAAAGTGTCAAAAATGTTCATGAAAACACAGACGTTTCGGGCATATGACCCTTCTTCAGTGTGAAAAAACCATTAAAAAACCGTTAAAATACGCAGTAGATTTGTAACTACGTTAGATGGGATAATAATGGGATGATGCTAAGCTTCCCGTTAAAGTATGAACCACAGGCACAAGATGTTAAACTTACCTAAATATTTCAAGTTGTAAGCTTTTGTTAAAACATCCTCAACTCCTGAAGCAAATCCACTGGCGTTTCTTAAGTCCAAGAAAGTCAGCGTGTCCACCTGATCAGGTCGGAGCTCGAACCAAGGTCCAGCTGAATGAAACCTGCAGTCATTAAGACTCAAGCTTTCTAGTCTATAGCAATGTTCGAACAAACCTTGCAAAATCTCCGTCGTTACAAGGTTCTTATTGAGGCTGAGGTGTTTCCCAAGAGGTGCAAACATGGTATTTATCAACCTCTGTATTACATTATTAGACAGTGATCTGGCGAGTGGTTCAAGATCAAGGTAAGACCAAAGTGAGCTGTCACGTGACAGGCGGTTCCAGGTACGACAGACGAGCGCAATTCTGAGAAGATCTCTCTGAGAAAGGAATGTAAATACCTCCAACCAAATATCATCTGGTAAGATTTCCATAGCCGTATCTGGTGGATCCTATCCTTGATTGAAACTTCATGAGGAAATGTTTCAGAAATAAGAAGCTGAAAGGGAAGGGAAGTCCATCCGTGCTTAATCAGTCAAATAAAGCAAACAGGAAGAAATACTATGCTATTATGACGCGTTTAATTAGCGCGCGCAAAGAAAGCAAACGAAGTCGTTCATGATTCAGATGTGTCACAAGTCGAACGCTTAATTTTACCAGCGGGTTTGCTGAGCTTTTGAAGGCTTGCCTTCAGTATATACTAGTCACGTAATGTTCTCTCTTGATGCATGGAGTGACTTGATTTTTCAGTATACCGAAAATCATGTCACGGGTGGGTTATCCAAGGTAAACACTGCATCGCGGTTTTGTCCTATGCATCTCCCACGCTCATGGCAGGGTACAACTCCAATTGACGTTATTGCACAAACTTACGAAGCTCTTTGCGTTATCGTAATATAATAAGGGAAAAACTTGTATCATCATCATCATTATCATCACAATATATTTGTTAATCAAAGGCGTCTGTGAGCTAACTCGTGAACGAAAATGACAACCTGCCTGTCCCATATGACAAGCGTGATAAACATTTGACGTTTAAGGGTTAGGTTTTCTCGGGCTTTGAATCTGGAAAAAAACACTGTTTGCCTAAGCTCGTTACTCACAACTTTTATGCTACAGAGTCCCTAATGTTTCTATAACTAAAAAACTTTCCGGTTTCGTACACACTAAGAGTTTTAAGGTTGCATTGAATGAAATTCTTTAAGTCGGTTCAGATTTGGTTGCGGTTCTTGCACTGCCGCGGGAAAGCCTTGTGCTCATAAAAAATACAAAAAATACTGATATGGGACACAACAGTGCTAGTAAATACTCTAGCTATTGACTGAAAAATGTCATTTTATTGATTCAATATTTCATTACGTAAGTGAATGAAAGAAAGTTGCTCCTTTTAAGAACTCGAAGAAGCATTTAATTTTTCGGATTTAACGCGAGATCCCGAATAAACTCCTGATTCAAATAAACGACAGCTCCCTGAGAAGGCGAAATTTAAAATTACTCGTTTATTTGAGCCGAACAGATCAACCTGTTCTCCTAGTTCAGTAAATGTAGATTCGTGAACCATCACTGTATGCCAATCTGGCTACCAGTCTTATTTATATCGCTCTCTCCAGGATCCTAGAGATGGTCTGTGAAAGACAAATAAGTATTGTGGGAATCAAAGGAAAGTTGGTGCCCCGTACTCTTCACTCCTTTGGTCATGAAAACCAAATTAATTCTCCAATGACTGCCACAGAAAAAATACGACGAGAAAAAAACTATGATTTCAAAAGATTTTTAAATTTAAACACGTTATAATTTATTACTAGGTACATTAATGTCGTATTTACAATAAAATCCGAGTATGTTGACAAACGCTGTCACTTTATTAACATAGTGTAACTAAAATGATTTTGTAAACGTGAACGCCGCTCTTAGGTTGACTGGCTCATGATGTATGAACAACTTCGCTTTGAACACAAGCCGCGTCTTTCGCGACCTTTTTGTATTATTGCTATTTTGTCTCTCTTACTTTGCTCTTATCTTGTAACTCAATAATCCATTAAAAGAAGGTATTCGACATTCTCCGTTTTTGTCGTTAAACACGTTACAACGTCACAGTAAACTGCTGAAGCAGGATAAAGCCAAGTACTCGTTGCGGGCTGAAGACACGAGATCTGGCGAGACCACGTGACTGTCACATGCATGAACATAATTCTCGCTCGTGAGGAGAAAATCACGCATGGTAGAGGGCAGTACTGTAGAATGCACGTGATTATTATTCATCATAATCTAACAGAACACTGTCCTCACTGTGGGCACTTCGAGCACTTGTTAAATTCTACAACAGAAAAAAAAAACTACGTCACAACTCAAGAATCTTTAGTTAGTGTCCCATGAGTCAGTATTTCGTAAGACTTGTCTCGTGCGGGCCACAAGAAACGGTCAAGTGAAATACATCCTGCTACAAGCAGCACGTTTCTTGACGTTTACGTTTGGCAGGAGGCGCCGGGGGTGGGGGAAGGAGTGAAGGAGTGCTTAGCAATAAGGCCGCGTAAGATGCGTCACCATGTCAATCACCTGTGAGACTGATCTTACACAGAACTCTACTTTACCCCGAAACCGTGCAACTCCGATTGCTTCAGCCGTTGAGAGGCAAGTTACCCGGACAATCATAGTTTTAGAGCAGGGCTGAACGTTTGACATTCACTAACGAATTTTGCTTTGCTTATGCTAGTCAGTACTCCTCTCCGCCCTTCGTACTCCTTAACTCCGCTCCTATCTCTTAACGTAGGTTACGGGAGACAGTAGAAAAGTATCTTCCCCCAGAGCAAAGTACAATGAACGCGGCCAGGTCTTCAACCCGTTTCTTTCAATCTCTATGAAGCGTAAGTGAGTTAACCCTCCATACAGGCCTAATTGTCAAAGTGTCTCCTCTCAAGTTACTTACGATAAATTTGGTATCCAGACCTTTCGCGGATACTGTTACCAATACTGTTACCGATACTGTTACCGCGGAGGATAAAAAAGCGTACTGCTGTAAAGCCGCATTGGCTGTCCACGTCAGTAAAATTCGCGTCACAGGATTGCCTATTTCAATACTCTACAGGGATTTCTGAAGTCCGAAGTAATCTAAAAATAACTTGAGAGGGATTTACTTTGTAATAAGGCCTGTAGGGATATTATTCATCCTTTCTTGCTGTAAGGCCTGTAGGGATATTATTCATCCTTTCTTACTGTAAGGCCTGTAGGGATATCATTCATCCTTTCTCACTGTAAGGCATACACCACAGCTGTTAACTTACTCTACTGGATTCAAGAAGCTGCAGCTTGACAGCGGTCTCGTTTAGTTCCCGGTCAGCGGAAATCAGTTCCTGATGGGAATTAAAACAGATTAATAGGATGAAAAGTAACGTTACTAACGATTCCGCTATAGAAGGAAAAAAACAGCAAGCGAATACCTTTTTTAGTGATTCTATTTCATAATTTTTTCGTTTGAGTTTCTCTGCTGCTTTTTTCTTTTTCAGTTCTTCCTAGAAGAGAAAGAAGAGAAACAATCTCATATCCACGAGTTCAAGGTAAAATAACTTACTATAAGGAACTTAATTTAAACTCAAAGGCCGGAAATTACACCAGGCAAGACGTTTATAAATCACCCCAAAACGCACATAAATCTCAGCCTGGATCTATTTAGCAGCAACAGGAATTAGTCACCTACTGTATAACGGGAGAACAAACGCCTTTGATATCTGCAAATTGTTGCACTTTCACATGGCCCAAATGACAACGTAAAAATTGCTGTCTCGTCCCCAATTAGACAACGTCAGAACTAAGCACGTGACTAACCCAATGTATCCAGAAACAGTGGGTGATTTACAGACTTTCGGTTAAATTCAGCTGCGTTTAATAACTGTAGACCGCAAAACATATATCACTTTGTAGCAGTTTTACTCAGCCTGTCCTTGGATAAGTTACCTTGTACCGCGTATGTTCGTCCATATAACAACTGTGAGTTGATCTCTTGGTATCCCGTTCATCCATGTCCATGGCAAATTTCTGTACAAAGCATAACACGCATTGGATTATGGTGATTGCAGTCAAACGTCATCATTCCGTAACCATGTATCTAAGGTTTCTTAATGACCTTAATTACGTTTTACGACTATTTACATCACTAAAGTGCTCCCAAGTTCTCCGAAAATCAAACAACCGAACTTTGACGTGTCCGTCGTCCATCCTAACTCGTGTTTGGACGGAGCAGGGCAATGCGAAAAACAACCAACACCTCACACCCTCATGAAGCCATTAGCAGCCATGTAATAGTTTGTAATTCTTTTTTTTGTGTATTTTTTGTATTTTTTTTTTTTTTTGTAACACACATTACCTTCTGTATTATCTTTTGTATCTCCTTCAATCGTCCTATTGTAGTTCATGTTGTATTAATAATAACGATAATAATAATAATAATAATAATAATAA
>Ga0126339_10001097_pt1 | contig 17481 bp, 10 predicted proteins | sample OrbTmetagenome_2_FD_92532 | JGI IMG/M metagenome (GOLD analysis project Ga0126339, IMG submission 92532) | Coral microbial communities from Petempiche,Puerto Morelos, Mexico - Orbicella T R C metagenome | ecosystem: Host-associated > Invertebrates > Cnidaria > Coral | place: Petempiche,Puerto...
ACTGAGATCGCTTCTACTTCGTAGCGGCAGCCATCTTATTTCCTGCTTTTCAGCCCGGGCTGAAATTCCGTTTCGATTACATGGGATTTTTTCAGACTTTTCAGTCCGTTTGCCCGGGCTGAAAATCCTAGCCCGGTTTCAGCCCGTGCTGAATTGCGGCCCGGGCTGAATCCTTCTTCATGTAATCGCTAATTTGATTTCATGAGAATTTGTTTCAGAAGCCGGGCTGAAATTTCAGCCCGGCTAACCAGGCTGAAATTCCAGCCCGGGCTGAAATTCGCCACGTAATCAGGCCCTAAGAGTGTATACAACGCAGAGGAGCTGATAGTGTTTATTTTTTCACGTCAAACAGACCGTTGTTTGTCGTTATATTTACCAGACGCTACCAGTCCATTGTTCTCAGTTTGAGTTCTGATTGCTTAGTTTTCTTATCGGTGGCCCGGTTCGAGAAGTCGCACTGTAACAAAGTCCTCTAAATATAATAACTATTCTTAACCTATTCTTGGACAGATAAAACAAACCATAAAACAGATCAAATGATTTATTCATCAGTTTGGAACCGATAAATTCGGCTATTGTCAAACAGATCTTAAGAACAAACAATAAAACTTTTCAACTGAAACCAGTTAGCCCACAGCTAAATAAATATGAGGTAATTGAACTTGTATTCTCAGCTGGTTTGCTGTCCTTTAGGGCTTAATTGCTTGAAACACGAAGTCCACGAGAAACAACGAAACACCCATCCCAAGTAGGCGTCCCAGCTGTAGAAACATGTAACCGATACTAGTCGCCAGGCCCTCCTCGTGCCTCTTACCCCGCTGCCCTGGGGCCAGAAGCATCAGGGCGGCACATATTCCGTAGCCAGTGACAAATCCGAACAGACCAACAGTAAGATAGGCTACCCAATCAGCTTGCAGTCCGCTAACCGCACAAGGCTCGAAGTAGATAAGTAGAATCGGAACGGCTGTAACCAGCTGCACTAGGCAATTGCAGAGAATCGTTTTCTTGTTGTAGAGGATCCCGAAGATCGGTAAGGTTTTCCCAACTGCAGTTGCTACCGAGTAACAGCCGAAGACGATGACGATGAACCAGCCTGTCTTGTCGCTAGACTGCGAGCCTCTAGTCGAAGAAACCACAGTGGAAGTGTTAAAAATATTAGACGAGTTGGAGAGATGGTTAGTGACGAAAGTGCAGTTGTAATTTCCGTGAAACTGCGAAGCAATGCCCGGAAACAAGGCACAGGCGATGGCCAATGCCACTGAGATTGCTGTGAGTGCAGCCCAGTTATTCCTGATGATCTCCCTACGAGAGACGTTGCCGAATTCGTCACTTGTCAGTAACGGTTGGTTCTCGTTGTCCTCGGCGTCTTCTAAGCTTTCCCTATCAGTGACATTAAAACGTTTAGCGTGCGTTGATTGGGGGACGTGGGCTCGCAGAATGGAAATCAAACAACATGCTACGAGAATTGTCAGATCCACTAAGGCTACAAACAAATAGCCGCTGAGGCGAAAACCATTATCCTTGTCTTCGACATATTGAAAGGATCCCTTCGAGATACAGCGAATGATGAAAGTCGCTGCAAATGCGAACACACCGCCAGACTGTGCTGCGTGGACTCCAAACTTCGGAAAATGCTTTCCAGCGAAGCTGTAAAGGGCTCCACCGCCGACATTTTGAACGACGGTCGCAACGAAGATTACGGCTAACACCAAACCAAACCGAGCTGGTGTGGATAAGATGCCGGTGTCAAGAGGTGTAATGACTACCACTGCGACCAGCAAAATTACCGAGGCAGTCAGTGTGAAGAGTAGTACAGTTAAATGACTCGATTTGGGTGGGAAGGTGACCATCAGCAACGCTCCAACACTCGCCGCAACTCCGACCGTGACACCAACGTACACCTCGGGCTTGTAGTTGTCAGGGAAAAAGTAGTTGAAATAATCAACGGCGTTGTAACTGAAAAACGTGGCGCTTTGTACGGAGGCACCAAGAAACCAGCATGTCAGGTAGAGCTTCCAAGGAATTGCCATCGACGTTCAATTGTTGGTCTGGTTTGGCCTGCACAACAGTTCAATCTGAAAGAACGTGGAAAACGTAGTAAATGGGTGGTTTCTTTTTTTGGCCGGCCACTCTCGTCCCCAGAGGCTGCGCTCCTTTAGGTCGGCACTCTGGCCAAACCCGATTTTCTGAGCATGCGCAGAGCATTCGGCTCGTATTCACAGCCAATCAGATTTGTCAGATTTCACGGGAGGTCCGTGAATTGCGGACTTCCGGTGTTGGAGCAGCCCAGAGGTCACGATTCTTGGTGCTGACCAAAAGGAGCGCGGCCTCCGGGGACGAGAATGTTGACCGGCTAGTTGGCTGTTCATGGGCAGAAGAAGAGAGAAGACAGTTATGAAAGAGAATCCAACTAAGTGCATGGCAGTCTCCTTAAAAGTGGTCCGCTGCAACCCAGGTCGGAAAATAGTTTTGCTTTAGATCCAGGGGCACCCAACGACCGTTTTCTCTCGAATGCTTTTAAACGCTGTTTTAGGCTGTCTGGAGTACTTTTAAAGCTCTGTAGGTTAATTTTAGGTTGCGTTAAAATTTTTTTATCTGTTCGGTTATTCTAGGGGAACCTGAGTATTCTCGAATTTATTAGGGATTTTTTGTCCATTTCCCGAAAACCTTAGGTCTTATCGCCTTTCCGAAAATGATAGCTAACCTTTTTTCGGTACCCAAAACGACCTTTTTAACAATCCGGAAACAACAGACATTAAATTTCTCATATCACGAAAGTTCGAGGTGACAATTCTCTTAAGAAAATCAGAGGGGATTAAAAAGCCTTCTGAACAGATAATTTACCGAAATGATCCGTTGGGTGTCCCTGTCAGATCGTCTTAAAACAACTAAAGCTTCTAAAAACCCCTGGTGTATAATGTGTCTTATTTTGAAAACGAGTACGGTCACCCCCATTTTTTTCTTCTTTGGCAAACGTTGATCTTTGCCTTACCGTATGGTAAGTTTTGAAAAAGTCTGTACGTGGGAATATTTTTGGGCGCAAATTTCCTAAAGGTTAGAAATGCATATAACTTTCGATGTAATTTGATTTAGAGATTCGTGAAAATCTGTTAACACCTGACAGATCACTTTCTGTAAACCTATGAAAGTAAGACTGTTGAATTACGCTGTCTTTACTAGCGTTTATTTCTAAAGTCCACTCCCGGCGGCTGTAATAAACTTCAATGAAATTCTATTAAGCAAAGGTTAGAAAGCATAGAAAGGTAAAGATACCTTGTGTTTTTTATCTTCCTTTCTCACTGCCCTTTCCGATGTTTCGTTCTTCTGCGTATATCAAACTCATTATGCAAATTAGGCTATCACACAAATTCAGAAACGGTTCAATAGCTATATTTCATTCATGTCTAACATGCAGAATATCCCGTACAAATAAAACCGAGGAACGGTTGAAATAGCTTATATAAATGTTGAATTATTCTGTCCCGAACTCTGGACGACCTATGGAAAGGTCTGGAAAAGCCTGGCGAATATTATGTAATTTTGTTATCTGTTAAAACTCGGTTTGTTCTCACTAACCTTTCTGGCCTTTTGAATCTCGTTTTTCTTTTCTGTTGATAATTTCGTAGAGAAACGTGTTATGTAAACCTTGCAGTCGCTCTTGGTATTAAAACTTGAAGATTATTTCAGCTTCTTTAGCTAGGACCCTGCGATGTACATCGAAATCAACAATTCGTAACCTTTGAAATATAATGGCGCCGCACCTGACTCGTAATCACGAGATTAAAGCTTATTTCTGAACTAGCCTTCCTTTGTGCTAATCACGAGTTTACTACCTTATGCATGGTGTAACGCTTTATAGTATGCGGCCTAATAGTAGGACCCAGCAATATAAAGCAAACTTTTAAACTGTGTTTTTTTTTGCTAGAATATTGTTTTTCCGGTCGAAACTGAATATTCTTATTTTTCTGCCGATTTTAGGCTGAAAATATTTTTGTGAATACTTTTAGATTTTATACGCCTCAGTTAAAAACTTATAACTGTATTGTATTTACAAATGTTCAACACGCAAAATTATATTCTTTTCAAAATCTCAGCCTCGGGTTTATTCTTAAAAATATTCTTAAAATTTCGCAATTTTCAGCCTCCATATTCTCATAAAACTGTTTTTCCTTTGTTTATTCTTGTAAAATATATCGATATAAAAAAGAGAGAGTGTGCATATAGTGTATCGTTATTGTGTTTAAAATCTAAGTCAAGTCAAACTGAAACAAAAACACGACATGGTTTATGGTTGTTTTTTTTTAATTATCTCCATTATTTCCCATAGTCTGTACTTTTAAAATTGCATAAACTATTTCGAGACCACGAATGAGCCAGCAGCACTGTTGGAGAGCTTGGCATAGATTAACCAGAGTTACCGGGAAGCTGATTGTTACTCTGTTAGTTGTTTCCAGTGCACTATCAGTGGGCATACATTGGTACACAGGACCGACCGCCCGGAGAAGATATTTCCACATGTAAGCTATCTGGGTATGTGCCGCTGTGAAGGCTATTCTGTAGGCATACGTTGGCGCACAAGACCCCCTGGGGCGAGGTATTCCCATACTTAAGTTATATAGGTGAATGCCGCTGTGAAGGGTATTGTTCTCAGGCAGTTTAGTCTGGGATAGGGTATAGAAATCAGACAGTTTAGGTCTAGAATAGGGTATAATTTGCCGAGAAAGTGGTCCGTGTATAAACAATTTAGTCTAGAACAGCGTTCTTTACCCGGGGTTAAGGTTCAATCGTAGAAATTGAAGCTTAAAAGTGACTGTGAGATATTGGCTTAGTTAACGTATGTTGGATGAGGTGTTGCAAAATGTCGTGATTTGTCAGTGTTGAAGCGGACGGCCGAGGCAAATAATTGATCTGCAAGACTGCAAGACATGCAAATCTCGATACTAACTACTTATTAAGCGAGAGTGAGGTCTTTACGGGAAAATCTCAAACCAAGACCCAGCCGTATTGACCGGGTGATAGTGAGGTCAATATGACAATGTTCGAAGTTTATAAGTAGTTTATTATATGGCTATATGACAAGAGTTTTAAATTTTTCTTGGCTATTTTATTTTATGGCTTACGTTGTGAATTCGCTGTTCTCTTAAAACTGTATTTCGTCAGGGTAATAGAATTTGAACTGAAGGAAGAACACTGTACTGTCACAACTAGAAATGGTCAAGCGTAAACAACTTGAAAGTTAGATCTGTATGTGCGACCCATTGTGAGCCCTTGAATCACGACTCACACAATGACTAAAAACAAACCACGAGGCGAAAACCTACACAAGTACAAAACCAAAACCTCACACATCAAAGTTGTCAATTGTCACATCAAAGTTGGCAATTAACAGTTCAGTGACCACCAAACTGGAGAAAACCTTTTTTGATGAGCTGCATGTACAGTATTGGAGAAATTTAACGACTAGAAGCCTTCTGCTGACTTCAATGATTTAATTTTCTCTTTAGGTCGAAAATTGAAGGTCGATTTTATAACGACTGTAAGAGAGAACCGCCATCTGTACAGGTCCTTTGAAGAATAAATTAAACAGAAGAGCAAGCTAGAATTGTTGAAACCGATGCTGGACACGCAGTCAGTGAAGGAACCAAGGCCGTGACCAAGTACACCAGCAGCAAGTGAGGCAGTTTTCCCGCTAGTAAACAGGTGATGGACAAAACACTGACCTCCAGTCAATGGACCACCCCAATGGACTACCCTAAAATGGATTAACTCTAAAAATAATATAATGACGCCAGCATCATATAATAAACAATAATTAGATGAGGTTTTTGTGGTATCCAGAATAATCAAGGTCGAAGTAGGAGTTATCAGCTGAAGCCGAAGGCTGAGGCTGATAACCCTTACCAAGACCTTGATTATTCTGGATGTCACAAAAACCGAATCTAATAATTGTTTTATTATACATTGAACGAAAAAAATGAAAGTCATATTTTTGCTTTTTCACTGACGGCAAGAAACACAAAGCGCACGAACTTGACATGATTACCCGTGACCTTGAGTGTCCTTGACATGATTATTGTATAATCTGCAGAGATGACGTCACAGGCGCTGATTTCGAAACTTCACTGTGCGCTTTCGGCCAATCAGAAAAGAGATAGTGAGTTCAATGTATAATAATAGTGATAATAATAATAACGCCAGCAACCAGTGTTTTTCTCAAATGCATTGTAAACATTCAGATTCAGGCTACATGTAGTAATGGATGTAAAGGAACTGAATATTCTGACTACCTTGTTCATTTGTTATTGTTCCTGGAAGGTTTACCATTCAGCCATTATTCTTGTCATCTCCTATCATGTCATCTTTTAGCTTGTGCATGTGTAATGGCTGACTGAATCGCATGGAATAAAATGAACTGAATGAAATCACTGTGTGACATTTACATTTAGTAATGTGCTATTCCTAAATCAAAATATTGGACTCGGTTCCTCCGTCACATTTCAATGGCTTTTCAAGTTATGTTTGCTCTTGTATGATCCTGATACTGATTGGTACCTCTGATTGATAACAGTCATTGATAATCAAATGATGAAATATGGTTTGAGTTTACGCTTTTCGCACCATTTTGTGTTCAGCAGTTGTTTATTTTAAGTACAATTATTCAAAATGGTAGCTAGAGGCTGCACAGAATGAACATAAACGGACGTTAAGTGTAATTTAAGTATACTAGCAGCTAAGAACATTAAAAAGTACTCATTTGGAATATTATTTTTAGGGTTAGTCCATTTTAGGGTTGTCCATTTGGGTAGTCCATGGACTTCTCGGGTTGGTCACGCAATCACAACAGTGTGACACCTGACACACCTTGGAAATTACAAACTTATGAGAACACTATCATAATATATAGTAAGAAAGTCTCTGGTTGCCGGGTGAAAATCAGGTGCATCAAGCTTTAATCTATGGGTGTGAACAAAGCTGTTACTGATCCATGTGCTCAAAAGTTTTCTTTCTTTATTTAACAAATAAAGAAGCCTCAGCCGTGTATTACTTAGCTACTGTGATAAAACACGACGGGCATTTGAGAACACGAGAGAAATGTAGAAAACAAGTGCCGCAGTGTTCTTAAATGTTCGGAGTGTTTTATCACAGTGTAATACACGGCTTAGGCCTCTTCATTTGCCTTATGATATAGATTTTACACGCCTCGAGTAGAAACAACAAAGTACACAGAACGACAAACTGACGCAATTTAATACCACTCAAGTGCTACATGCCTCGTCTTCAAAACTTTCTGCTGTTTCGCAGAGAGCTCCATCAAAAATTTCTTCAAAGAAAATGGTTTTCGCCATCTCTAACAGAAATGTTGACTGGAGGTGATGTGGCCAAAAACAATAAAAAACGCTATGTTTTATACTCTGATAAAACATGGGTTTTTGACCAAACAGACCAATCTATATTATAAAATTTGATAATATGCACAGTCAGTTTATACTGACAGGTAAATCCAGCTTAGTTATGATGACCTTAAACAGGAAGAAGTCCAGATGGAGGCAATTTTTCTTTCATTCGTAATAACATTTATGAATTTCTGATTAGGAAAACTTTTTAACAATATAATAGCTATTCTCAAACAGATAAAACAAGAAATAAATCAGGTCAAATGAAGTATTTATCAGGAAGTCCTCAGTATAACAACTGTGAGAGGTAACTGAACTTGCATTCTCAGCTGGTTTGCTGTCCTTTAGGGCTTGGTTGCCTCAAACACGAAGTCCACGAGAAACAACGAAACACCCATCCCAAGTAAGATTCCCAGCTGCAGAAACATGTAACCGATACTAGTCGCCAAACCCTCCTCGTGCTTCTTACCGCGATGTCCTGGGGCCAGAAGCATCATGGCGGCACACAGTCCGTAGCCATTGACCAGTCCGAGCAGACCAACAGTTAGATAGGCTATCCAATCAGCTTGCAGTCCGGCAACACAAGGCTCGAAGTAGATAAGTAGAATCGGAACGGCTATAACCAGCTGCACTAGGCAATTGCAGAGAATCGATTTCTTGCTGTAGAGGATCCCAAAGATTGGTAAGTTTTTCCCGATAGCGTCTGCCACCGAATAACAGCCGAAGAGGATGACAATGAACCAGCCTGTCTTGTCGCTAGTCTGCGAGCCTCTGGTCGGAGAAACCGCGGTAGCAGTGTTTAGAAAGCCGGTGGAATTAGAGGGATTGTTGTTAGCGGAAGTGCAGTTGTAATTTCCGTGAAACTGCGAGGTAATGCCCGGAAACAAAGCATTGGAGATGACCAATGTCAGGCAGATTGTTGTGAGTGCAGCCCAGTTATTCCTGATGACCCTCTTACGAGACACGTTGCTGAATTCGTCGCTTTTTAGTAACGGCTGGTTCTCATCCTCGAAGTTCTCTCGATAAGTGGCATTTAAACGTTTAGTGTGCGTTAATTGGCGGACGTGGGCTCGAAGAATGGCGATCAAACAACATGCTATGAAAATTATAAGATCCACCAAGGCCACAAACAAATAGCCGCTGAGGCGGAAACCTTTATCCCTGTCTTTAAGATGTTGAAATGATCCCTTCGAGATACAGCGAATAATGAAAGTCGCTGCAAACGCACACACGCCGCCAGACTGTGCTGCGTGGACTCCAAACTTCGGAAAATGCTTTCCAACGAAGCTGTAAAGAGCCCCACCGCCGACATTTTGAACGACGGTCGCAACGAAGATTACGGCTAACACCGAACCAAACCGAGCTGGTGTGGATAAGATGCCGGTGTCAAGAGGTGTAATGACTACTTCTGCGACCATCAAAACTACCGAGGCAGTCAGTGTGAGGAGTAGCACAGTTAAATGACTCGATTTGGGTGGGAAGGTGACCATCAACACTGCTCCAACGCTCGCGCCAACTCCGACCGTCACACCAACGTAGACCTCGGGTTTGTAGTTGTCAGGGAAAAAGTAGTTGAAATAATCAACGGCATTGAAGCTGAAAAACACAGAGCTTTGTACGGAAGCACCAAGAAACCAGCATGTCAGGTAGAGCTTCCAAGGAATTGCCATCGACGTTCAATTGTTGGTCTGGTTTGTCCGGTACAACAGTTCAATCTGAGGGAACGTGTAAAACGTGGCAAATGAGTGGTTTCGCTTTTTGACCGGCTAGCTGGCTGCTCATGAGCAAAAGCCAGTTATGCAATAAAACCCAATCAATCATTCCGTCAGCAGTGTTTTCCAAGAATCTTACCACCCACATTTTATGTTTGGCTACGTCAGCCGGATATAATTGGAGTGTTGGTGAAGTTAATGGGTAAGTTCGTGGAAATTAAATCGATATCTCAAGGTCACAGGGCTTATGATACTGAAAGGTATTTCGCAACTCAATTCATTGCGTTTCTCAGAATAATGACACACTGACACATTGATTGATGTTCTTCCGTTTCATCGGCGTCCCAGATCTTAAGAATTTCGTTTCAGAAGCAAGTTCGGGTAACAACTTAAGTCAGTTGAATGTGTCACGACTTGTATACTTTAATATATAGAGAAAACAAAACCCAAAACTGGAACAGGCAAAGCGCTGTCAGACAATACGGCAAATTGTTTTCTTATATATACTCCGACATAAATTTCAAAACAGGGACTCGATGTAAATGGACTCGTTGTACCTTGGACTCGATGTACCTCGGCTTATTTCTGGGAAAAACCCCGTGCAATCCCTGCAGCCGGTGTTAAGAGAAACGAAATAGAATATCTGCTTCTTTAACTCATAATATTATCATACATAATACTCTAATTACGCTAGGATGACGGCTGAGCCGGAAATTTGACTTCAAATCGCATAGCAGGGTAATGAACTGAATGTTTCGGTTTTTCTCCATGCATAGGAACATAGATATTGAGAAAAGCCCAACAAACAACGCCCCTCGTTACTTTCGTATGGCCGCCTTTCCCTAGCGCTGCTTTCGGGGCATAGCGACGCAACTTTCAGAGCTGTCACCGCTTTGGGACTCGAACTAAAACATGGACCATAGGTGCCTGTCTTGATATAAAATTGTTTTCAATGTACAGAGAGACATGTTATTTAGAAAAGAATATATAGGATATTCTGTTTGAAATAGGGGTCATCTAAAACAAATCAGATCGGTTTTGTGTAACTTGTAGTGTTATTTTCGTTTTTTTCACGTCAAGTTACATTCTTGATGTCGCTACTCTCGGAATTTATTCACTCCTTACTCAGGTTAAACTTCATCGCTACTTTCGGAGAGACAGTTTACACCGTCGGAACTTTAAAAGAGTTTTGCTTCTCAGGGTCACGCGGTCTGTTGTCTTCCTGACGTACCTTGCCTTCCAGACGAACTCGCACAGTCAGACAGTCAGGCTAACAAATCCCAGTTTCAAACTAGTTTTGTGATGTGATCGATGCATTAACTCTCGGCGTAGGATTTTTTGTAACTTTAGCCAGAAAGAAAGAGCGCACAGTTGTGAAAAGTACATTTATTTGGTAAAGCTACGAGAGACTTAATGCTCTGTAAGCCTTCTGTATTTCTCGCACTCAAAGCAATTACATGCGCGGATTCTATTCTATTACTGAACGTTGCTCAGCACTCCCTTATTTTAATCTTGCCTAACTAGTTCACACTACCATTCAACGTTTTCTTTTGTTATCATTCGAAAACGACAAAACCTAAAGATGGCTTTTCGATGCCGTCGTAACAGCCGTTAAAGTACCTCTCCAGCACGGGCCAAGAGCGGTGATACACGACTACAAACTCTTCGCAATTCTTATAAATGCTCGGCACTGCAACCAAAAATGAGAGTTCTTTCAGTAGATACAGAACTCCTTCATTCAAGTCCACTGCATCCCCCTCGGTAATTTCGTTTTCTTTGTCGCAGCCGCCTTTTTCTCGGCCGTTTCTGAGACATCTTAACGCTGCCTCGGTAGACTCTCTGATGTCGTTACGGAACTCATCATTAGCCTTGTACAGGTCTTTGATGTCCACTAGAGCCTTGTCATATTCATGGCAGCTTTCCACGTCCTCCGTCCACCTGATGAAGCTGTAGTTGGCGTGGCAGAAGGTGCTGCCTTGAATAGCTTCGTTGCATTTGTTTCGCAGCCGATTTCCTTTAACGCGCGCAGACTTCTCAGGATTTTTCGAGCCCACCGCTCGGTAGTTATGCTCCGATATCTTGTCAGGAATAAAAAGTAGCACCTGTAAGAGAAAACAGATTAACTTTTACTTAGAATTAACTCACGGGAGGCTAGTAAAACAAGGAAAACTCAACTCGCTCTTCTGCACATTTTTCACTCGACGAGGATTAAAATAACTTACCTGATCTGGATTCTTTCTTGCCGCGAAATCAAAAAGTCGTTCAAGAGTTTCCTTCTTGTAATAGTACGGGTTGCCGGGGCTAATGCCTAACATCAAGGGCCTCTTGTCCTGCAGAAATCTATGGCCATTTAGATAAACTTGGGAAACTTCCATGATCGCGTACTCGATGCTGTGAGAGCCGAACATTTGGAGATGTCTCGTTCAATCTGCTGTTTGCGCGATCAATTTTGTAGCTTTCGAACAGTAGTCACACCCCCAACAAAATTATTTCTCAGTAACCCAGTTTTTATGCATTGCATGATGTCAGGGACGAACCCCGGAAACCAGGCCGGAAATTCTACCGCGGAGATTGAAAAAAAAACTTGATCACACGCAGGTCACGAGATCTGGAAGTGCGTCACCCACATTTTCCAAGAAATAGCCTCGGAAAGAGCATCGATAAAAAGGGTAATCTTTGTGTTACGGCGGCGGGCTTCCTAACAGCAGATGGTTAGACGATCGTCAGGTAAAATTATTATCGGTCTCTAAAATTTAACTGTTCATTGATTTTAGAACAAGATTTGCGAACACCCGGAAAACAGGCCGGAAATATACACTTTGCTGCGATTTAGCAATAAGCTTGATCACACCAAGATCACGAGTTTTAAAAGTGCGTCATCCACATTTTCCAAGAAATACCCCCCCGGAAATAGCATCGATAAAACAAGTAATCTTTGTGTTACGGGTTTAGGTTACTTAACACTGGGCTTAACAGCGGAAGGTTTGTAGACGATCGTTCGGTAAAATTGTCATCGATTTCTAAAATCCAGCGGTTATTCGATTTTGGTATAAGATTTGCAAACGCCAGCTTGGATTTAGAAGATTTCAGTTCAGAGTTGCGATCAAGGCCCAAAGAGAGAAAATGTTTGCAGAATGGAGTACATTCGGTTTGTTCGCCTCCGTCTTCGCAGTACTCCTGTTTGCTCGGCAGCTTCTGTACCAGTGGTTGCAGGTTGGTGTTTTGTTAGTCAGTAATTAATACTAAGAGTTTCAATGTGAAAGTAAGTGCTGGCGTGAGGTAGAAGAAACGCCAGCAATTCAATTTGTGAAAACTGAGTGAACAGCAGTGGAAATGGTTTCTATCTGTGAGGGTAGGAGTGGGGAGATGCGGAGAGGAGACCCCAGTCTGCTTGAAAACGGCGTTATTAACTCAAATAAGCGTGTATTAATTTTAAAAAATCCGACAGAAAGTACTGTTTTTGGCAATGTCGAGTTTGCTCCACATCATTCAGTTTGCCGTACAAACAATGGGATGTTGACATGAAAATGGCCTTGCAGCACATCATTGTTTTGAGTAAACCACATCACTTGATTTCAGTTTGTTATAATATCCATAATTTGTCTTAATGCCGGCCAGCAAAATACAGTTGAATGATCAGTTGTAGGGAAAACAAAGACGCGGGTAAAAATAAAGAAAATAAGGGGGTTTTCGTTTTCGGGTCTGCGTTTTCGGGTCTCTGTTTTCGAGTCTTCGTTTTCGGATCTCCGTTTTCGTTACAACTGTTTGATTGCATGCTTTGTCGCTACATGTATTAGAAAGATTAAAACCGGAGCTGGATATTTCCGGCGAGAAGCCATGACAAGATCACGTTAAATAAAGAAAATAAAGGTGTCATCTTTTTGGGTCTTAGGTCTTGACTTAGGTCTTTGCTTTCGGGGGTCTTCGCCTTCGCTATAATGTGATAAGATTGTTCGCTTTGTCCCGATGGGGAATGTTATAATTGCTTTGTGCTTCGATGTGTATGCGGTGTTGACTTCTGCAGAGTAAATTATAAGTCAAGATATTTGGGATGTGACCTTACTAATGTAATTCTTGGACTCGTAGAATCGATCAATTTGTGCCGTGATCCCAAATCTTGCCATTTGCCGTCGCTGAGCTACATAACTCGGTGGGTGTAAGACTTAAAAATCTTGTTCGAACACTGAGCCATGGTCGTTTTCTGCAAGCTTCTGTTAGCTCGGAGCATGTTTTTTTTTCATGTTTTTCATGTTTTTCATTCATCATGATGCAACAGTTGTTTGTCGTCAAATCAAGTTGACCAGACAGGAGTAACACACAAATAAATGTAGCTAAATAAAGACCTCTTGAATAACATTATGGCTGATTTTTTAGAAGAAAAAAGATAAATTCCTCAACTCAGTGTCAATAACCTCCACACCAAAGCCACAACTTGAGTAGCCAAAAAAACACCCTCAACGCTACTTGCGTCAGTTTTGAAAACAAACGCACTTGTGACTTTACGTCACCCACATGTGTCGAGGACGTCATTCACCCCTGCAAAAAATCTGCGCGGCGTTCGGGTGGGGTGGTGGCAAAATGTGAACAACTCACGGACATCTTGATTTTTCTCGCTTGGGTACGACACATGGAGGCCAAGACAAAATTAGTATGCGTTCTGGTACTCTCGAACGCAATAAAACTTGTCCGGCTGAGTTGTTTGAATAAGGCCCCCAAGTCGGCTAGTCCATTCGACTCATGACTGTAATCAATTCATTTTCGCGTTTATTTACTTTTGCACTTTAATCTTTTCAATTATATTCGAGATGGCTCAGTATCAGTTTACTACAAACAATGCCACTACACCGTGATTTAGCTTTTAGTAGTATCAACTATCACATTATTGAGTTCAATGGCTAAGTTGATTTGTAGCAATTTTTCAAAGTTGAAGCTTTGTGTTTCGTCAGTGTGTTTCGAAGGGAATTCTTTTGGATAGCGCGGCCTTAGAGTTTCCAACTTTTCCTCCATGTGAAACTTAACGGGTGACTAAATGTTTCGTCAATTCTTTGGGGAAAAACTCCTCAGTTAATTGCGTCTGGTAAAAAAGAACGTTTGATGAATGTGATCTAATTTTCCGACATGTGCGCGTGCCTTTTTCAGTTTGCGCGTTTTCTGTTTCGGTGCCATTTTGAAGAAATTAACCTATTCTAGGAATCCGCTTGGCAGCGAACGCAGGTTTTTAGTGAAGGTAACAAATTAACAAAGTGGTGGCCCAAGGGAACTGTCACTAAAGAGTAACAGTACTCCTGAAAATTACTTACAGTGGAACCCCGTGAGTGCGGTCACCTCGTTAATACGGTCAGCTCGTTATTACGGCCACATTTTTTGTCCCTGCGAAACGCCCATACATTTTCTTATAGGAAAACACCATTAATGCGGCCACCTTGTTAATACGGCCAACTGCCACATTCTGAAAACCCTACCTGCATAATCTTTTATAATTTGATTTATACGGCCACTCAAATCAGTTATGTTCATCTTTCCATGATTGTCAATATTTTACACAATGACCGTATTAGCGGGGTTCCACGGTATTATTGTCAGTTTGCCTCCACTTAATATTCAGAATGAGAAGCGAATTCGAGCAAACGTCTGTGGTTACTGCCAGCAATCTTTGTTTCCGTTCCATGAACTTATTTAAGAGGCATTGTTTTAGCTAGAAAGATTGCAAAATGACATCAGGCGTTTTCACTCAAGTACCAATGTGTTTTCTTTGCCTACTTTTCGCAGGTTGCACTGGTTTACTGGCGTGTACCATGGACAAATGCTAGAGGAGAGCGAATGAGAGGTGAGCTACCCAAGTTACCTTTCGGGCACTTTCACCAAGTGAACTTCTTTGGCCGACCGCTGTCCAAGAAGTACGGTCCTATTTACTACATATGGCATTGCTTTACTCCAGTCGTGTAAGTATCATACTGAGATACCTGCAGTGCCAAACTTTGAGACCCCTTAAACATTGCAAAAGCGATTGCTCGAAATTACCATCAGTCTAACAGACGGCTGTAAGATGTTTATTAACCCTCTCACTCTCAAGAGTGCGATGTGGCACAAAATACCATTACATGCTCAATGTCTGATCATTTTTTTTTATCAACTTTGAACGGCAAAAAGGTCTTGGACAGATCTGTCTTTCGAAAGCATAAAATCGTACTTCCTTCCTATATGAGACTTGATTAACCACCCCTACAAACTGTGCAACTTTTTCCTCTTAGACTTTTCAGGTCAAGTTAATATCTGACAATGGTTTAGGGGTATACCTCAACTACACAAGAAGTGAGGTATTTTTTAACGTTTTTCGTTTTTCGTTTTGAATGCTTTTCAATTCCAACTGGGGCTTCCTCTATGGCTGTTAGTATAATGTATATCTTTTATGTATATCTGTTAGTATAATGTATATCTTATAATAATATCTTTCAAACGGGTATACTACGCGTGATCTTCGGGTCTGTAGTCACGTTTTACAGAATATGTGGTTTTCCCCACGGGTGTGAGAGGGTTAAGGGTTCCTATCTATCAGGCCAGCTCTTCTCTCTGAAACTTCAGATTTTCGATAATTCCTTTTCCACTTCTGCCTTAGAGGGGAGGCCACGACAAGTTATGATCATTTAGGAACTATATAACAATTCAGAGTCTTAATTAAGCTGTGTTGATACACGTCATAAACTTTTATTGCCATGGACTAACTATTGCTTTTATGGAGCGTTTTAATTAAATTGAGTCTACTAAAACCAAAGTAATCACCTCAGCCAATCAGAAAGGACACAGACCACAACCATACAATCAACCAATCAAAACTCGAAGTAAATACCTGAGACTGATGCGAAGCAAAGGTTTTACTTCTGATTGGATGAGAAAGGGGCGTGAGGTTTTTTTTAAGCTAATCGCGTTGCGTTGCAATGCAAAACTACAGCAATTGCGAATTACTTTTCGACAATCAAGTGAAAAACGCTCAATCATTCTACACTAGCTGATATATGATTAGAAATAACCCCCTTGAAAGATTTTGGAAAGAAATAAGCTAAGAAGAGGGAGTTAATAAGGATTTTATTGTAGATATTGATGACTTGAACGAGGTCTGTATTGAACATGACAATGGAGTTTCATAAAATAAACTCAATTTTGTGCAAGGTGTACTTAAGGTATCAATAAGGGGAAAATTTGCCATTTTGCATAATTTTATTTTTTTAAGCGGTTGGATAAATCTTAAGGTAATCTTTAAGATATAAAAAACTTCACGAAAAAATATTATATCTGCTGCTAGTTATTGCGCAAGAAAGATTTTTTGCATATTAATTACTTAATTGAGGTTTTCCATCATGTTCTTTTTTTCCAAGCTTTGCTGATAAATATGACATCCATTCTCGGCAAACGAAAGGAATTTGCTTTGCTGTGCCAACTAAACTAACCTGACAGTGTATTCTGTTCCCTTCACAGGATATTAGCTGACGCCGAAGCTATTCGCGCTTTCTACACCGATCACTACTCTCACCAGCGTGATCGTGACTTCACTTGCCTCGGGTCTGTGTTCAAGGACATACTGGGAAATTGCTTAGCAACAAGCTACGGGCGCGAGGAAGTGAGAAGATGCCGTGGTCCTTTCGAAAAACACTTCTCCGCAAGCGCCGCTTCAAACACCTTGTACGTGGTAGGACGTGAGTGTGCGGCCTTCATGAAAGGTTTGCCGATCGGCAAACCTGTCCATCTTCAAGAGGAAGGTCTGGAAAACGTCACCCTCAGAGTTTTAGTGCAAGTGGTGTACGGAGAGGAGGTGCTTGAGAAATATTTTCAACGTGTCCTGGATGTCAGTAACCTGCTTCAAGATGCCGTGAACACGTTTAATCTCGGTGAAACTAGGCTGCCGTTTTATTCGTATCTTCCAACCAAGGCAAACCGTAAGGCGCGCTCGTTTAACAAGGCTTGGGAGTCGTTTAACCAATTCTTATTCACGGAATACGAGGAGGGAAGACTGAAATCTGGCGACGGCTTGTTCTTCACAATGATGGAACAACTGAAGACTCACGCACTCGAACTCGCCGAACAGGAGGTAGGCTAAAAGCTTACATTACTATTCCCTTTTCCTCAAGTCTTAGGTTTTGACTGGGGAACTGCAAAATCCCACCTTGCTACCGCTCCGGGTGGAAAATTTTACAGAACGCGGGAGAAAAAGGGACAACAAGCGAGATCATTGTCAAGTGGCCACAGCTTTGCAAGATGGGAAAAAGGAAAGTACTATGGGCGGAAGGGGGGGGGGGGGGGGGGGGAAAACCGGGGGCAAAAGGCACTTGGACAGGCAAAAGGGGGGCCTTTAATAACACCGCCCCTTTTAGTACGCCCTC
>Ga0126339_10001099_pt1 | contig 17476 bp, 13 predicted proteins | sample OrbTmetagenome_2_FD_92532 | JGI IMG/M metagenome (GOLD analysis project Ga0126339, IMG submission 92532) | Coral microbial communities from Petempiche,Puerto Morelos, Mexico - Orbicella T R C metagenome | ecosystem: Host-associated > Invertebrates > Cnidaria > Coral | place: Petempiche,Puerto...
AATAATAATAATAATAATAATAAAAGATTTATTGATACTGAAAAATCAGATTAGCGAATTCAATATAAAGACGCTGGTATGAACCGGTGATCATTACATAAAACACAATTCACCAAATATGTACAAAAACCTATACACTACATTTGTGTTGTGCCTTATCTAATTCTATTAAAAAGTTAAAAGTTAAAATTCTTAGCGTTTTAAAAGCACGTAGGTCTTTGTGGAGGTCATTACATTCCTTTGCAGCAGCACACTCGAAGGTTGACTGCCCTATAGCTGTTTTGTATCTTGGGAGATGAAGTTCCCTTCTGTCTCTCAGGGCCTTACGACGAAATTCCTGATCTCGGTACAAAATACCCTTGAAGTTGCCTGGGAGAGTGATAATCATTTGCGATTTTATATACTAACTGCAGACGCAAATAACGGCGCCTGTTAGATAAAGTTAACAGGCCAAGTCTCTCCCTCATTGAATGTGTGCACGTTAAGTGATTTTTTTCTTTAAATTATTTTGGATTCCCACATAATTGCAACAATCAGTAGTTGGTATAGCATTGTCATTTAAGAAAAAGTGCTAAAACTGTACTGATTTCGAGCAAAGCTAAAGTGAAGCGAAACGGAAGTAGAGCTTCCTTCTCTTAATTTTTGCTTTTCTGTTAGCAGCTTTTCAGCCCAAATAATCTTTCATTATTGTACTAGGTAATTTCTGTCAGGAAAACCAAACCCCCTTTTACGCTACAGTACCTTGATCGCTGTTGCCACAGTACCGCAGATAGCAGGTGGGTGTCCGAGCCAGCAAATACACGAAGTAACCACCGCAGTTACGAACCCGGATAAATATAGACCATTTGCAAGGATTGCCGGACCAATGAAAACAAACTTGGCGTGAGACAATCCCTTCAGCTACTGTTGGATGCGAACCATTAAGCCAGCCTGGTGCATGCGTACCGCAGTGGTGTGTGGGTACAACTTGATCAGGCATTTGTGTGCCTGCGCCTCCTTCGAACTTATACCAATCCGTTGTAAATGGTCGATCACATTTGAAGCTATTAACGGTCTTGAATCCTTTGGCACGGTCACTGTCACTCAGAACTTGGTAGTTTGAACATTCTAGAGAAAAGCAATTGTAAAAAAAAAAAAAAATTGCAGTTAACTGTCGTGATAACTTTAAACGAGTGCTTAGTCATGCAGATGGTTACAGGATATGAGTTGAATTTGGATTTCCCTAGCTGCGTTCATAGTGTATACTTGCTGAAGAGTTGTCGGAAATATATTTCTTTTTGGTAGTGTAAATTGCAATGGCATTTATAATTCTTCACGAAAGTGAGAATTCCGTGGAAATTGACCTTTAGCAATTCATGTCCATGCTACTTGGAACTATTCCCTAACGTCTGACAGCAGTAGAGAGCTATTTAGGATTTCATTAAGTTTAACAGTCTGGTTAGCCTGGAGACGGTGCCTTCCAGAGAAAGCAGGAACCGTACTTTTTCGGGAATAATTTTGCCATTTAGTTATTAGAACGAACTGATCACGATGTCGTTAGCTTAAAATATCATTGTTTTAATTTTTTTTTACTGCTTTGTCGGTAGTGGCTTGTTGTATAGCTCATGCAGCCGATCAAACTTCTGCAGTTATTTTTAGTAGAACATATTTGGCTTACCGCTGCTCCCAGGTGTCGTGGGCGTGGGAGGAGTAGATGGAGGTGGCGGTGAGCCTCCTAGAAACAACACGAGCAACAGAGTTTGTCATGTCACCTAAGTTTATGTCAGTGCGTATAAAGGAAAAGTCAATTGCAAAATAAGGCTAATAAATGCGCCGTAGAGACCAAACACCGATGGTCAGCAAAGGAGACATTCATCCCCTTGCAAGGCAGACCACCCTAAAGAAGAAAAAAACATCAAAACTTTTCGAGATAAAAGTATCAACAACAACCAATTTAATCATTTCTCGAAGCTAAGTACTGGGACCCTTACTTCCTTCTTTTTTAAAAAACAGGAAACACTGCATAAAGCCTGACGAACTGACAATGGTAACCTGCTTATAGTTTTATTATAGCTAGCTTGTAGCTCTTAACTGTTTTTGTTGCCGTTGTAATCCTCAATGATTTTGAATATATATAATTCTCTTGCTTGCTGTACCAGATGATTTAGTTCTGTGATAACTAGTTACGATCTCATTAACGGTTCTTATAGTCAGCTACAAACATGTGACGTGTTCCAAACCTCCTCCTCCCGTGATTCCCGTGTGCTGCTTGATCCAAGCTCGGAACTTTGTTACTCGTGCGAACACAGAGAAAAGCTGGTTAGCATCGCATGATCCAGAGCCCCAACTGACGGCACCGTGCAGGGTGTAGGTTTTCATGTCCGAATTCAGGCACGCATACGGACCTCCACTGTCGCCATGACAACCGCTTAATATTGTATTCTCGACGCCCGCGCACAACATTTGTGGAGTTAAAGGGATTGGAACTTGAAAGAGAGAATGATACATAAGCACAAATGAGATATCAGCCTGGAACTCGCATATCTAATGTCCACCCTAGTCTCGTGTTCAGTCAGGCCAAAGTTTTACTTAGCTTTTGACAACGAGGCCGTGACTTACACTCGGAATACGAAGCTGATTGATCAATTCAATTCAATTCAGTTCAATTCTTTATTTACACTATACAGGTTATTTACATACAATTTAAAAGGTAACTGTACTGAAAATAATAAAAAATTAAGAAATGTGAAGCCACAAAGAAATAAAATTTGTTTGTGAGCGGTGACCAAAGTAGCAAGAGCTTTCTGGTTGAGCACAGACGTGGTCAAATTAACGGCAGCAAAAAAATTAATTCAGCTGAGCTACATACACTACGTTACAACATACTGACATACAGCATTCACACTAATAGCGACAAAATCAAACTAACAGCAAAATAAAACAGCAGCAGCAAAATTTAGTTTGATTATTCCGGCAGAAGGTGACATTTGTACTCATTTCGGTTTCTATGATCTTTAGACAGCTATAATAGAACTTTTTGAAATACCTCCAGCGGCTTGAATCTTTTGTTGGCACTTCCCTTTGTCGATGGGCGGCATCATGGCCTGCTGTAGGATGGGATGAGAACTTCCTGGATGTTTGATCTTTCCCCAGCCTAGAGAAAGCAATGGGATAATTTTGCAATTTTAAGCATCGATTAGATTCAAGAAATTAAGAATCAGAATCGAGTAATTTTTTCATGTATATTATTAATTAATTAATTTATTATTACTTTTTTGCCGACTGTAGCTCTTGTAATCTCACTTGGCAATGCACATTTGGAAAAAAAGTGTACTTATCATTTTCTCTTTACTTTTGTGTTCACAGTTTAAGATTGGTTTTCTAACAAATTAATCTTTCAATTGTTGGGAAGCAATGACAGCAATGAGCTCGGTGTTGGGTCTCGACTTCACCGAAGTTTATGTTTTATTTCCAACATTCTAGAGTAGAAAGGGAAAAGCGACAATTGCCGATCTAGATTCACCAAGGCCAACAAGACGAGTTAAATCTAATGGGAAATAATAGCAGTGGACAGATAACGCAAACATCCAGCTCATAGACTTTCCATACGTTGTCTTTAACCACACTATTGAAATCATCAAAGCGGTCACGCTGATCACCTGTGATGTAGCATTTTGATCCTATGGGAATATCGGAGTCATGAGATGGTAAGCAGATAGGATTCACTCTCTGGGAAAGCTTTACAGCACTGGCTAGTTGAATCAAGGCGATGTCATTGTTGATTACGCTTGGGTTATACTGTGGGTGGTAGATGATTTGTTTGGCTCCAATCGTTTCCTCTGTGCCCTCGTTTGTGTTGCGATTGTGATCACCCACGACAATTTTATAATCAGCAGGATTTCTACCAAAAAGACAAGGGAGAATGATGACTGGATGCTGAATGAGTGTAGGGTAAAATTTTCGAGGAATAAACCCAGCAGGCTTTTACACTCTCTTACGACGGGGAATAGGGGATGGGGTGGCGGCGGGGTATGCCACCTCCTAAGGAACAATACAATTTAGCAACTTGAAGTGATTTTCGAACATCCACCATCTTGAATGTGCCCATTTTGGGTCTGAATAGGATTTAAAGACATTTTGACTGTTGGAAGGGTTGGTGGGGTAGTCAGGTTGTTTGGTTGGTTAGTCGGTCGATCGATCGGTAGGGTGGGCGGGGGGGGTGGGGTGCGGTCGGTCGGTCGGTCGGTCGGTCGGTTGGTTGAATCTATTGTTGTTACTTGCAGCTATGCACTTTAAGCGAACACTTACAAACTGCCTGCCACGCAGTGAGCAGCGGTTACTATCCAGTCAGAACTAATCAGTGATCCTCCACAGATAAAACTTCCATAACGCTGTAAAGCTATCTAAAAAAATCAAACAAAATATTTTTTAATTTACATTCCTCATTTCTCTGCAAGCGATGTATTGACTGAGTTGAAGCAAAAGTTGAACCAACTGTAGTTTATTAGAGTGAGGATAATGAACTATAATCTACTAGTTTTCAGTCATCACTTATCACCAGTCACGTGATCAATGATAAGATAAGTTCCCTCCGTGCTGCACCCCATCCAACTGAGCAAATCAAACACATAACGTAACAAAGGAAATATCTCGTAGAATTTTCCGTAACGGCTCGTGTACGCTTTGTTTTGTTCTTACCACATTTTGACGTCATCTGCGATTTATAACTAAGCAGATGCACGGCAACATGGAGTTTATTTGTTAAGTAGACCGCTTTTGTGATCGTTGGTCTTACACTGTTACTGAAGAATTAGATGAAGTAAGTCCACAGTACTCCAACCTTCCCTGCCATTCGGATATCCTTAAGTAATCTGTGTTGTTTCAGGAAAATCTCCAGGCTATTACATCGATTGGCCGGGAAATGAGAGTAATAATACAGTCATTCAAATCACCCATGACGTGAGGGAAAATAACACAAACATTCTGGTTTGAGGTGCACATTGAAAACTAAGAGCAGTGACGACGATTACAACGAGCAGGATTAAGATCCTAGTATTTTATCTTATATGATGACTGTGTATTCAGTCAGTTTGTTGCTTGAATTGAAGCGAGTCACTCCAAACAGCCAGAACGTAGAACGCAATGAAATAGTTTCATGTCATGTACATTGTCTTTACCTGCCACGGCCAAGCTCCTGGCTTAGCATCCTGGCCTCCTATGACACGTGACTGAGAAATGGGCGTAAAGCCACAGGGCAGTTGCCCTGCAATGAAATGAAAAGAAGAACGCAATTGTTGTAAGCTAGTGTACTGGGCTTGAATATAGATCGAGTAGGGAAACATATTGAAAAAAAAAACATTACTGACTTGAAAAGATGCATTGAGCGGATGAAACTTGGAGAGATGACATTGAAAACGTGAAGTGCGCCTTTAAAATAAACCACTCAAAACAGTTAAGAGAAGTGTTATCCCGTGTTATCTGATTAAAATCATTTCAAACTGAGCCCATCTTTAACTGAGAAGCGATTAGAACGTTAACTGAAGCCAAACTGGTGGCATGTGAACAATGATAAAAACCTGAATAAAATGGCAGAACAACTTCGGAACCATCAACATCCTTTAACACAAAAGAGAATGACACGTTTCCCGATCATATTTTAAAAAAAATCCGTTAAAAACTAGGTATCGCTTTAAAAAAAAAAAGATAGAAATAACCACGCGAATTCGTTTTCACCTGTTACAATACTTCCTAACAGCAGCAGCAACACTAGTAGTATCATCTTGACTCCTTTCATCAAAGATGAATGCAAAAATCAACTTTATCAAAGGCATTTATGCTCGCGAATTGATGGAGCCATTGACAAATTAAATTTTACTACTTTTAAAAAGGAAAACAAACTAGAGATTTCTTGAAATTTTTCTACAAATATTTTCTTTGCTAATCGATGTTCATAAAAGCAAGCCCCCTTGATTTTCTCGTCAAGACATTGAAAATGAACACAAACCTTTTGATTCAACCCACACACTACGTAAACAGCTGTATGTAAGACTAAACAAAACTGAATTAAGACCTTTCCAAAATTATTGCATTTGATTTTTAGCGTGCATAGGGCAGGGTTTGTATTTACCGAGCTGTGATTACTCTGAGCAAGAAAAAAAACAATTAACATCGGATAATTATAAATCCTTTATAACCTAATTGCATTTTATACCTACCATATACATTACTCAGAGCTTTGTATTTTTTTAGCTGAGGCTAACTCTTGTTACCAAATGTGACCCGTTCCTTGAGTTCAATTAGCGATAAACTTTAAAGAGAAGCCGCCGGCATGTTGTTCATGCGAGTGTTTGCACCGGGAGGAGAAAATATTTATTCTTAATCCACAATGGGAATTTTGAGACTCAGTTTGGTCAAGAGATTATCTCTTGGTTTGGTAAAGTACTGGGCCCGGTTGTTCAAAACCACGATTAAACTAACCTCCGATTAAGCCTAATCGTCGATTAAATTTCCCAATCGTGGTTTAACCCGCCGATTAGAGTTTGATTAGCACCAATCGGGCTTTGAGCAACGCAATCTAATCACAGATTTTAAAATTTTAATCGTCGGTTAATCAATTTAATTCCCGATTAGCGCTAATCGCGGTTTTGAACAACCGAGCCCTGTTCTCTACCGTCAACATTCATCAAAAATAGGTTTTACTAAAACTCTCATTTTTGTAAAACGCAGCTGTTCTGCTAGGTATACTAAGATTACAGTTTTACAAACTTTTAAGTTTCTATATCGCATATTTATGGGAGGCGCGGTGGCCTCATGGTTAGTGCGGATCAAGCGGTCCGGGTTCGAGCCCTGGCCGGGGACATTGTGTTGTGTTCTTGGGCAAGACACTTTACTCTCACAGTGCCTCTCTCCACCCAGGTGTATAAATATATACCGGCGAACTTAATGCTGGGTGTAACCCTGCGATGGACTAGCATCCCATCCAGGGGGGAGTAGAAATACTCCTAGTCGCTTCATGCTACAGAAACCGGGATAAGCTCCCGCCTGATGGGCCACTTGGCTCGTATGCAGACTTTACCTTACCTTTACCTTACCTTTACCTTACCTATCGCATATTTTAAAAATAGAAATTGAAAGAAAAGAGCGCGAACGCCTAACAGATACCGAAGCAATCCCTTAACCTGTAATGTGGCCCCCTTGGAATGATGGTATTCAACTGATTATTAGTAGTCTAGGGCCCATGACAGATTATTATTTTTTATATCTTATCCTTCATTAGTTAACTCTAAGTAAACTGCCTTGAAGTGTTGGTCTAAAATTTAACTAATCAACGGGTCAAGAGCTACAGAATTTCAGTGGTAGTCTTTGTAATGTGGTTCTCAGCCTGCGTGGATTTTCACTAGTTATGTGATGTGTAGAATGTTAGTGAGTATATTCTATGCTCCCTTGTTAACTGAAGACAGACTGGGTTCACATGCTACTCTCATCATGTAACTGAATCAAATGACAGTGGAGGGCCACCATGCACACGTGCGCCACTATGCACACGTGCACCACTATGCACACGTGCGGCACTATGCACACGTGCACCACCATTCACACTTGATATCATCGTGCGACCTCAGCTTCTTGCTGCTGCTTCCTTTGCGAGACGTGACCGCAAATGGGACAAAAGCGTGGCTGATCATGCAAACAATAATAACTGAATCAAATGACAATGGAAGACAAATGCACTTGCACACGTGATATCGTGCGATCTCCTTGCTACACTTTCCTTTGCAAGGTCTGATCGCAAAGAAGACAAAGACATGGCTGCTGATCACGCAAAAATAGATTGTTTTGCTACCGATGCCGGATTATAGTTTAAGTTTAGTTCGATGTTATGCAATCAGGACAGGACCAGGGTTCTTTCAGTTGTTGCCAAAAAACAACTTTTATTGTGTTAAACGGCAAAACGACGGGGGGCAGAGAGAATTCTAACAAGCGAAATAAATCACTTACAAATACTGGCGAATAAAACATCGTTGCGGTCTGTTGCCGTGCCAACAAAGTAACTAAATTTATCCCTTATTCTCCTGCTTAGTTCACTGTAGTTCAATATTTACCCTGCGAAGGGTAAATGATACGAGATCTAAGTCATGATTCTTGGATCAGGCGTGAGAAGGAATGAAGGATACTCGGCATGTTCAGATGTACAAGAAATGCTACTCTTTTATTGTGATAATCTATACTTCCTTAAGAAGTCACAAATTGAGGGCAAAAAAACATGGCAAGTGTTAATTAGAAGAGAGGGTAGATTTAACCCTAATGGATGAAAAGACGATTGAATTTAAAAAATCACTAACACTCCGTTGACCAAAACTTACTCCACCAGAGATACTGTCGCCGTGGCCAGTTTATAGGGCTTCAGCAGAACTTCCCTGAGAGTATTCTCATCAGGGATAATCTTACGGATTCATCCGGTTGTAGAGCCACAGTTTGCAGCACAGCTGCCGCAAATTAAATTCCTCAAAAGTACCAAGTTTGAGGCAAATGTTATCCATGCGATGGATTTTGCATCTGTCTGTAACATACCTTGGATTGTATCTTGCCAGAAAGTGCGAAACTCAACAAACTTGCCAACAAATTGTGAAGTAACTTCCTCGACGGCAGATTCAGCCATGACACGAAGAGATCACGAAATTCGTCATTACGTGATCACCTTTTTTCTAAAATCATGTGAATGAAGCAAGTCACTTCAACAGACGTGAGAATCATATTTTCGAAATTTTGACCCCTTGGTCTCTAAACCAAAATATTCGCAATATTTTCACGTCTTCAGATAAATTTGCTGGTATGATCACAAAGAGCTGTCAAGAAAAAGTTAAAACTAGCTGATGAAAGACGAAATGTGTTTTTTCTGACAATTTATGTGGCTCTCGTGTTGTTATCCACTAAAAAAAAAACAGCTGGCAGCTGATGAATACAGTTAAAAAAGTCCTTAAATTACCCGATCAGATTCTTTAGATTTCCTCTGTGTATTCGCTATTGTATTTACTTTTATCATTTTTATCCCTGTTATTTATTGATTTATGATAAGATCTGCTGTTATTCATGAAAATAAAGTCATTCTATTACACTGAGGGAAGCTACAAGTATGTCTCAAAAATACTCTTTTTTTAAATTTGTTTAAAATTCTTATGCGACTGTAACTTTATAGATGAAGTCAAAATAGAAGATAATTGGATGAGTTTTTCCCTGCTGTTCTGAATAACCAAGGGCTAGGTAAGAGTAACATAGTTGTTTTCCCCGTACATGTCATCATTTGTTGTCTAATCATGCCCACTCTGCAGTAAAACGAAAACAAAATAATTTCTAACTTAGTGCAAGTAAGAATTGATCAGACAAAAACAGCCCTTCTATAGTTTAATGCAACAAACCAAACATAAGCGGCCCTAGGATAGTTATTAATACAACAAACGTACTAAACAAAAATACGGAAATTTTACTAAAACAAACTTTCTAGAATGAAGTGATCGAAAACGAAGATGTCGTCAAGTGACAACTCCTAACTGACAAACTCCTCAAATATTCACTTCTTAGCGTGATTACGTAACCTGCATACCAATTTTGTACGGTAAGACCACTGCCGAATTTCCAATTCGGCATCTGACATCCAGCATGGGTTAGGGTTGATACGAAATTAGACCAAGTTTGATATAGACCAAGTATGTTATAGAGAAGAGTTCGACAGATGCAAAATCCATCGCATGGATAAGATTTGCCCCGAACTTAGTACTTTTGAGGCCGATTTGCAACAACTGTGCTGCAAACTGTGGCCATCCGCGTCGAGAGATGTTTGTTATCACGTGATCACTTTTTTTTTTTTTTTAAATCACGTGAATGAAACCATAATGGGCATCCGTCAGAGATTATGGATACGCGCTCTGGGTGATAGTTCTTTAGCAGAACGTCGGGTGTGATCGGTGCGTAAAAAGGGCCTGCAAGAAAGCCATTTAAACAGACGTCTGAGATCAATAGTAACAGGGAATTTAAAAAAAACGAGTTCGAATTAGCGGGGTCCAGATGCCATCGATGGTAACCTTGGCTGATCAGTTGTACCGTTTATCGTCAGTGCATTTCCTAGAATTTGCACACGGTGCTAGTCTATGTTTTAAAAAATTGTAATGAATCATTTCAAGGGAGCCATTGTGCTATAATACTGCAGATGGCCTACCATCCAATCCAAAAACACGTAGCGACGAAGAACAAACCGACGTCCCGTTTCTAAACTTGTCTATTTCAGATTGCTCAATACCAATCAAATACAATAGTCTTTCTACCCTTGATATTGGTGTTTTTGTCGTCATGTAAATATTTTTTGTATAATCACTCTGCAGTGAAACGAAAACAAAATAATTTCTAACTTAGTACAAGTAAGAAAACACCAGTCTTTTAGGAGGGGGCATCTCTTTTATTGATCAGACACAAACAACCCTAGCATAGTTTATCGCAACAAACATAAGCGGCCCTAGGATAGTTACTAATACAATCAATGTACTAAACAAAAACACGGAAATTCTACGAAAACAAAATTTCCAGAATGAAGTGATCAAAAATGGAAATGCCGTCGAGTGACAACTCCTAACAGACAAACTCCTCAAATATTCGCTTCTTAGCACAATTACGTAACCTGCATACAAACGAATCTACATACCGGCACACAACTATCTTGCAATAACGTGAAAAATTATGTATTAGTTTGGGCTGTGTACACGGACAGCATAAGTGAATATTAATAATTCTCAAGAGACGTTGTAAGGTCTCTTAAGCGCCTTAAAGGAGTGATTAAGTGGCATGAATAGGAATTAGTCGCCTAACCATTATACTGGCTTACCTTGGACTAAGCCCTCATCAGGAGGGGGACGACATTTTGTAACATGTTTAGTAGGGCCACTACATGCAAGGTGCAGCGACAATTTCAATCATCGTCGTCAACCCTTTTTGTAGTGTTTATTTCAAGTCTAAAAGCGGTCGGGGTTTTTTTCTTCAAGTTGGTTATTCATCCTCCTTTTATGGGCTTAAGAATGGTCCGAGAAAGGAATCATCGTGTTCATCACGTGTTAATATGACAGAGAGCTGTGTGCCTCTGCATGGAATCCTTTATTCCAGTGACGCCAGTGTCTATTCGGATCTGTGTACAACAGCGTCCCTGTCACGCGAGTTAGAAGAAATCTCAGTTGTCATTTAGTCAAAGTTGAAGTGTGTCTGAGCTTTTAATCACTGATTATGCTCCTAAAACCATTCGCGTACCTCAGTAAAACCTCTATCACCGCCACCCACGTACCACACAGAAGTGCATCAAGCAGTACCGCTATTTGAGCCTTTCCTTACCCTCCCCACCTGAAGTTAAGAGCCATCATGTGCTGAGTAAAACGTAATTAGCTTTTAAATCGCTTTTCCAATTAGAGCATACTTATCGCGTAAAGACAATTTATATCACAAGAAATTAATTAACGTCGTGAACATTCTTTGCAAGCATGTTGTGCAATCAGAAAACTGTATGGCTTTCCACTAAAATGTACTTCGCCAGACTGTCCACAGGTTGAGGAGAACCTCTTGAGGCCTCTATTGCGATTGGACGCTTCATCATTGTGGCCACTGTTACGCAACTACTCATTGAGAAAGGCTAAGTCAGCGTGAATGGGCATCCGTTTTTTTCAGTCAACTTGGTTTTCGTGCGCTGAAATTTTTTGCTGAAAAAGAACACCAATTACAAATATCCAGATTTCACACATGCATGAGGCACGTGGTTGATGAATTTAAACAATTCCGTGAAATTCTTAGCTTTTCATCGCTCTCAAAATCGGTCCCGTTAAAGAGTTTCAAAGAATATCAAGAACTGCCACGCACAGACGAGCAGGAAGGAAATATATTTGAATGTAACTGTCTTTTATGAGATGGCAATTGAGCAAGATGAAAGGTTAATATGAAATTGAATGCTATGACCTGTGTTTGCGCAACTAAACAAAAGAGGTCCACAAAATTAAAGAACGCTCAATAAGTTTTGAAGCTTCGTGGTGTTGACCATGGAGACAAACATATTTAACATGGGATTATAGGCTCCGTAAGAATTTCAAAAATTTCAAATTTGTATAGCGTTTTACCCTGCCAACACAGCCTCTTTCCTGTCCGCAGCTCAAAACCTTGCGCCTGGTATTGTGTTTTAAGAGTCTATTTGAAAACAGATTTATCATTTGGTTGTTTTGAATCGATGGCAGTTCATTGCTAAAACAAAGATCTTGACCTGTCAAATAGTTCCGTGAGTTTATTATATTATTTAAATTGAAGGGTTACAAAAGACACCGAACAACCTTACCCCTCCCAAGAAAAGGCAACTTTGTTATCGCTTATGACTATATTGAAACCGAACCTTTCTTTGCATTTCTATCCGTCTACTAGAGTCATAAAGCGTTAGTGAAGCGTAAAAAAGCTACACACTGCGTTTGACAATCCAGAAAGCGGGGTGTCTTTGTTTGTTATTCCGACCCCTGTAGGAGAGGGGTAGCCGAATGCCCGCAGGGTCACGCGGTACGTGCTGTTGTCACTAATAACAAAGTTATTAACCGCACAATAGACAAATGACTTCCCAGCTGTCAAAATTTAACGATTGGAAGTTTCATATCTTTATCTGGCAAATTCTCAGCTACATGACGCTCGGAATGCATTAATGTGGCTCTCGACATTCGAGGAATCTAGACGTGGTCATATCTGTGGTCGATTAATATAACTCAAACGAAACCACGAGTGTCATTTGAATAATCACGAGCTTGTATGAAGAACACCACGTCACACAATGTTTGCTCGCAGTTGTACCGTATGTGAACCGCCGGGGTGTTCTATAGAATGCTCTGCGGGCCAGTGAATATGAAGGACACAAGTTACGAGCAGCCTGTCTGGAGTAATACTACCTCGAATGAAGACACTATGTACAACACTTGGGAAGTACAAGAAAACGGCTGGGATCAAGGCAAGTTGAGCCATTCTCGCTCCCTTGAAGCGGAGAGTTTTCCGGCCACAAGAAAATCCGAAAGCAATGAGAACCACGATCGGTTCTACCGCAACGGACGAACAGGGATGCCGAGCCGCAGCGCATCGAATGAGGATATAAACACGGAAACAGAAGCTATGGTACGTCCTCGATTTCAAATAACTATTGAACAACCGATCCGCCGCATTACCCCTGCAAGGAATACTTCCTTGCAGTGGTCCAAGCCCCGTACAACGCGGCGCGCTTCGGACGGTTTTCTCGCCTCCGCTCGGTTCTCTGGGAGTAATACTCCGACCTTCAGCGCTCTCTCAGAGGAACACGACATGGAGGATGGCGAAACGGGATCCATTCCAACCGCGACAAACAATGCAAGCAGCAGGGCTTCTTCGCTCAATTGCCGCCGATTTTCCGATGGTTGCTTTCACAGCGTTCCAAGGTATACAGGATCCAAAAAAGTCAGCATTGTTTTGCCGCAACCGCGAAAAAGTTCGAACCAAGGATCTAAGACATGTGAGGACGACGTAAAGGATATGGAAAGTGCTGATTGCAGCAGAAACGAAGAAGACGATCGCTGGAAGGAACTAGTGGCAAAGGCGCAAGGATTTAAGGGCGCTAAAATGAACGGAGTGGGCAAATTCAGAGGATTATACGTAGAAGACGTAAAAGGGGACATAAATCGCTCTTTGGATATGGAGGACGTGCTAAGCGACAATAGCAGCGAAGCATCTTTTTCATCAAACAGCTCATATCACTCATCGTCTGACAGTGATAGTACCGTGTATAGCGCGTTAGTAACTAAGCCGATATCCGGTGATTTAGCGCATTTCAGGGAGGTTAGCCGCACTATTTCCAATTCCACATCAAGGACAGCTCGCCGGGGTTCCGCTGAACATTCGCTCGACTCTTATTCAAGTAAAAACCAACCGCGCAGATATTCAGTGGCAAACTTCTCCTCTGCACGTTCCTTGAACCCTGCGTCAACAGCAAAACTTTCCGGTTACAGCACGCAAAGTGCGCTAGAACAAGCTCGGCAGCTTCTCGGCAAACTTCAGTTAGAGGGGAAGAATAAAAATAAAAAAGAAAGGTTGGAGGAACTGAGCAGAGCGCTTAAGTGGATCCTGGAAGAACTTAATCGCATTGAAACACCGGACAGAGATCTAGTCAGCTTGTTCATCAGTTTACGTGCGAAAATTGTGCACTTAAAGAACGAACTGAAGGCGGAAGAATTCGACGCGACCTGCATTGACCCAAGTGAAATTGACAGCGCCCCGCAAATCCAAAACCGTATACTGACCGAAGGCAATTTCGCGCATACCCGCTCAAGACGATTTAGCTGGTGTTGAAGTTAGGCAATATTCTCTCTGGCGGGTGAGTAAGTTGTTAAGAAACTTGTTTTTCTACACAACTTATTGTTTCCGGCACACGTTTAACAGTTGTACAACTGCAATACTTAACTTAACATGCTAGTTTACATTCAGACTCCAAACTTCGCCGCTTGACGAGATCAAATTGGGTTATTGTTTGAATCACACCTCAAAATTAATGCAGGTCTCTGTGTACATTGAAGTTTTTTCTTTTCTAAAAGCGGTCGAAGAAAGGACGCATACAAATTCCGTGCTCAGTGAAGGAAAATATGAGTTCACCAGTAATAGTAATTGCCATTAATCAAGAACGTTTTGCGTGGGAAAAACCAGTCTTGCGGGACATCGTTTATAAGGACATTGATCAATTTTTTCACAGCCAAAACAACCTTAATTGTTCTTCATCTACACAAAGAACTTCCTTTGTGTTGCAAATTTCCTTCAGGCTCTTTTCAGACCACAGCATTGAATGCAAACACCTTGGGTTTAACAATGCTGAAAATTTTGAACGCAAAAATGTTTTGAAAGAAAACAGTGCCCTCATGGTACAAATCCCGTACAAATAGGTACTTCAAGGTCTGTCAAAGGGTTCGCTGACTTCCGATCGCTGTCATCAAACGGCCTATTTAGTCGTTTTCTCACTGCAAACAAAAAAAGTTGATTCAACAATTGTTTAACTTTATTAAAAAAGATCGTAAGGTGTTTCAATCCCATAGACATGGGAAAAAAGACGATGAATTCGTCTCATTGTGACAGTAGACTTTGCGTGTTTCTTCAAGAGGGAAAAATCTTCAAATGCAATATAAGTTCTTAAGGGTCATGGGGTGAAGCTGAAGTAATCTTTCTTCAAAAGAAACGCAAAGCACACATTTGACCGCAACGTCAATTTAATTAGACATCTTCAAGGAGTCTTTTGTCCCATCCCATCAAAAACATTTAATTGAGCACTGTATTTTAAGGCATGGATTTGGTGTACTTGCGTCAAGAAAAGAAATTGACGTTGGCTTTTACATGTAAAGAATGCTCCCAAAATAGGCTTTTGTCGACGTGCTTATACGCATCACGAGACGATGCTTTCACTGCAGTTTCGAACCGGTAGAGATTGTCACATCCAAGACTAGACAGTTTAGTTCTCTGGCACTGCGGAAACTGCACACTTGACTTTCACTCTATTTGAAAAAGTTCCGGAAAGAAAACACATGCAGTATTCTTGCCATTTTTGGCGGACATCCATGCGTTATGTGTTAAATCGGCTTTACGAGCGAAACAAGCGATTTTAGCGAAAAGTATGAGGATCATCAAAGGAATGTGATCTCTTTGTTTCGTTCGTTTCAGTTTCCACAGGTTCACGGTTTTCTCGTTTATTTTTGGAAGAGAAGAATTATTTCTCAAAAAGAGATGTAATACAGTGTGGTTGTCATAATTCCTACCCAATACGACATAAGTAGTCATGGCTACACTGAGACCCCCTGTGTGCATTATTATCTGGAACAGTTTTTTATTATGTTCCATTTTTGCCATATTTGTGCTGTTAAGTTCATAACGTTTATATTTTTCTTGATCATTATAAAGCGATTGCTTTTTTATCGTGTTTATGTGTGCATTGGTGTAACAATGTTTATTTTTGCTGCTAGCTTTGGTCCAAAACTTGAACTCTGACTATCTCAAATAACATTGCGCTTATTACAAATAACACTCCTATCTGAACTTACGAATTCAATTTTCTGGCAGACTTGCGTTCAATACCCAGGTACAGAGTAAAAATCGCGTCTAGAACCCAATTTTCTTTACGAGCCTCAGCACATGACTCAACCGCATGGTCGCGTTCACGCTTTCTTGAAAGGAATCATCAGTACTTGTAAGGTTCAAGTGTTTTAGAAAGTAAAAATATTTCTTAGCGTTTAAAACTTGGCACGGTGTTGGGTATAAGAGGATTGACCGTCTGAAATAATCTGTTCCCTAACACAAGCAAAAATACCGCCGGATCTGTGATGCCCTGATCTAACCTCCTTTTAGCTCTAGCAAACATATAGTCGAGCAACGATCACGTTTTGCGCGTTATGATATCTGCCCCACTGCACCGCCTCATTAAAACATTCTCTAGAAACAATTGTATTTGACTTAGCTGAGGGCCTTACTTTGACAATGAAGATGTTTTTTCAGCCAATAACAAAGAACTAGATTTGCAAAGATATTAGGTTTGAAGTGCACTAATCCTCGTTGCTAAAAAAAGAGATAATTGTACAACCGCCTTTGTAGTGTAGGCTGATCGGATGTAATTCAAAGCTTATTTATGTCTCCCAATAGTCACGTTTTTGCACAGGATATAAGGACAAAATAGGCGGTGCATTTCATATTTCTGACCTCTCATGGTATTTAGATAATGTATATTGTAAGGGTAACCTTGAGTCCGGAAACATGACGACAAAACTGCAACGTCTAAGCTTAACAACAACGAAATATCCACAAAATGCAAGAGTCTCATATGTAGATTTCTGTGGATGTTGGTGGCCCTTAAAAGAAATCGTAGACCTTTGGCGCCTTTTAATCACACGCCTTTTTCGATAAGAATATATTGTAATGGTCGATTAATGAAGGAAAAAACTAGCAGACACTATAAACAATGGCTGCCTATGAACTTCACTCCCAAAAACGTGCGTAAGCCCCTCCCAACTAAATACTTGGTAATCCAAGGAGGTTTTTAATTCATAAATGTTTTGTCACGGTATGCGACTTGTTTTTGTAAGGAAGGTACTGCTCAGTATAGTCCCAGTCTTAGAAACTGTGTTGATTAAAATATTATATTTCTTAATTGAACGATTTTTTCTTGTCAGTTAGCCAAGAAATTCCTTCATGTCCGGATTTCGTCTTTTGTATTCGAGTGTTTTGCACAGCTTACAAAAGAAACCGGTATGAATTTATTCTTCCAGCTAAAACAGTCTTATCGCATTTCTCCGTGCTTGTCTTGGAAAGAATCGTGTTTTCATTCCGCAATCACAAATCTAACCAAAGCTTAATATCATATCACACCTTTGTTTCCACATTACAGTTCCAAGCAAACAAAATTATTTCGAAATTCTGCACAGCAAGGAGGGTCAAGGAGCAGTCA
>Ga0126339_10001100_pt1 | contig 17468 bp, 5 predicted proteins | sample OrbTmetagenome_2_FD_92532 | JGI IMG/M metagenome (GOLD analysis project Ga0126339, IMG submission 92532) | Coral microbial communities from Petempiche,Puerto Morelos, Mexico - Orbicella T R C metagenome | ecosystem: Host-associated > Invertebrates > Cnidaria > Coral | place: Petempiche,Puerto...
AACAACGGAGGGGTGGGGTGTAGAAAACACACTTCTCCCCCCCTAAACTTTAACCTTAAAAACAAAAAAAAAAAAAAAAAAAAAAAAAAAAAAAAAAAAAAAAAAAAAAAAAAAAAAAAAAAAAAAAAACGTCTATGGACAGACTCCACAAGCAATTATCATAATTTATATTTCTTTTTGATAAATTGGAAACTTCATTTAATCCTAGCTATGTGTACGTTCAGGGCCCGTTTCTCGAGGGTCCCGAAAAGTTTCCGCACCCGAAAAGCCGTAGCAAAATCCCAAACCTTTTGACTACAGAGCTGTTTTATTCACATCTTCTTAATACGAACAGAGGTTCTCTTCAGACAAGAAGTTTCAGGCGTACACATATCCCTGTCTTTAAATACCGATTAACTAAAAATGGATTTTTCGGGCCCGAAAAGATTCCGGGGCCTTCGAGAAACGGGTCCCACTTGTGCGGGTTTCATGGTCGTATTTGTTGAATGAAGTACATGAGCACGCCGAAAACCACTTCTCTCAACGACGACACGTCATTAGAATTCGCAAATGTTTTGGTCGAGTTCGCCACCAACAAAACTGAAGTCAAATTAGCTCGTCAATGAAATACTTTTAACTTTATCTTGCGTAAAGAAGGCATGGCACTAGGGGAGCAGCCGCTGCCCCAATAAAATTGCTGTCTTTACTGTCTTTTGACTTGGATGCCTTGGCATCCCCTCGTTGAGCAGCCAACCTTTGCTCCTGTTCTTCCTCTAAAGCCTTCATTTTGTTGTAAATGTCTATGCCTAAGTGAAACATGCACAAGAGGAAACAGACTCCCGCAGCGATAAGAAACATAGTGCTCGTGCCCGCAGAATCAATGATGACACCGCTGATTCCTGAGCCCAGGGCCATTCCCAGTCCCCAGTAACATCCATGGAGAATGCTTTGAACCATGGGCGTCGCCTCTGGAGGACATAATATAAAAAAAAAAAAAAATCAGTGCCAAGTGACAAATTTGGAGTTATTTAGTATATTACACAAATTCGGGTGCAATGTTCTATTAAACTGATCACCAAAGACAAAGGTCATGTAAAATTATCTTATCTTTGTACCGTACAAAATGCATAGAGACCAGTACAGAGAAATTGTACGGCGGTGAGGCATTTTCTTGTGTTGCGTGCGATAAATCGAGAGCTTAAGTAACTGAAATATAGAAACACAACTTGAGCGATCAGTCACGTGGTGTACTGAAAAAGGAGAACATCGAGGTTAGCCAAACAGATCTATTTCGATACTCAGTGCTTGAGGAAATCGAAGGTGATTTATTTGTGGCCATGTTTTCCCCGCACGTCATCGCTGGAATATCCACTGGGGGAAGGTCAGCGAGTAGTCTTAATTAAACCACATGAATACAGAATCACTGAATGCTGGCTAGTTCTGTCATAGTCAAACCTTCAGTCCGGTGGTTCATGGCTTTCTAACTAGTCATTATGGAATTTGGGATATTTCAGATTTACAACCTCTACAAGCCCGGGGGCGAATTAACCCCCCTCCCCCCGCCCGGTGTACCAACCTTGCGGTGCGTTCACGTATACAGCAGCAATCGACCACACTCCTCCATAAGTGATCCCTTGAACCATTTCCATCGGGATTACAAGCCAGGGATCCTTTAAGTAGGTGTACATGAGGTATCTAGCGGTGTAGCAAGCGAAAGCAAGGCAGATCATTCCTTGTTGGCCGATGGCCTCGACCACGTGACCAGACAGGAAATACATGATCACTTCGGCCAGGCAATAGACAAGCAAGATAATGCTGAACAGAACGGGAGTTCCACCGAGGTCCTGAAGATACCAGAACAAGAAGGCATTTTGAAGGCTGTGGAAGTATCCAAACGCGAACAGCGTTACCAGAAACACGCCATTTTTGAAGTTGTTGAACAACTTCATCGCATCCTGGAATTCGTACCCGTTCGGCTCCCCTTCAAGTGGCCTGTTGAACTCGACACAAAGCGACACCAACACTGTGATGCCAATAGCGATCTCGAAAAGGTAAAAACAGGGCAGGTAGTTGATGGTATCTGTATACACACAGTCGGTCATCAAGGACACCCACACAGCGACAAGAATGGCGGCGAGACTGAGTCCGAGCGAACCAAACAATCTTTGTTTACCATATTCACTGTCAGTTTCCACTAGGGATCGTACAATGGCGTTATCTGCCAGCATTGGTGTTGGTGTCGTGATGATTTCGGTAAGAATCACAATAAGAACAAGAGTGCGAAACACCCAGGTGTTATATGCGACGCGGAAATCTTCCTTTGGTCTTGGGCTTTTGACCATGTTACCCTTTGTCTCGTACGGCCGGATTCCATAGTCTTTCTTTTTCTCGACTATTTTGTTTTCTGTTGAATCTGACAAAAGCTGTTCTTTATTATTTTCGTGTGGAACTTTAGCTTGGCTGTCGTCCTTAACTGGCAAGCCACGATTTGCTATAGTTTCCATATGGAGTTTCTGTTTTGAAAGAGCAACAGGAGTTTCGATTCTTTGATTGAAGCTGTCTGCTCGTGGTTCTACATTTGCATGCATTTCGTCCTCTTTTGCATAATGCCCATTCAGTTGTAACCACGTTGAAACAAATTGTGCCTGTCTAGCGCCATTGTCGATTGTTTTCACTGATTTAACGTTCTTCAATAAACTCCCTTCAGTATTTTTCATCTTTTTTAAGTCCTTGTAATTCCTTGGATCCCATTCTTGTAAGGAGTCGGAAAGATGCGAATTTAGAACTAGCTCTCTCGTGGAAATGTTGCTGTCAGATTTGACGCTAGAGTTGAGAAGTGATGAAGCTGGTGTTGAAAGTACAAATTCATGAGTTGTTGAACCCTCCGCGGCATATCCATAACAAGGAATATTGTTCGGGTAAACGAAGGATTGGCCAAAATAACCTATAGTCCATCCAAGGATTGAGATAAAGTACACGACTTTTGGCTTGCTAAATCTATCCGTGACCATTTTCCACAACGGCAAGCACACAAGTTTCACAGCTGGCCTCAAAGCGAGCAAAAGACCAATTTGCCCAGGAGTAAGCCATAGCTGCTTGTAAAACAGACTAAAGAATGGAAATAGTGAGCCCAAAGCTGTGTAGAAGAAGAAGTAGAAAGCCTTCGACACCAGGAAACTCTTGTCTGCTTTTCGAACTCTCTGGATAGCTTTGCGCCATTTTGACTGTTGTGAGGGTTCATCGCTTTCAGGGTCGAAGTTCTCGTCGTTTTCAGAGGGTGAGTCTGATCCAATAGGCTGGTATGAAGAAGGAATCATTATTTGTCGAACAGCACTCGATCTTAAGGTTCACATTTTCTTGAAATCTTCGAAACAACGGAAGAAAACGCCTTCCTCTTGTCAAAACCGAAACTCATCCGCCGCTCACAACAACATTAGCATGCAAGAATAAAAGCCATATCCATCACCCCTCGTAACTCAATATGTTAATACGGTTAATTTATATATCTTTCAATTGTGGGCAGTCAACCGCAAACTATTCGCATGTTAATTTACACAGCTTGGCAGTAAACGATCTAAAGATCGTCAATGACGTTTTGGCGCAAATAAACGAAAACGACAAATAAAAGACCTGTCGATCGGCCATCGTTTACGCCTGCATTTATATCAGATCTGTCAGGTCAGATGTGTTTCGAGGCGGTATCTTGTCAAATGAAAATGTGGAGTCGGGCTAGAGATTATTTGAATGAATAGCCCGTGCTACACATAACTGCAAAATTACAAGAGCCCATCATGGCAATGGCTCCCGAGAATTGTTTATGGCATCCGTGAGATTAATCAACTTTGCCTGGCTTTTGATAAATAAGCCAAAACGTACGGAAACCATACAGCTTCAAAACATGCGAGGTCACTTAATTCCGAGCCTTTGCCCTCAGGCTAACCATTATTGCACGACAACAAAGAAGCATAACTAAAACACAGGTCTTGAAAAAACAATAAAAGGATCAAACCAAGGTTTTTCCTTTATTTGGAATTTGCCGCGAGTTTTTTTATCCTTAAGGCAAGAGTGAACGCTCTCAGCCACAGAGGCGTTGACACCTTCCTTTGTAAAAAATTCCGCTGTTAAGAGCACAGGGGAAACAAGAATTCATTGTCAGCATGTCATTGAAATTTATTAATCATATTCGAAGGGATGCGCTGTCATTTACGTTAAAGCCGAGTTTCAATTGACCACAGGTATCGAGGAGCAACTTTGCTGTGTTAAAAAACTTCACGCACACTTTCAACTTTTTATGGCAAGTTATTAAACGGTTTTCATATAGCCCTGAATTGAAACTAGTACATCACTGAATAAATATTTTTTCGGATGACATTTCCCGCTGGGTCTTCAACGCAAGCCTTTGTAGTTTCCACTCAGGAGTACCCAACGACACTATAACTTGAAATTTAACGTATGACTCCACAAACACTGATAATATGTTCCCACGTCAATTACAATTAATAATTAACTTTCCTGGGAAAAAAATATCCGCTCTTCACTGCTAGCAAGATTAACTTTATTTTATTAAACTCCCAGCCAGAAATAATGAGAATTTTGAATACCCAGCTAGAAAAATAACAATTTGCCGATTTGCCAGCCAGCATTTAAGAGTAACGTTGAAAATGCCAGCAAGGTACTGGCATGCGAAAAACTGCTCCAGCAAGCGTATTGGCTTGCATTAAAAACATATTGTCTTCAGACCAACATTCAAAAGCCAATCGTCTGCTGATTATTTTATTATTTTTGCCGCCATGAGCATAATGTACACTTTGACTAAGTTCACTTACCATTTACGTTCTAATTGGATCAAACAAGGTCTCCTCCAGTACGTTGTCTCTCGTCGGCTTCAACCATGGCCTTTAGACTGCCTCAAAGTTGGACATTCGTGTGACGGTTTGGCGATTGCACTTTCTAAGCACAAACGAGCCCCACCGCTACGACAAAGCACTGTCACGTTGATGGGGAAAAATGTTTATCTAATTTGACCCTCAAATCCAGAGTCACTAAGGACACCCTATGTTCTTCCAAACAAAAGGCTACTCAATTCACCATGCGCTGTTGACATTCTAAGCGTCCGATAATCATCTGTGTATTCCTTAATCAGTTTTTCTATTTTTACATCTTACGAAAACCAAGGTGGATGTAGGTAATGCACTTAAAAGGTTTAAAACAGTAAATGCCAGGAAAGGCAGAGTCATTTGACGTTCTTGATAATGAAGATTTAATCATGTTGAAGAGATCATTTGCCAAGAAAGGCACAGTCATTGGGCGATCTTGATAATGAAGATTTAGCGATGATGAAGAGATCAATTGCCACGAAGGGCACAATCATTGGACGATCTTGATAATGACGATTTAAAGATGATGGGAGGATCAATTGCCAGGGAAAGCACAGTCATTGGACGATTTTGATAATGAATATTTAAAGAAGATGAAGAGATCAAATGCCAGGAAAGGCACAGTCACTGGACGATCGTGATAATGAAGATTTAAAGATAATGAAGATATCAATTGCCAGGAAAGGCACAGTCTTTTGACGATCTTGATAATGCCAGGAAAGGCACAGTCATTGGACGATCTTGATAATGACGATTTAAAGATGATGGAGGGATCAATTGCCAGGAAAAGCACAGTCGTTGGACGATCTTGATAATGAAGATTTAAACATGATGAAGAGATCAATTGCCAGGAAAGGTACAGTCACTGGACGATCTTGATAATGAAAATTTAATGATGATGAAGATATTAATTGCCAGGAAAGGCACAGTCCTTTGACGATCTTGATAATGCCAGGAAAGGCACAGTCATTGGACGATCTTGATAATGACGATTTACAGATGATGGAGGGATCAATTGTCAGGGAAAGCACAGTCGTTGGACGATCTTGATAATGAAGATTTAAACATGATGAAGAGATCAATTGCCAGGAAAGGTACAGTCACTGGACGATCTTGATAACGAAAATTTAATGATGATGAAGATATCAGTTACCAGGAAAGGCACAGTCCTTTGACGATCTTGATAATGCCAGGAAAGGCACAGTCATTGGACGATCTTGATAATGACGATTTACAGATGATGGAGGGATCAATTGCCAGGGAAAGCACAGTCGTTGGACGATCTTGATAATGAAGATTTAAACATGATGAAGAGATCAATTGCCAGGAAAGGTACAGTCACTGGATGATCTTGATAATAAAAATTTAATGATGATAAAGATATCAATTTCAAGGAAAGGCACAGTCATTGGACGATCTTGATAATGAAGATTAAACGATGATGGTGGGATCAATTGCCAGGAAAGGCAGAGTCATTGGACGATCTTAATAATGAAGATTTAAAGATGATGAAGAGATCAGTTGCCAGGAACGACAGTCACTGGACGATCCTGACTATGAAGATTGAACGATGATGAAGAGATCAATTGCCAGGAAAGGCACAGTCACTGGACGATCTTGATAATGAAGATTTAACGATGATGAAGCGATCAATTGCTAGGAAAGGCACACTCGCTGGGCGATCTTGATAAAGAAGATTTATCGATGATGAAGAGATCAATTGCTAGGAAAGGCACAGTCATTGGACGATCTTGATAATGACGATTTAAAGATGATGGAGGGATCAATTGCCAGGGAAAGCACAGTCATTGGACGATCTTGATAATGACGATTTAAAGATGATGGAGGGATCAATTGCCAGGGAAAGCATAGTCATTGGACGATCTTGATAATGAATATTTAAAGATGATGAAGAGATCAATTGCCAGGAAAGGCACAGTCATTGGACGATCTTGCTAAGGAAATTTTAAAGATGATGGAGGGATCAATTGCCAGGAAAGGCACAGTCACTGGACAATTTTGATAATGAGGATTGAACGATGGTGATGGTATCAATTGCCAGGAAAGGCAGGTCATTGCACGATCTTGATAATGAAGATTTAGCGACGATGAAGAGATCAATTGCCAGGAAAGGCGCAGTCAATGAACGATCTTGATAATGAAGATTTAACCATGATGATGGAATCATTTGCCAGGAAAGGCACAGTCATTGGAGCATCTTGATAATCGGAAAATTTAGCGATGATGAAGAGATCAATTGTCAAGAAAGGCACAGTCATTGGACGATCTTGGTAATGAAGATTTAACGATGATGAAGTGATCAATTAACAGGAAAGGCACAGTCACTGGACGATCTTGATAATGAAGATTTAAAGATGGTAAAGAGATCAATTGCGAGGAAAGGCACAGTCACTGGACGATGTTGATAAGGAAGATTTAAAGACGATGGAGAGATCAATTGCCAGGAAAGGCACAGTCATTTGACGATCTTGATAATGAAGATTTAAAGATGATGAAGAGATCAATTGCCAGGAAAGGCACAGTCATTGGACGATCTTGCTAAGGAAATTTTAAAGATGATGGAGGGATCAATTGCCAGGAAAGGCACAGTCACTGGACGATTTTGATAATGAAGGTTTAGCGATGATGAAGAGATCAGTTGCCAGGAAAGGCGCAGTAAATGGACGATCTTGATAATGAAGATTTAGCGACGATGAAGAGATCAATTGCCAGGAAAGGCGCAGTCAATGAACGATCTTGATAATGAAGATTTAGCAATGATGATGGAATCATTTGCCAGGAAAGGCACAGTCATTGGAGCATCTTGATAATCGGAAAATTTAGCGATGATGAAGAGATGAATTGCCAGGAAAGGCACAGTCATTGGACGATCTTGGTAATGAAGATTTAAAGATGATGAAGGGATCAATTGCCAGGAAAGTCACAGTCACTGGACGATCTTGATAATGAAGATTTAGCGACGATGAAGAGATCAATTACCAGGAAAGGCACAGACATTGAACGATCTTGATAATGACGATTTAGCGATGATGAAGAGATCAATTGCCAGGAAAGGCGCAGTCATTGGACGATGTTGATAATGAAGATTTAGAAATGATGGAACGATCAATTGCCAAGAAGGGCACAGTCATTGGACGATCTAGATAATGAAGATTTAAAGATGATGAAGAGATCAATTGCCAGGAAAAGCACAGTCATTTGACGATCTTGATGATGAAGATTTAATGATGATGAAGATATCAGTTTCAAGGAAAGCCACAGTCATTTGACGATCTTGATAATGAAGATTAAACGATGATGGTGGGATCAATTGCCAGGAAAGGCAGAGTCATTGGACGATCTTCATAATGAAGATTTAAAGATGATGAAGAGATCCGTTACTAGGAAAGGAATAGTCACTGGACGATCTTGATAATGGAGATTTAAACATGATGAAGAGATCAATTGCCAGGAAAGGCACAGTCACTGGACGATCTTGATAATGAAGATTTAACGATGATGAAGCGATCAATTGCTAGGAAAGGCACACTCACTGGGCGATCTTGATAAAGAAGATTTATCGATGATGAAGAGATCAATTGCCAGGAAAGGCATAGTCATTGGACGATCTTGATAATGACGATTTAAAGATGATGAAGAGATCAATTGCTAGGAAAGGCACAGTCACTGGACGATCTTGATAATGAAGATTTAAAAAGATGATGAAGAGATCAATTGCCAGGAAAGGCATAGTCATTGGACGATCTTGATAATGACGATTTAGCGATGATGAAGAGATCAATTGCCAGGAAAGTCACAGTCACTGGAAGATGTTGATAAGGAAGATTTAAAGACGATTAAGATATCAATTGCCAGGAAAGGCACAGTCACTGGACGATCTTGATAATGAAGATTTAACGATGATGAAGAGATCAATTGCCAGGAAAGGCACAGTCATTGGACGATCGTGATAATGAAGAATTAACGATAAGGAAGAAATTAGACGGCTTCAATTTATTGTCGTTTGGCAATGTTGGGTTCATTTGGCGTCCTTTTTTTTGTTTTGATTTCTTTCGAGCATTCACAAATATGGTTTGCAGACGAGGGATTAAATGCTAGGAGACCGTGGACTGTCTTGGCGATAGAAACCATCTAAATTATAAAAAGAAGTCGATTTCCGAGCAAAGGCAAAGTTGTTTGAGGGTACTTGTGATTAACCATGAACGACGTTAAAGTCGTAACATCTATTAAAGAGCACTGTTTTTTTATGGGAAGGGAAGGGAAGCTGATAATGTTCTCTTTTAATCGATGGTGACCTAATGGAGAATATCAAGTACATCCATCATTAGCTCGGCGCGCAAACTTGGTGAATCATGATAACTCCACGTAAATGCTGCAGTGCTGTCATTGCAAATATCCCGCACGGAACAAATTACGGCAACGCCACAACTACCAAACCCATTTGTTGAACGTGTGGTGTCTTCCGGCTGATCAGGCATTGGAACGACGAATCTCTTCAGGTCAGTCCAATTTGACGGTTTGTATTTGTCATAACCAGTACATTCATAAATGATGTTGAGTATTGTCTCAGCATTGGACTTGAGGTTGCCCGGTATGGGACAATGGTAACCATCGTCAAAAAAGACTGTCTGTTCTACCACGGAGAAAATGGCGAGACCCCAGTGGCACATATTCATGTGCACCGGCAAAAACATGTTGATGACAAGTCCCATGTCTTTGCGTAAGCATATATGCTCGACCACGTTCCTTAAAACATCACCCGTTGAAAGAAAGGAAGGGAGGAGAATGTTTTGTTCCACTTGTTTTTTTTGGTTTGACTTGTCGCAGTACTTTTCAACCAAAAAATTAAGTATTTCATCAGATAAATACCTTTCACCACACAAAAGGGACAGTTCTTGAGATGTTATCCGATAATTGCCATATGATGCGAGATAGCTTCCTTCTATGTTCCACCTGTCCAAAAGTGCATGCGTCACTTTCTCTTGTAACATTCGATCCGTTGCTGAAAAAGTACTCTGAAGCCACTTCTTCTCAAACTGGACCTCCTTGCGAAGCCCCTTCAGCCGATGAAATCGTTTCAAAATCCGAACACCTTCTCTATCGAAATTTCCATACAGTGGAAATTTGACCACCAGGTCGGATTTTTTTCTAAATTCTTCCTCTATTTCATGAATGATGGAAAGAGGTGGCAGTTTCTTTACTCCAACAGGGTCGGTCAGAATGCAGTCAGTGCTGTTCTCTTTTTTATACGTTCGCAACGTATCATCAACCTCCGGAAAGGCCGTCTCGCCCAGAATTCGTCGTGGGTATTTGAAGTTGTCGTCGTGACGCATTAGATCATCCACTATTCCCCCTACCCCCAGAGAAGCTTCTTTGTCTGGAGAAACATCGTCCACGTTAATCACTTCGGTCGATGACGTTCCTTCCACCTTTCCAATAAAATGGATGCCTGTCACACATTCAAAGTCTTTCATCTCTGATTTTTTACTCAGACCGGTGTTCTTCTCTTTCTTTTCTTTCGCTGTTGTTGAATCGGACCATGACGGTTCTGATGTCCCTGATTCAACTATGCCCATTGTCGATGTACGTAGCGAGGATCGAAACGCTTTTCCTTTGTCCTTTGACCCATTTTTCTTTTTCTCAACCTTCATTGTTGGCGCCCGGTTCTTACTCTTCTGTGATAACGTTGTCCTACTTTTAGAACTCCTCGAGCCAACACTCACTGATTTCTTCGGCTTCCCACTTTTACTCTCAGTATCACTGTTCAGGCCCGTGTTACCGGAGACTGATCTTTTAACTTCAGATTTGCTTGCTTGCTTTCGGTCTTGGTTTCTTGACATATTCATTGGGTTCCTTCTTTTAGAGCGTTCCGAGTTGACATTCGCCACTTTCGTCCTGCTTTTACTTTCAAAATTAACACCTTTCTTCATGTCCGCGTCACAAGACAATAAGCCATTAACTTCAGACTTGCTATTTCTGGGACACTTTCTTTTCTGATTTTTGTCTTCGGGCACATTCTCTGGATCCAGGTTGTGTTTGCGTTTTCTGCCAAACTTGGAAGTCGATTCGAATTGAAACGCCCTGTTGAAGAAAGAAGACGGCAGCCACATGTCTTGATCTGATCCATAACCTCTAAATCGAACCTTGTACTCATAGCAGAGTGTATCCTTAGACAAGCGCCTTTCGAGTACGTCTTCGACTTCATAGAAGTCATCATCGATCTCAGAGCTGCAGCAACTTTGAGACTCTTCTTTAACCAAGGATGGAGATGATTCGGGCGAGTTATCATGGAGGTTATTAAAGGGCAAAATTCCTAGCTTAACGAGATGTGCTTTGGATGCAGGATGAAGGGTGTACATTGTACTTTCATCGGAAACAGGCTGCAACTCTACTTTGGTTATGATGCTTGCTTGGGACTTCCAGTTTGTAAGTAGTGTATCCTCTGGGACACAATATAAGTCACGTTCGCGACAGGAATATAGTGAACACCGAATACGCACTGGTGTCTTTCTTTTCAATTCAAAGCTCGTGACCTCCGAGCCATCTCTGGTAGATTCCATAGCTTCAACTCGTCCAATATGGTACAAACGTTTGCCTTTCTGTGCAACCATCAGAGCGACATCACAATATTTGAAGATGTCGTGAGTGGGATTTAAGGGCTCTTTTCCAGGCAGATACTTCGATGCCCAGTGCCTCTTCTGACGACATCTTGACACATATTCTCTTGGCAAAAGAATTTTGATGGCTTGGGAGACGTGAATGTAGGTCAACTTTCCGTCGACGTATTTGCTTATCTTCCAGTTCTTACCTCCATTTAAGTCCATGTCATCTTCGTCCACTGTGTCTATGGGTCTTCTGTCATTGTTGCCACTTCCAATTTGAACCTCTTCTGTTGTCGTCTGCACCTCATCAGATCCATCACAACATTTGGACTCCAAGTCTGGGATGGAAACTTTGGCAAATGATGTGTCCAACTTGTTGAAATCTTTGGAAGGAGGTCCGTCTACCACAGTGTACCCCTTTGGCTTGCTGTAAGAATATGGTTTCTCCCAATTTGCTGTTTCCTTAAGCAGGTCCACACATGCTTGAGGCAGGTATTTCGCAAAAAGCAATTGACCCTCTTCAACCCCTTCTCTGTGCGCTTTCACTTGTGCCTCCTTGAATTCGGAGTATACAGCTGGGTAGACATAGTTGCCAACGTGCTTGTTTTCTTGGAAAGCAAAAGCAATCTTCTTCCTTTTGTTTGACGCCTTGACATTAGCTCCAGACGCAGCAAGACGCTGTTTTGCATTTTGGTTAAACTGCACTTTGGAACTTCTGTCTAGCATGTTGCGAAAGGTTGGTTGAGCATCAAGGGATTGCAACTCTGTGGTTTTACCTTGCATTTCTCCAATGATGCGCTCTGTAGATTTCGTTCCAGAATTGTAAGGAGACGACCATGTTGGTCCAAGGTCCTTGAAATGCAAAAACATTGCCAGTTGATGAACCGTGGCTGCTGCGAAAAGGATCTCGGCGGTCTTGTAACAGCCATATGTAATAAATTTTCCGCGTTTAGTGGGATCGATTTTGGCGTTAGGCTTGGAATGGAGAAGCATCTGCTTTAATTCAAGCACCTTTCTCCACAACCGAAAGATGGTTATGCCACAGGACACAGACTTCTGCACGTCTTCAGGTGAGCCAAAGTTTGGTACACGAAAGGGTTCTATCAAACTGTACACAGCTCGTATGTACAGACTCGTTCCACGTGATCCTGGAACGTATTTGTCAAGAAGATCAGCAATACGGGTGGTGAAAATTCTTTGACAGGCGTCAGAATTCTGATCACAAAAATAAATGAGCAGCAAGTCTGTGGCGCTGAATCCACAATCCAGTCCTAAATCCCGGCATCGATGCTTGAGATCTTCAAGATGCTTTATGGTTGCTAGAATTGTGATCTTGCCATCGTCTTTCCAGAGGGTCAAATCTCGAGTTTCATACTTGAGATTTTTCAAAAATAGTCTCTGTTCGTGATCGTAGTCTAAGTAGGCTATAGATGGCAAGTACCAGTAGTAGGGCGAAACGAACTCTTCTTCTTCAATGCCGAGACCAAGATATAGGACCCCTTCCTTGATCTCCTCTTCTGTTGGTGTCATCAGCTGAATTGCAGCTGCTAAAGAGAATCCTGCAGAATCTGTAGAATACCCGATCAAATTCAACGGTATTTTTCGAACAGCTCCAGAACTGTCGTAATAGCAAGCTTTTCTGAGAGCCTCCCAGTACTTTAACAGATGCTTTGCTTTGTACCCGCGATCCGGACATGGCCACATACAATTTATAATAGTAGACTTATCCATAGAGGCTAGGGCGGTAAGATTGTGAACCGAAACAGTCTTAGCCAATTTGTCATCTTTGATTAACTTATCTGTGAGTCTTTTCATTGCCTCAAAATCGTCTGCATCGTGCTGTTTGGAATCCCTTCGAGGAATACGAATGTTCTGATCGTACCAAGTACTTACTTCAGGATTCCACACATGCCCTACAAGCACTACTTCTCCGTCCTTTTGCTTTCGGGGTTCAAGGTAACGAAGACATCGGGCGCCGTCACTAGCTTCATTGACGGGTAGGCCTTTTAAGGTGAGGGCTGCTTGATCGATGGAATCAACATTCAAGCCAGGATCTAGCCTCAGTTGAATGGAGTGTTTTGCAGCAGTGGTTTCTCTTGCCAAACCAAAGATTTCAGCTAGTAATGAATAATTAGTCGGCCCGAGTTCATTCTTAAAAAGACTGCTTATGTCCTTCACCAAGTCAACGTAATGATGATTATTAGCTTTCTGAAGCTTGGAGACCAAATTTCGTATGACCATCAACTGGATTGGATTACTTTGCGATATATCCATTTTTAACAAGCGGACTAGATCTATTACAAGTCTTTGATCCTCCCCATTCATGCATGAATCATGTAGCCTTTCTTCCCAATCTTTTTGCGTCAATGTAACTTTAACCATCTGCTTCACTCTCGCTTCAGCCATTCGACACCGTTGGGTTTCGATTTCTAATGAATCAATTGCTTCATTGTTCCTCGCGTAACGTTTGTTAAACCCGCGAAGTCCAAGTCGATTCAACTTCCCGTCTAAGCTACCAGATTTCCGATGCCGAATTGTATCCTGTAACTCGCGTAACTGGAGAAAACAATTCTCGCAAGTGTAGGGATGCTTCCCGGAAGAGAGTGCTTCTTCTTTACAAGGCGGTTGTAGACTCTTGATTCCACCCTTTATGTGAACAGCCTTGCCGTTAACCGAGACTTCTTGCGAAAGAGCTATATATATCGATTTTGCCTTAGAAGAGGCTTCTTCTTTGATAGCTGTGGCATCCACGACATGCATATTCTTCCAGCCCTTGTAGGTTGAACAGGTTTCGTGCCCCGGGATACATTTAAAACAAGTAATTGAGCCATCCTCCAAACGTTCTTTGAAGAGCTTCTTAGGAGTAGTCCTCCGTATTTGACCGTCCTGTGCAAATTCTTTAACGACCTCAGAATCCCAAAGGTAACAACATCTCACTTTGTGCTGTTTTGGTCTTTGTGGTTGAGAATCTGAGGTCCTTGCTAGTTTAAAGGATCCGATGTCTTCGCAAAATAATCTGATATACGCTTCTCCTTTCTTCCGTCATCTTTCCTCACCGGGGGACGTACTGTCGACGCTGGAACTCTTTCCTTACTCCAGAAGCTTGTTGCTTCGACATGACATTTCGACAAGCTATGCTCATGCATCTGCACCACACCTGAGAAGACGAGTTTCGCTGTGCCAGCAAGGATTGCATCAACGGATGCTTCTTTGGATCTTGTGGATGGATATGGGTGGTTGTTGAGAATAGCCCACTGGCAATATGGGATGCAAATTTCACAGTTGAAGTAGCCCTTATCCACTTGTGAAAACTGGGGAAACATGTCACCAGTAAACGTAAAGCCATTACACTCCCCAGGAAAGCTTCCAACTTTTATGGGGGGGAAACAAGCAGCAACGAAGCTCTGATTCGGGCATCTTTGTATATGGACGTGCTGGCAGACAAAGAATGGATGTGCTGTCTTTCCACATTGAAGTTTGACGGATCGGGAAAGGCAGATCTCAGATACGACTGGAAAGAGGTTGGTCTTCCAGGAAGATGACAGGGTAGTAGATTGTTGATTTTTTTATGATACTTGAGGAAAATGGCATCATTTGAAGATGACTCATCCTCATTATCGTACAGTGGATCCCTTGAGGCGTCAGCAGATTCACTCATATCACTTTCGGTCTGGTCGCTATCCGAAGATACTTCTTCCAAGGATGACTCAAATTCCTCATTTCCACCTTCTTGACCAACTTTTTCTTCTTCTTCCACATTATCGTCAACGTCTTCCACTGCGACTACATTTTGCTCTCCTTTTTCGCGTTTTTTCTCTGCCTTTAAGTCCAGTAGGTTACAGTCTGGAGGCTGCATGTCCGGGATGTCGTCGACACTGCCCACCTCTTGTTCCATTGAATTGCTGGCAGAATTCCATTCGTATATCGGGCTTTCCTTTTCCAACAAATTGGGACCTACCTCACAAGATCCTTTGTTGTCCAATTCTCTTCTCGGCATTGATGGGTAGAGGGAACTTGCTATCGTATTGTTGTTACACGATTTTGTTTGGGAATCCACATCTTGGACAAGATCTTTTCCCTCCTTTTCAGAGGAGTCAGGAATTTGACGCGCATCAACATTCTCACCAGTGTTTATCCGATGGTTTACCTGGAGGTACTGGAAAGTGGATATCTTTCCTCCATTGTCACTTCGCGTCAAATGCCGTCGGACTTTTAAGAATGGTGGATTGTTAAATACAGTGCTAAGCAACGAGAAAAAAACTGATTGCTGGTCTTCGTGAATGCCACAGTTTTCACTAAAATGCAACCACAAATCTTCAGCTGCTATGGTGTCACTTCGACCGCCTTCACAGTAATTAAGCATCATCCACTGCTGAAAGGTATGCACAGAAATGGCTGTTTTCTTCTTTTCAGATACTGCAGGGCTAATACAGTCTCTTTTAAATGACATCCCTCTAAATGCTACGCGGCGGCCTTTTTTTAACACTGGTTTTACTTTGTTGTAGCCCACCCTTAAAAGTGCATTACCTAGTAATGAGAAAAAATGGCCTTTTCCCACCTTTGAATTGGTTTCCATAAAAGCAAAAAAGCTGTCACACAAGGCCTCCTTTCCAATGGTGGCGTCAGCATCATCCACCTCGGTCACGAGATTTGTTAACCAACGTTCCACATCTGACATCTAATATAATGGGAAAGAGAAGCACCAAGTTAACGTACGAGAAGGCGAAAACTATGTGAAATGAAAACATGCTTAGGTTTAACATAAGGCCAATCTGGGCATTCGAATGAAACTCGCTTTCACCGATGAAATTTTTGAAACAAATATCCTCTGTATAACATGTAAATATTAAGAGGTGACCACGAAAGTCACTTTTGAATAACTGGAGGACTTTCTACGGTGTGCGAGTAAACGAAACTGGACTGTGAGAAAGGTGAACTAAAAAATTATATTGAATGTCTTTACTAATACAATTCGACTTAAAGATGATTTCCAGTCCGTACTACGCAATCTCAGCATGCTAATGTTTATGAACTGTTATAAGGCTCACTCGATGCCATGCGAAACGATATTATCCGTTATGAACCACATCTCTTATCTTTGAGGCCTTTCAAATTCTTTTTCCGACAGTTTCATTGATTTTTTACAGCTGCGAAGTGGTTTCATCAAGTGATATGAGAAAGAACGAAGCATAAAGCTTCGACCGTTTCGCATCTATAATCGCGGTTTGTTTTGAAACCTTAAAATTTAATTCATGAGACGTGAGTAATTGCGAAATGTTTACATTTTGTCATGTCTTAGGTCAAACAAAACAAAAATCGCCAACAAACGGTCGAGAGTGCGCAGCACGGACCGGAAATCATCTTCGTGATTTTCATTTCCTTTATATCATAATCTGTTTTATTCGTAATTATGCGTTTACCTCAAAAGAATTGTTATTCATTTTTCTCTTTCTGTTTGGACGGCTGTCCTCCTTGTTTCCCCTTCTGCTATTGCGAGATAGAAGAGTGTAAGTGCAAACCAAACTAAAATAAGAGTCGAATTTAAAATACTCTTGCTACATACTTTGAAGTGTTGGTGATCCTCTCCTGCTGATCCATGGCTTATCCAAGGCCGCCCAGGAGAAGAACTGTCAACAAAAATTTCATAAGTTAAACACACCAAGTCAATTCTGTTTTAAGAGGTAGTTCACGATATAAAAGAATAGTATAAAAGAATAATATAAAACTCAAAAGGTAGTCGCAAAGTCTCACAAAAAAGACTCATCCTTATGTTAAAGGCTAGCGCTGTTCACCGTGAAAACCCGTTGTGGGGATGTTAGAGGCCGTTCACCGTAAACGTTTCACACAGTTAAGTGCAAAGTTTCGTAGCAAAGACCCCGGCATTGTTAGGATGTTATAGGCCGTTCACCGTAAAAGTTTCACACAGTTAAGTGCAAAGTTTCGCAGCAAAGACCCCGGCATTGTTGGGATGTTATAGGCCGTTCACCGT
>Ga0126339_10001102_pt1 | contig 17460 bp, 16 predicted proteins | sample OrbTmetagenome_2_FD_92532 | JGI IMG/M metagenome (GOLD analysis project Ga0126339, IMG submission 92532) | Coral microbial communities from Petempiche,Puerto Morelos, Mexico - Orbicella T R C metagenome | ecosystem: Host-associated > Invertebrates > Cnidaria > Coral | place: Petempiche,Puerto...
AGGTACAGTTGGCAGAGGAGCCGCTAAAATAAGCTGCACTAGCTGCATGCAAGAGAAAAATTCACTCCCCTCCTCACAATTCTTCATGGAGCAGTTGCCAACTTTTGCCATTTTAGTGCGAACAATCGTCGTAAGCGTGGTTTTTTCGTGGATATTTTCAGGTTATCGGTAGACTATTTCAAATTATCAATTTCAGTTCATCTGACAACACCAATCTTCTGTTACGGCTCCGCGGTTCCAGCAGTCCATCGGTCAGGCGTTGTGATTTCCATCCCAGTTATTTTAAAAGGCTTGCGCAAACACTCCCCTCCCTACCCGAAAAATACACTCCCCCTTCCACCACCAAACTTTGATGCAAGCGGCGACATTTATAGCTGAACAACAACACGAGTCTTCGTAGCCCAAGCTGCCAAAAACGGATAGCCTGTGAGATACCCCTCCGGCTTTATTTCAACACTTGTTCTTTTTTAAACAATGATGGTGCAAGCATTCCGTTTATTTCAACCATTTCTTTCCCGCGTGATTATCTTAGGATTCACCTCAGAGGATTGCTGAAGATATATAAATGCAAAAAGCTGGAGAATTTGTCTTAAAACTACCTTTCAACATGTACTAGCAGTAAAGAACTGTCGCGTTTATTAACGGAAGTGATTACCAGTTGCTTTCATTGCTCCGTCTGGTTTTTAGCAGTAAAGTTGCACTGGTAAACCTATTAACTCAATCTGAAGGCCATTAAAAGCGTATTTACTTAGGGTGCCTCCAATGAATAGTCCGATATGTCGTCGTTTGGTCGGTAACTTATTTTCCGTGTTTAGAGGGGGATTGTATTTTCTATTCACCGACTGATATTTTAGCTGGCACAGGTTAAAAATCTTGCTGTTATCTACTCATGCATGATTGTTAGCAGCTATGTGCCAGTGAAAACGGCAGCGCTTTGCAAAACATATGCCATGTTCCTTTATCAAACAAAACACGGAGGAGAAAAGTAAGCATTCTTATAGGTTTAATGTTCGGATTTAATTTAATTGGTTAAGTCGTCTGACTCGGTGGGTAAATAATTAAATGCCTGTAGGCCATGATAAAACTAGGAGACTACATCGTGAAAACGCAGATGACGTTTGTTACCAATTGCAGGCCAGGCAAACTAGGAAGACCCCAAACACGGCAACAACGGTGTTCGATAGAGGGTCAGCCTCTTTAATACAGCTGTAATGTCTACATCCTGGGATTTATCTTCCATTATACGGATGAACGAACTTAAAGTCAAAACATCGCACGACCCAAGATTTCGCGCTATACCGAAAGTCTACAGATCGCCAAAAATATCGAGCCACGTTCGACTCGCCTCCGGAGCAAAAAGTCGAGTTCTGAACGCAGAGAAAACATTTCAAATGGAAAAAGAACAAGAAGAGAACAACAATAATGTGGATGGTGTATCAAGCGCATTTGAGTTCTTCAGGCAGCACAGTTTTGACAAAGAAGTTGATTTGAACGGTTGGATCATTGACCCGAAAGCCGCTTGTGAAATTGGTTCCCAGTTAGTTCCACGTTCAACTATTGTACGTTTATCCCTCGCTAACAGCCATCTTGGAGACGAAGGAGGGAAAGCTGTAGCTAAAGGCCTGGAGGAGAACTTTTCTGTGAGAGAGCTTGACCTGTCTGGTGATATGCTTGGACAGAATGCTATTTCCAGCATTGGAGAGATGCTCAATAAGAACCAAACTGTAGAAAAACTGAATCTCTCGAGGAACAACTTAACCGACCCGGACGTGGAATCTCTCCTCGCTGCTCTTTGCCGTAAAACTGTTCTAAAAGAACTGGACTTGTCTCAAAACATTCTATGTGATCAATTCGCCAAGCAAATGTCTTTTGTTTTGGAGAAGAACTTTGTTCTCGAAAAGCTTTTCGTTAACTCAAATCAGCTTGAAGTAACGGGGTTACAGGCCTTTTTGCCGGGTTTACGAAAAACCAAAACGCTGTCTGCTTTGAACATTTCATGGAACTACTTACGCGACCAAGGAGCTGAAATTCTTGGCGAAGTAATCGCTAGCAATCGAAGCCTTGTTGAAATTTCAGCTTGTGGGAATCTGTTTACGCTCCAAGCCGCAAGCTTCATTGCAAAGGGTGTTGCTAACAACTCAAAATTGAAAGTTCTTCGTATAGGTCAAAATTTGATAAGGAGCACAGGGGCGTTTGAATTTTTGAATGTTTTTATAGCGGAAGGTGGGTTATCCGAAAGCGGGATGCCTACAACAGTGTTAGAAATTTTAGATATTAATGGTACCATTGTTGACGAAAAATTCAAAGAACTAATTGAGACAGAGTTGTCCGAAAGGTTTCCATCTGTGAAGGTCGTCAATTTTTCCTTTGTTGAACGTGTTACCGCAGATAGCAAAAATCTGTAAACAATTACGATACACTGTACTGTGAGTATCGGTTTATAGATAGCAAGATAACTAAATCATTTGGACTGACAAATCCAGGAATTGGAAACAGAAAGCGAAATTTTGCACTTTTTTTAAACCAAACCATGGCTTTCCGCATGTAAAACGTTTAACACTACATAGAGATATAATAATTCTAAAAGGTGCAATTAATTTATAGGGTTTTTAGATCGGATTCTATTTCTTATTGTAAAGGAAAAGAAATTAAAATACTATATTAGTTGTTGTGATTACTCTTTGAATCGGAAACATGGGGAAAAGGGACAAGAAGAAAGGCAATCAGTATTTATAAAGAAATCCTCTTTTATTTATCCAAGCTGAAGACCTCACATTCTTGTCAACAGCACTGACTAAATAAGCTGATTTGTACCGGAAACGAATTAAAGTACTTTACTAGGTTCAGTGTTATTCTTTGGCGTGTTTTATCGACTCAGACGGATTACATGCATTATTACAGCTGCATTACCGGCAGGAGGATCAGGAGTCATGCCATACGAACAGATTAAAGCTGTATTCCGTCTGACACTGGAATATTCCGGCTTTCTGGTGATCAGATAGTTATAAACTTGTCCCTAGCAGTGTATATATTCGGCTAATACTGTTTGCATATAAAAGACGGATAAATTTCAATAACAGTGCCAAGACAGGACTATTTGGGGTTTTTATATCAGGGTACTTATGCTGCCATGTCAGAGTCCTATCACTGATGACGGCAAGGAATCAAATTGAGCTGAGTTCAATTGCTCTGACAGGACGTTCGTTGAAGATGCTTCTCAAACGTTGCGCCGGGGAAAATCAAGTTATTGGTATGATGCTTTATCTCGCTATTCGGCCCTCTGGACACTAAGGACTTACAAAGCGAAATACCACCGAGCGACCCCGGGCGAGCGACAAAATTACTTGCACGAGAAGAGTTCACTATTCTTTTTTTCATAGCTTCCTCCAACCAAAAAGCATTTTTCATTGTAGCTTATGCTGCAGAACCACATGTAACAAGAATTTCGTCCAGGGATTTGGTGCGGCGGGCAGAGCAGATGTCGGATATCCCCGAATTCGCAGGGGTTTCTTTGAACAAGCTGCCTCTGTCCACTCACCAGCTTTCTCAGTGACTGACTCTTCAGTGAGTCTTGCCGTTCAGTGCCAGTTCATTATTTTTAATTGTTTCAATTCTTTGTTGTGCTCGCGTGTTTCTTTCCGCTCGTTTCCCGAAGGTGCAGTTACAGGGCGCGGTCCATTCAACCGAAATTCCCGGGCTGAGGTTCGAAAATTTCTTGGTGTCGAATGGATCGCAACGGGTCCGAACGGTCTCGTTCCATTCCATTCGCAAAACGAGTTTCGCGCTCATTTCTGAAATGGAGGAGCCTGAGTATCAGGCTTTTCTTACTCGCGGGGTAGGAGCTACCCCTATCCTCTCGCTAAGAAAGGCCTGATACTCAGGTTACTGTTGCTCGTATTCAAAGCTAGATGACGGTTTCGACGGTGATATCAATGATATTGTGTGAGCAACAAGTATACAAAGAGAACAGGGGCGTAGCCTGTATTTTTGCATAGACGGGTTCGTACTCATGCCGATCATAGTATCGCTGCCCCAATTGAAATGAAAATCCACTACCGGAGGCGCTCTTTGTTAGGGAGGTCCGGGGGCATGCTCCCCTGGAAAATTTTGATATTTTAGGTCCTCAGAAATCGAATTTCCTTGAATTTGAGCACAAATTTCCAATTATCTCAGCAGTGCCATATGTAACTAGGATTTCCAAGAGGGGATTGCAAATCTCGCTTCTAAAAGAAACGCTAACAAAATTAAGAATGGATAAGTTAATAGTTGTTGAATACATTACATTCTTCATGAATTACTGTAGTCTTGTGATTTATCATTCACTCAGCTAAGAAGGAGGCGCCTTGGATGCTTTCGTGCAAAAATGTCGATTGTTTTACTAACTTCTATTTGCCTGTTGTAATGAATGTGCATTAGGGCAAGACCAGACGCAAGTGAGTCTTTAGTCGGCGCAGTGTACTAAACGATCGTTCCAGGCAGTTTCAGGTAGTTTCCCCGAATTGAATTGCAAAGAGCTGTGCATTTGACAGGGCTTCTAGTGCTCTTACTATAGATGGGAAAAGCGCAAGGAAAACTTCATGTCCTTTTACCTTTCAACCCACCATGTTCGACACAAGTTGAGCACATTTGTTTAGCTGGCCTCGGGTATTTCTTTCTCAATTACGGCTAGCAAAAGCTAGTTACGCTTCGGTGAATACTTCCAAAAAAATTGTAAACTTCATTGAATGTTCCAAAAGGGTGTTTCTTGTAAGGGGTTGATCACAGGGGTGAACGATTGCGAGGTTTAGACAGTGGGCCCTGCAGTGTGTGTACACAGCCTTTAGACTTTTTTCCCGTATCAGTGCTTGTGTGCCTCGCCTAGTAGAACATGTTAGACCCAGCACTGTACCCTTACCCCTAACAGTTTTTTATGTCTAAGTCATATCCCAAAGGGAGGGTTCCGGAATCCCTGGAACCCCTCCCCTGGCTGCGCCACTGGAGAAAGAGTTCTGCTTCAGCCAATACCTCAGTTTCCGAAGACAAAAACACAGAGTTGAGTGGCGATAAAGAGCACGTGGAAGGTGCGAGGTTCGAAAACTTCAAATCTTTGTCAGCTTCACAACGCAAATTGGACTCTAAGTCAGACGATTCTTCGGATGAAAGCAGTGGAACGGAATATGCAGACCTTCAAGGATTTAGAATCGTTGATATTTCAGCCCTTGCCACTGTATTAGCATCTTTACGATGTCCCTCCTGTAGAAAGGGGAATGTTTGCCTCGAAGAAGACGAAGAGTCAAAAACGGGCCTTGCGAAACATCGGTGTTGGACACCAATTGGGCTGGTCAAATTTACATGTGTTATGAACATGCTGCCTCCAATGAATGAGAACTCCTACAGGGACCATGTCAAGGCCTTGCGGAACGCAGCTGAATCTGTTGCCAAAGCTAGCATGAGTAAAGCAGCTGGTCAGTGAGGTCAAGGAGTTCTATGAGCTTGCTTAGGATGGCCTTTATGACATTGCTGTCTCCAGTGATGGGACAGACTTGGAGGAAAAGGAGGTTTTCCTCATCGTATGGGGTGGTGACAGCCCTGTCAACAATCACAGGCAAAACTTTAGATTGTGAAGTAATGGCTAAAGATCGTAGGGAGTCCAAGTTATGGAGAGGTAAAGAAGGGTCCCATGCATTTTAAGAGTGGTGGGAAGGACATCAACATAAATGCCATACTAACTTTGAAGGATTGTCAGGAACAGTGGATGCTAATGGTTTGCTAAATATTTTCCAACGGTCAGTTGAACAGTATGGTTTGCGCTATTTGGAATTTTTAGGAGATGGTGACAGCAGGGCCCACAAACTGTTAGTTGAAGAGGCTGTATGTGGTGATGTTGAAGTAGAAAAACTTGAATGTGTGGGCCATGTACAAAAACGCCTAGGTTCACGCCTTCGTTCCCTGAAATAGAGGCTTACAAAGAATCGTTTAGAGGATGGTAAACCAAATGGAGGAAAGGGGAGACTGACAGATAAAGTTATGGACAAGCTACAAGTGTATTATTGGAAGGCCATCAGGCAGAACACACACAGTGTTGATGCAATGCAAAATGCAATAATCGCTATTTGGCACCACACAAGTCTACTGACGACAATTCAGACCATGATCTCTGTCCTGAGGGGGAAAATTCGTGGTGTGGTTTCCAGAGAGATGCTGCTAAAGGAACATCGGATTACATTCACAAAGATCCCATTCCAGAGGCAGTGGCTAATGCCATGCTACTAACCTTTGAAGCCCTAAATGAGAAAAGCCTTCTGTTGAAATGTTTACATGGTGGTACCCAAAATCAAAACTGAAGCCATCGATGGACTGATTTGGCAGCGTGCTACGAAAGGAACTCACTCCAGCTTGCCAACAGTTGAGTTAGCAACCTTTTTGGCAGTGGCACACTTCAATGATGGTTCATCAGTATTAAATTACGTGTTAAAAGAACTTGACGTTGTTCCCGGAAGGCACTGCAAAAAGCATGTGTAAAACTAGAAAGTGACAGGATTCGCCAATCACGAAGAAAGAGTGGGGAACCTGCCAGAAAGCCTCAAAAACAACTGAGAAATTGGAGGAAAGGTTATTCTGACAGACTGGAAGAAAATGAGGGACCATCATATGAGGCTGCAGCCTTCTAAATGCATTCAACGGACCTGAGAACTGTTTTAAATGCTTTCCATGAACTTTAAACTGAATTTTATTTTTCAAGATTTCCGTATTTTCATGATTTTGAATGCTAGGAACAGTGTTTCTGAAAACCTATTTGAAAAAATGATGTGAAATCTTCACAGTGTCCTTAGTATCATTAGAGCTATGAAATGAGCCACTTATATGAAAAACTGACTATATTTGCCAGAGTTACTAGCTGTTATCTTTAGGTAATTTTGGACTTTTTGTTATGCTTCCTTGGAATAGTTATAAATTCTTACCAATTTCTAGTAAGGACCTCAAAGTGGGTCATTTCAAAGCCAAAGGCATCAACATTGGTGATATAAAATTTCAGCTTTCTGTCATTTTCTTTTTTTGAGATATCGTGCTCCTAATGAACCTTACATTTGGAGGTTCGGAAATGGGTGTGGTCAGATTTTTAGGTGTGGCTTCTCTGGAATTTGAGGAATTTGTGTCCGCTTATAACATAAAGAAATGCTGGACTTGCTGTTTCCAGTGGCATTAGTGAAATGTTTGTCTGTGAGACTTGACTGGCCAAATAAGTGTTTAAAAAGTGACCATTTTCAGACTATCGAGCCACCCTTGACCGAAATTTCGGGAAATTTTGGTTGAATGGATCGCACCCACAATGACACATTAGTACCGATTACTTGACGTATTTTGTCGACCACAGCTGACTGGTAAAATCCGGGCTCATAACGTGACTGTTCCCACGTAAATCGACCCGCTGATGTAAAACCGTCAAGCACAAGTTTGTATAAATCTGTATAAAATGCATTTCTTTGAAACTAGCGTCTTTCTATAAAATGGAAGAGAGCGACGGAGAACTTTCCGGGCGCCCACTGAAGTCTTTAAACACCAGAATAGCAGCTCCAGTTGAATTTATAAATCACACTGGTAGAACAATCAATCTAAAATGGTTCGATTACGATGGGAAAGAAGTTCCATTTGCAACTCTTGAAAGCAGTAATTGCCTTGAAGTAAACACCTACGTGACTCATCCTTGGATTGCGATAGATGAACAAACTAATGAGACAATGCTGCTGAACTTAAGGAAAACTTATTTTCCCGATCAACCTGTCATACGCCATGTAGACTACGAAGGCCGAAGATTTTACGCAGTCAGGAGTCGAATTCATATCACAACTCCAGGTAATTATGCAAGTCACGAACGAGTCACTTAGTAACTTTCCACATTGGGAATGCCCCTGGTTTACACAGGAGGATTGCAAACGAGTTGGGTGTAGTCAGTTCACCAAGGGTGGGAAGATTTTGTAAGGTAAAGGGGCATGTAGTCAGCATCACGCCAGTGGAACATACCGCTGGAGCTTTGCCATCTCAATTCTATAGCGAGGGTGTGGAACGGGGGGTCCCGATCCCACATTCCCGCTCCTTTTTCACTAGAATTACGCATCCCGCACTTTTTTCCGCACTATCCCGAATCCCGTTTTTCTTTCCCAGAAAAATTCATTAAAAAGTCTAATTTCTACAAAAGCTAATAAATGTAAGATGTAGATTGGTCCTTTCGATTGATATTTTGAATTTACGCGTGTTTTTAAAGGCTTCTGCGAAAAAGAAATAGCTTTTTGTACCTCAGTATGATAAAAGAGCGCGATATGACCGATATCATGATATGATATGGCCGTAAGATAAAACGAGAACAAAACTCTTACTGTAGCAGAGCTGGCATTGCTATTTGCAATATCTAGGACCATCTAGCGGTTAAGCTGTTGAAAAAATCCCCTCAAGTTTACAATAAATGTGAATCTCTGAAGAGACTGAAGAGCTTGAGCAATTGAGTCAATTCAGTATTGAGTCAATAACTGGTATGCTATTACACCATGTGCACTTTTCTGGCATCTGGTTGGAACAAAATACTCTCTGACAGTTTCTTTTAGATAACTATTAACCAGGCACACTCTATAGTTTGGTTTGAAAGGAGACACCACTTAGCGCTCTCCTGGTTGATTTGCTGTGGCCGCTAGATGATTTCCCAAATTCCTGACAGACAGGCAAAAAAAATTCCTCATCCCATGCCCAAATTTTGGCAAGTCCTGCTTCCCGGGAAGCAGTCAAATCCCGGGGTCCTGTTAAGATATTTAACGTTTTCCTGATTCCTGCACCGAATTTTGGTCAAATCCTGGATCCCGAGAATACCCTTCCAGACCCTCTATAGCCTTTGGCTTGGTCTTATAAATATGGAAGCCAGTTTGCAGTCACAGTGTCTCTCTCCCTCTACTCAGGTTGAAAGTACATGTAAGTCATGTAAGTCGTGTAAATGGTCAAGAAGAACTTCAAGGACTATTGAAAATTTATGATGATGATTTTGTTTTAAATCTTCTTACTGCAGTGTACAGACTTGAGGAGTATTGTATAAAGTTCTTAAGGAAGACTGTTCTGTCTCAACACATCAGTAGACTACCGCTTCCACAACCAATCCTTGAGGAAATTTCACAGACAGTTACATGATCACCAGCTGGGAATTTTATGCCTCAAGTGTCACTTTTATGTATAATGCTTTAAGCACAGGTGGCACTTTGTAGCTGATAGTATAATGTACTTCTTATAGTAATTAACAATAGACCATTTTACAGTTGTTTGCTCAGTGACCTGGCCTTTGTATGGCAGCGAAGCTGCACATAGTTAGCATCAGAACAACTAGTTTCACACAACAAAAGCAGTGGTCTGTATCAAAACAAGGTCAACTCCAGCCTGGCTGCCATCCAAAGGCCAGGTTACTGAGCAGACAACTGTAAAATGGTCTATTACTCCACAAGCGTGTGTCGGATATGAGATGATAGATAGCCAATGAGATGTGTAATACCAAGTTGGCTATAATCATCTAGTGTACATGTACAAAAGCAAGAAAAAATTGTGAGTGGAATAATTGTTTTATTAAAAATGCCCCCTAAAAATATTTAATATAGAAAACTAACATGAGGTAAAGATAATTTTGCTACCAAAAATAATGTGTACTCATACCATATTTAAAGAGCATGATATAATGGCTCGTTTACCATGATGGCTAAACCAGTGAAAATTATCGAATTGCATCATTCAATGATCCAGTTTTTAATAATATTTAGTAGTTATAACAGTTCTCAGAAGCTCATCGTGTTTACACTAGAGAATATTAACTGTGTGAATAGAAGTCGTTGGTAAATAATGTGTTGGGCTGCATCTGGGTCAAGAGACATCTACTTGATTATCACCCCCTATAACTGATAAATGTAAATAATTTAAGAACTGTAGGGAATATGAGAGAGGCTGATGTTTTGAGTGCTAGACTTTTCTTGGAGCAAAAATGTATTTACTACCTTATATAATTAATTAGGTTATTAATTACACAGAGATTTGCAATAAGTTTGTGCCCATAGTCACTGCCCCGACTTATTATAAAAAACTCAACTTTTTGGGAGTAGGTTAGCTGCAGGATAATCAATATATGAGACATTTGTACACTGTATATCAATTTTACTGTACAAATGTAACATAAAAATTTGTTACATGTATATGTGAAAGTTGACTGAGGAACACCTTGTTTTGGTGAAAAACATCTGGTTACTGGTATATAGGAACTGATTACGTACAATAAAACAAATCAAATATACCAGTATGGATAAAAATGTTTGTACAATCAAGAAAATTATTCCTCTGAAACTTCTTTAAATAGAATTTCTGTTGTTCCAGAAAATGTCCATGCCATAACCTCACTTGAAGGTTTTGTTTGGTCCAGAAATATCCAGTTTAGCTTCAAAATTGTCTAAAATAAACTTTGGCTTATGAACACCTACATCCCTCCTGTTGGGAATTTTGTGGGTATGGATATTTTTTAGTGGCAAAGTGTTTAGCCTGCGAACACAGATGGATTTCTGGCTTTTGTCTCATGCCACCCAAAAATACAAAAGCTGGAAATCAGTCTGTGCTTACAGGCTATAATCTATTAACCTTAAGAGATGATTATGGGGTGAATTTCAGCTGGGGCCAGGTTAGGGGAATAAGATTTCAGCATGGGTTCCAAAACAAATTCATGTAATATCTTAACAATATTCTACCCCTTTTGCTGGGCAGCAAAAAAATGGTGAAATGGCACAGTGGTTAGCCTAAGTAGCACTTTGGTCAGCCTAAATATCACTGACTCAACAGTGGTTAGCGTTCAATAATTTTAAGGGTAACCCTCTCAGACACCCGTCTGACCTGATTTGTCATTTCCTCATTTTGCCATTTCGTGTTTTAAACACAACCTAATATTATTGCCATACTGATCACACAAGTCTATGAAAAATCATGTTGTAGTCTTTGACTGGCTGTTAATTAAAAGCAAGTAACCGTCAAAATCCCTACTGGATACCTTAAAATGGTCAAATTGAAAACATGTCCAAGATGCTTCAGTCTTTCAAAATTTTCGTTGGGGACGATATTGTTTCCAAGCCCCCTCAGGGAGGAAGCAGCTACCTGAACTTGATAGCTCAGTAACCAATGGCGAATCTAGGGGAGGGGCTTGGGGGCCCCAGGGACCCCCTTATTTCAGGTAAAAAAAGGAAGAAATCCCGGAAGGAAGAAAAGCCGGCAGGGAAAGCAAAATAAAACCACCCCACCCCACCCCCCGTTAGCTCAAGGTCTGGATCCGCCATGGGTAACTATGCATTAATTGTGTAGCAGAAATTATGTTAACTTTAATTTTTGGATGCCAAATTAAAGTTGAAGTTTAAAATGAAGTTCTATTACAGTTAGGTGGGGAGGGGGTACACCCAGCGAATTGTGAGAGGCAAAGCAACCTCGTCCCCAGATCTCCTGAGGGCGCAACAACACAAGAGATCTGGGAATGAGATTAAAATTAGGAGGGAAATATATGGGTGTGTATAGACTACGAGTAGTCCCTCTTTCGCTTAGTCCGTCGTGTGTGACGCGAAAGAAAACCGCTAGAAAAAAATGGCCGCGCGAAATCCTCTGGACGAGAAGAACGGCCGCGCGAGATCCTGGGTGTATAAGGCCAATTCTGTATGTATGTTTGTGTTTGATGCCTAAAGACATTAAACCAACCTTCGTTTTTTGCCATAAACTTCCTGTTAAGGTAACAATTTATGGAATTTACCGTTTGTTTCCATAAATGGGAAATATTGACATCTGAGGCTCTCCCCCGCGGGCATGTCCCACGCATCAATCAAGATGACTTCATGACCATGTGACATGAACATCCGCTAGATCTGCAGACTACAAGATGGTGGACAGGCTAGGTATGTGATGGAATTGTATGTTTATTCCTTTTTTTGGGGGCAAGATTTTGCTGTAAAAGTCATTAGCAAGTTCATCTGCTCTGTACATTTATACTTTGTTTTGGAAACTGGTTATTTTGAGAGGTTGAAAGCTTTTGGGTCGGTGAAAAGCTCACTGCATGGCGTTGTGTGAGAGATGGGTTGTGCTCCTTGTACAGTTGTGTTGGGTACATTCAATGGTCATGCATTAGAAATAGATTTAGTTTCTTTCGGTTCGATTCCAGCTATCGTGAACGGGTTGAATTTAGCAGTAGCACAGTGTTCAGCGCATTGTCTTGGCATACATTTTAGTTTGATCAGCTCATCACGGCTGCAAACTTCACTCGATGTGAACTGTAAGGATTTAACCAACTTTAGGAAAGTTTAAATGAGAAAATGAATTTAATCTGCCTGCTTTACCACTGTAATATTTCTTTTTATCCAAGCGGTTGGTTGTATTTTTCGTTAAAAGGAATGCTTAAGCTGCGTATCAAATTGATCAATTCAACAATGTTTTGCAGATTATTCATGATATAGTTAATATTTATGAGTGTCTTGCTTGACTCTTGTACTAAGCGTACTATTGCATTTGTTTGATGATTTTTATAGCTAACACAGAAGCTAATGAGAGAAGGATAAGAAATGTTGAAAGTTGTTTTGGAGCTTCTGGGCAGGTAATATATTAATCTTTAATTAATAAATAAATTAATTTGCACTTTAAGTAATGTTTACATGGAATCTGAGTCCATTGAAAAAGTATATATTAAGTATGGTTGTGGCCCCATTTTATGGTGCTGAGACAGCCCTCCCCAGATTTACCCCTGCCGAGTGAGTCTTTCAAAGTTTCATTTAAGAAGTCAAGTGACCCTTTTTCTGGCTTTTTTTTGAAGTTGCTTCGGATGGTGAGACAACTCAGGGAAGCAACTTCTCTTATCTTTGTAGGGTAACCCTCCCTCTTCCTTGCAGGTGTTCTTATAAGAACTTGCTAGTATTGGACAATTTCGACCTACACTGTTACTAAATAAATGTATATTTACATGTATATATATAGTTTCATCCTTCTCCCAAGCTAAAGTCTTCCTCTCATTAACAAGTTGGTACAATTTTTTTCCAAACAATTTTATAGCCGTTACTGGTCCCTGGAAGAGTTTTGGTTGGTGAAGGAGTTTTAACCAAACTGTGCCGCAAGAAGCCCAAGCCGCGGCAGTTCTTTTTGTTCAATGACCTTCTTGTGTATGGAAATATTGTCATTAACAAGAAAAAGGTAAGAATTGTGCACAACTCTGTATTTGCATGGTGAACATTTAGTTTTCTTTCAGTAGGGTTTGTTATCAATGAAGTAAATTGCTGTGTTTAGTTTGTTTTCCGAAATGTATGTGCGATAATCGGGGGTCTTAAAAGGATGATTAATTGAAATCTACATGTATGGATGAGGGAAAAAAATAGATGTTGTAAACTTCTTATTTCATTTTCCAGAGCTACTCTCTGTTTCAATTTTTCATATGATGAAAAATGAAATTTTTCCAGCAGTTGTCTACAGTGCATCTATTTCCAGTGATGCTAAATAGTCTTCAGAGGGAAAATTATTGAAAAACTGGCAACTTAGTGTTTTTGTGCAAAAATATGATAGGTAAAGCTACCCAGGAATACTTGTGGGTTTCTGACCGAGGCAAGAGTTTCCCCTTGCATAAATTTTTTGAAGTGATATTACTTTTCTTGAAGGCAACCTTTCTTCTCTGGAAAGTACTTTTTGTGCCCTTTCAAATGATATATAGTAAACTGTACTGCTGTAAATGCTTGGTAAAATATTAAAAACAAAGAGTACAATCTGATCCATTTGACTTTTTATGCATGTCAACTAAGAGTTAGTGATGGTTTCCTGGAGGGTAGGAATGTGTCTAAGCAGGGCTAAAAAAAAACTTGAATTCCAGTTTGCCCTTATGACAAGTATTTCTCAAATTGGCAAGTCATCATTTGCTCTTTTAATGATTCAGTTGGCAGATGACCTGCCTGATCCCTTGCCCATCAGGCAAGTGAGAATGGAAAGTTACTTGCCCAGAAGAAAATCTTCTTGTCCCAGATGACCAGACGGCACTTTTTTCAAGCCCTGCTAAGAAACACTTTTAACTGGGTTTTAGTGTTTTTGGCCAGTTGCTTCAACTGTTTCAGCAAACTTTAAAAACAATTTGGTGGAAAAGTTGTTGACTTAAAATTTGTAAGTGCATTTGAAGGAAACATTCGTCTTGTTTCTCAGGCTAGTGTGAGGGTACAGCATCAGGGAAATTTTGTTCTTGAGATTACTGAAATAAATTTTATTTATTTATTGTCAAATTTTCAGTACAACAAGCAGCATCTTATCCCACTGGAAGACATCAAACTGCAATCCTTGGATGATGAAGGAAGTAAGTTTCAATCATCTATGAACCTTAAGTCTCCTATTTGTAAACCCAAGCCCATGGTGGTGTAACTTTTACTAAGTATTATTATAGCAGATCATATCAGTAGTAGTATTCTTGTTTTGATTGGTTCTCAACAGGCATGTATTTTAACTATTGTTATAAAATTGGAGTACAAGGAACAGAAATGGTCATTAGTGGGTGTCCAATTATATGTACTCTTTGCAATTGGATCACTTTAAGTGGACACCTACTCCGCTGCCTGTCAATTACATCCTCTTACAAAACAAAACAATTGTTTAGAGCATTCCTGGCCACTAGAAAAAAAGAAATCTTTTACAGTGGTTACATAAAATTTAGAGCATAAATAATACACAGGTTCCTGCAGGGGTTTAGTTGGTGAAACTCACCTATTCTTGTACGTTTGTTTCAAGATTTAAAGAATGGATGGCAGATCATAAGTGCAAAGAAGTCTTTTGCAGTGTATGCAGCCACAAGGACGGAAAAGGCAGAATGGATGGCACATATCAACAAGTGTATACAAGACCTGTTGGCAAAGAGTGGGTATTTTAATCAGCAGCTTGTTTTGATCAGTGTTTTGAAATGAGCTTTAGCCTTGATGCATTGCCAAGCCTAGGATAATGTTCTCAGAATGGGTTATTTGACAATGGGATTTCACTCCTGCGACAGTTTTCCAATACTCATTAGTCCTGTAAGTCATGGTGTGCGCATTCTTCAGAAACCCACTCTACAACAGGAATGCTTACATGGCATTCAAACATTCCGCATGGTCTTACAAATGTTTTTTTTTGTGTGTGTTTGTGTTGTTGTTCTGCAACAACAACATCCTCTTTATTACCCTTTTTTCATTAATTAATACAGAAATGTATAAAATATTGCTGAAAATTAGGGTTCTGGCAACCCGAAATAACCACTAGGTTTAAAATGCCGGGTTGCCAGTTTACAAATTGGTTAGTCAAATTTTGGCCGGACACACACACGTACACACAGACACACATACAAAATATAATATATACCAGAAAGTAAAGAAGAAAAGAAGCTGAAATTACATGCGTGATCTATTACCTTAAATTGAAAAAAAAAAATATGTTTGAACTGAACAATGCAGAACATCAGTTTAATAATGGTAAGGTGTTGCAAAAACAGTGATAATATCTTAATGTGAAAAAGAAGACTGTAACAAACATCAAAGAAGACTGTAACCAAGATCATGTATTATAAGACTAATCGTGAATTTTCCTTATGTAACATTCTGTTCCTAATTTGATTTCAGCGGGTAAGAAAGGTACGACTGAACATGCTGCTGTTTGGGTTCCTGATAGTGAGGCTTCAACATGCATGCACTGTCTAAAGAGCAAGTTTACAGCTCTAAACCGTAGGGTAGGTGCAACTTACTTGTGGAACTGACTTTCAAGTTTCTTCTTCAATCTCCGTAAATGTAGCAATATTATACTGGGTACATAGGGAAATAGCTGACACATTCCTTGTAAACTGTGATGGAAATCAACCCAAACATTCCATACTCTAGGGCTTGAAAAAAGTGCTGTCCTGTTGTCCGGGACAAGTAGATTTTCCTTCTGGGCAAGTAGCTTTCATTTGCACTTGCCCAGTGGGCAAGGTATCATCCAGGTCGTCTGAAATCTAAAGCGGTAAAATGACAAATTAAGACTTCCCAGGGCAAGCAATATTTGAGAGCTCCTTGTCCCAAGGGCAAACTGGAATTCTTTTTTTTTTTTTTCTTTTAGCCCTGTACTCATAACTTGCTAGGAGATCTTTACAGAGGTTTGTGTACACAGCATCTAGAATTGGTTTTTGTTTCATTCTGACTGCATGTTTGGAAAGATAGGGATCTTGTGACCAGCTACATCTTTTTCTTTTGGTCTAGCAACCGACCTCTCAAAACAAGGGAAAATGTAAAGCATGCAAACAAAGATATCTGGTTTTCAGGTTGATTTTTGTAAGGTTGCTGATAACTTTGATTGTTGTTTCTTATTCAGCATCACTGTCGCAAGTGTGGAGGTGTGGTGTGCAGTAGTTGTTCAACAAAAAAATTTCTACTACCCTCCCAGTCCACAAAACCGCTGCGAGTGTGTGACAACTGCTATAATGTTTTATCAAGTGGCAAGGTTCAATCTGATCAAGAACCTAAGAGACACAACAGTATGTTGATTTTATTTCTTTTCTAGTCAAATAAAGAACATGTATTGCCTCATTTGTGAGAGACATGTTAACCATGACATGGATGCCCAAGACAACATTGGTTCAAAAACAAATTTAAATATTACCTACGAAACTTGTGATACTCTTAAGTCATTAAGTTTGTTTTACTTTGGCATCTTGAAACTGCTTATGGAGCACAGTGTATAAATTTTAAAAAGTAGCTGTAGTGGCTCATGTTCCCCCGACAACACAGAATTTCTTCATTTCATGTTGTTGTTTTGCAGAGGATAGCAAAGAAATGTATCAAGAATAATAACCCACACGCAAAGCCATGAATGACCTGATCCTGAAAAACATTTTTGCTTAGAAAAATTGCCCAACCACCCTCAGAAATGTAATTGTCATATTTAAAATGCTGGTTTTATGCCTTACCACTTACACCCCCTTCTCCCTGGCTAATGAGCTTACCTCTTGTAAGCCCTGCATTTTCACAGAACACTGTAGTTCAAATAGAAACTGGAAAGTAGTGAGCAGGTCAGTTGAGTTACAACTGGAAATAACCATAATTTTAATATCAAAATCTTGTGTGAAATGGTGCAATTCATTGTACTGGTATGGTGCATGAATTGTCAGATTGACTCTCCCTCGCTGTGCAGATTGTCATCTTATGGCACTTCATTCTTTATTTGTCCAGCTGTCCCCACTCCACCACAGAAGACAGACAAGGTGGGAGATGACACGTCTTCAGGGGAGGACAACTCTGATGATGAGGAAACTGCTGTAGAGACTTCTGGCGTATCAGAATACCAAGTTCCTACCACGGTTTGTTGATAGCAACTTCATTGTCTGTTGTAACCTATGTCATGGGGGGGGGGGGGGGGGGGGGGGGGGGGGTTGCTTCCCCCTGCTTTAAAAAAAAGTGGTTCCCCCGGTTGTAGAGGAAACCC
>Ga0126339_10001103_pt1 | contig 17444 bp, 9 predicted proteins | sample OrbTmetagenome_2_FD_92532 | JGI IMG/M metagenome (GOLD analysis project Ga0126339, IMG submission 92532) | Coral microbial communities from Petempiche,Puerto Morelos, Mexico - Orbicella T R C metagenome | ecosystem: Host-associated > Invertebrates > Cnidaria > Coral | place: Petempiche,Puerto...
AAATAAATAAATAAATAAATAAATAAATAAATGAATAAAATGTGAAAAATGTTCCCCTGATGAGAGTGTTTGTCTTACTATACATGTACTTCTGATTAGTGTGATATATGGTCAGGTTATTTAAGGAAAACTCTGTTCTTCAGGATCGTGCAGTTGGAGGATTAACTGAAGAGAAACTGAAATACGCTCATGAAACAAAGCACATCAGTACCCTTGCAGAAGTTGTTAAGACTATTAAACCAACTGCCATTATTGGTAAGCTGAAATCAGAATTTTAAAAAAGCTCTTTTGATTTAATTTATTTGAATTGAGGCCACCACACAGAGGCTCAGTGGCCTCATGGTTAGTGCATTCATCTTTGGATCGAGTGGTCTGGCTTTGAGCCCTGGCTAGGGACATTGTGTTGTGTTCTTGGGTGAGACATTTTAACCTTATGGTGCATCTCTCTACCCAGGTGTATAAATGGGTACCTGTGATCTTAATGCTGGGGGTAACCCTGCAATGAACTAGCATTCCAACCAGGGGGGAGCAGAAATACTCCTAGTCGCTTCATGCTATAGAAACCAGGATAGGCACTGACCTGATGAGCCACTTGGTTCGTATACAGACCTAAACTTACCTACTACCTAAATTTAATGGTGTACTGTTTTCATGCTGATTTCCGTTTACCTTTACACACAGGTGTCGCAGCAGTGGCTGGAGCATTCACTGAAGACATTGTTAAGGCTATGGCTTCCTTTAATGAGCGACCTATCATCTTTGCTCTTAGTAACCCAACCTCCAAAGCAGAATGTACAGCAGAACAGACTTACACTTGGTCTAATGTAAGGAAACTCTTATTTTCTGGGATAATTCAACTAGGTATAGACAGATCCAAGTCCAATTGGACAGCAGGAATAAAAGATATTTGGGGAAATATGCAGACCATTTTCCTGCCTGACTGCGGACTGTTGATTTGCTGGTATACTGACTGCAGTCAGTGCCTAAGATGATTTGACTATTCACTGAATTAAGTACAGATAGTGGTGTCACCTGTTGATTATTAAATTGCCAACTGGGTCTCTGTACAGAATTAAACTATCAAAAAGAAATAACCTTGATTCACTTTTTGTGAAAATCGTGGTCTACAGGAAACCATCACTTGCTACAGGTAGCCCAAGTGACCATGATATTACCACAGGGTATCCAGTTTCATGGGAGTGAAACTTGCATAATTTGTTCTTAATCACAAGAGAAAATAAGAAACATCTACAAAGATACAAGTCACAAAGTTCTCCAGTTCAAGTGGTTAGCGTGCAGCATATGACACAATTTGATGATGGCTGGTGTGATTTCAAGCTCATTGCCCTGATCATGTTGCCAACCTTTTTCAGGGAAAGGCTGTGTTTGCCAGTGGAAGCCCTTTTGCACCTGTCACTCTTCCTGATGGGCGTCATTTCATACCTGGTCAAGGGAACAATGCCTACATCTTTCCTGGTGTAGCACTGGGTGTGATTGCCTGCAAAACTCAGCATGTTACTGATGAGATGTTCCTTCTTGCCGCGGAGGTAACAATAAAGTTACTTGTTGTGGCATTTCCAGAGTCATTGGTTAATATTTTTTGTGAGCTTATGAAAACATCACCCATTAAACTTGAAAAATGGTCATGAGAGTTATTGTTAGCCACTGCACTACGGTTATAAGGCTATCAGTCTTAACAGACCCTATTTGTTCGTAACACTGTCCACTGGATGAATCACTATCAAACAGATAAAAATGTGGTAAACAATAATAAAGCCAAATACGATACTTATTAAGAACTGATTTATCCAGTGGTAGCAGTGGATTAGAATTATCTGTCGATCTATAAATCTATCGGGCTGTTTATCAACATGGTAAGCACTCTTTATTTGTACATGACAAAAGAAACGTAAAAACTAGAAGCTTGTGGGGTAGTGTAAAGAGATAGAGCTAACCTTTTACTTTCACTTTCCCTGCTGCAGTCATAGCTGTTGATTCTAAACAAGTTTCTATTATCTTTTAACTAATCCCCTGATTCAGTTATGGGAGTCTGTCTACTTAATAATAAATGTAATATGACTTTTCTTTTACTCTCACAGTTTCATTTTATTAACTTATGAACAATTTCATTGTGTGACACACTTTTCATCTTTCACCCCAGTCTTTAGCCAATCAAGTGGAATCCTTGCAGCTGGAGAAGGGCTGTCTGTACCCACCCCTGAAAGATATCAGAGATGTGTCCTTTAAAATTGCTGTCGATGTAGTGAAGCTGGCATATACTTGTGGATTAGCCACCATTCATCCTGAACCTGAAAATAAACAACAATTAGTCCAAGAAAACCTCTACAGTGCAGATTATATGTCTTACATTCCACACACCTACAACTGGCCGACAGAATGACTGAATATTGAAACAACACCAAAACAATTGGAAAACAAAATCTGAATATTTTTTTTTTCTTTGAATGGAATAGTTTAGAGTGGTTTAATATTTTTTCTTGCGATAGTAATAACGAACGTTTAAAGCCACATAATATATCTTTCAGGCAAATAATTTCACAAGTATAGCCCGTGAAATGTAGCCAATGGCGATGAGTTAGGTAATGGTTTAAATCGGATTTTTTAGATTTTCACACATTTCGACATGTATTTACTGTGCAACAAAACACTTTGTTTTTGTATTAGTATCTCTTTTTATCTCATCAGTGCATATTAGTTCAAACAAGTATTTGGTGAGAGCGCACAAATTAGGATGGAAACTGATGATATGTTTTCACCAGCTCTTGTCATGTGCAGAGCTGTTGATCTGTTGAAATCACAAGTCTGATACACAAAAAAATACTGTGAGCTGCAAAGGTTCTGGGTAGTTAAAATTTATCATACTTTCAGGGGACAAGAATTGATGCCTGTTTGATGAAATTCTAAACCCAGAGTTACATAATGTTGAAAATACTTTTTGGAAGAAATGAATTGTCAAGAATTAAATTATGATCCGTATCTCTTGATGTCAATGGTTTTTAATATATTTAGAAAATAAATCAATATCAAACAGAGGATAATATATCTTGCCATGTCATTTGTTTATCTTATTACAAAATAAGTAATAAAAAAGCGCGCTTTAAAAAGCTTGGGAGAATTTAAAATGTGTGGAAACACGAGCCGCGCGCAGCCTGTAGCCAATAAAAGAACGGCATTCGTGATAGAACGCTTGTAGACTTTTAGGCAGCCGGAGGAATTTGAAAGCGGAGCTTTATTTTTACGGTTACACAAACCCGTCACTAAAACGGAGCTTTTCGAAAACGAACAAAAACCCGGAGGAATTTGAAAACACCGCTTTTCGTTTTCCCGTGGACGGGAAACATTTTAAAAACGGAGCTTTTCGAGAACGATGGCGTCACGATAATCACGTGATTTCCCTGACCGAGTTTTCCTCAAACACAAATCCAAAATGGTCTGTGATTGTTGCGTTTTTTCAATTCCTCTGGTGTAGTGTGGACGGAAAACATTTGATGCGTTTTCAGAGTGAGTTCAGTGAAAACTCCGTTTTCAAATTCCTCCGGCGTAGTGTGGACGGGGCTATACTAAAACTCCAACGTTAGAAACACGGAAAATGTTTCATAATTCGGGGATCCGGCTCTTATTTCCAGGTAGAAGCCAGAGAAAAAAACATTAAGGAGACGGGATAGAAAAGAAACGGAAACACGTTCGAAAAGGAAAGCGATTTGTTATCACGAATAAAAGGATGGCTTGATGGCGGGATTTTTGTTTCCTTCTTGAAGGTTACAATAAACCTTCACGCTACCCTTGGCTCACAGGACCCATTTCTATTTCCGAAAATGGATGGAAACTACGAAGCAGAGCCACCATAACCACGAAGTTGTGGAACAACGCGAGAGTTTGGAGCTGCTTTAGGAGGATAGTGCAAATCTACCCAAGTTAGATGATGAACTCAACTGTCACATAAAGAGAACTCTTAAAGAGGACTTTTTTCTGTTTCCCTCGAGCTAATCGGAGAAGATAGATCAGTAGCAAAACGGCGGTATCTGGAAATTAGATTCATCCTAAACCGTATTGATTATTTTTTAGCTTAATTGATAGGCTGTCAAACGTTCTACTACAAAAAAAAAAATCACCTACACGGTTTTGATTTATATGCTTTCTGGAAAAACGCAATTTGATAGGGAATTTGGCCCCCAAAGTTAGCTAGCTCTCAGTCAATAAGCCCCCCCTCCCCCCCCCCCAAAAAAAGCTTGCTTAAACTTGGTTTTCTATAGATGAAAAACACAAACTTCGCCTGAATTTCAGCCACCTTTTCGATTCGCACTATCCCCCAATTCGGATCGAATATAAATTCTTGTACGTTCTTGTAGGTAATTGTTTGACTTGATATATGGTTTGATTTCAGTTTGGATCAATTTTTGCGAATCATTTGTTTTTTCTCAGAAAAATACACTCCAAAAGCGAAAATATTTGCGGTCAAGTTGGGATTGGAAGTTTGTCGGCTTTTTTTCGTGAAAATGGTCGCCTTCCGAAGATTACCGACAACCCAGCAACCCACTCGCGAAGAATCTTGGGCAGGAGGAAGTCGCCATTTTGGGTGTTTGAGCCAGGGTGGAAATTAGTGAATCTATAGCATTTTTGAATTTGGTCATTTCTACAGGAACTTACCACCATCCGGTGGAGGTCAAAAAAGACTGGGATCTTGGCTTTTATCTCACGGTGTCGGTTGATTTGGTAATCGACCATGCCGCTGATAAAGAGATCGGTCGATCCGATCGAGCTGAGTCGTGGAAAGTTAGAAGACGGGCTAAAGAGTGAACTGGAAGCCGTGTCCGTAAACACGTTATGTGGGATAATGCGACAACTGAGCAGCATTTCTAAACACGCGGAAGATCTTTTCGGCGAGCTTTGTGCCGAAACAAACAATGTCTTCCAAAGAACGAACTCTCTTCATGAAAGAATTCAGAATTTGTCCATGAAGGTGACACAACTGGACTCGAATGTGGAAGAAAGTAAGTGATCAAGGTTATGTGGGAAAATAATATACGACGCATTCCTGAGCTAAATTTATCAAATTCTTGAATCGGCTAGGAAAGATAAAAATGTCTGCTCTTGTTAAGCTTATATAGTATGCAAAATATATGATGGAAATGCTGTGAGGATATCATTTTAAGCTAATTTGACTTCTGGTCTGTACACAACTTTATGTTATTGTTGATTTTCAATGAATAATTATTTTGTTTCCATGTCGTTTTCGCAAAAAAGAATCTGTTGCTAAAATATCGGAAATTTTCAAGGAAATTCTACGGCGTTTTTACTCTAAATTTGCGTGAAAGATGTTTTTAAGTTAAGCTTATAGTTTTCCTTTTATAATTTGAAAACAATCTTATTTCTCGATACTTGTCATCATATAAACTAAGCTCTTAGTCATACCTGCTGGTTTGGCGGCGTGATTAGCGTTTGAGTCTTGTGAAGGTTACTTTCGTAACATTTTAGAGTATTTTCACCGAAATGTAGGGGGAGTTTGTTTAATAATTTGTTGAGAAACCCTATAAAATATTAACACAGAACAAACTGTTCGTAATCCTTTAGTTAGCAAGCTATTATTTAAAAGTGTTTGTTGCTAGTGGTTAATTATAGCAATGATACATTAATGTAAAAGCGGTGGTTATTTCTTGCCAATTTTTTCAAACGTTTTTCAGATGTATGTGTGCACATCAGTAGGCTAGTTCGAATGCAGTACTTCAATAGTTAGCTTGTTATCACTATTCAATATTCTTGTGGGTGTTACTTTAGAAAACTGGTGGTTAAATTGTTAACATCACCAGTTTTGAAGTCAGATAATTTCTCATAGCTTATTGATCATTTTTACGCCCTCAAGGTCTGTAAAAAAGATTGCAGCTAAAACAATTTCCTCTGGTGTCTGTGATCTCGACATTTTCAAGGTTTAACTTTACAGAATTTGTGCAATGGAATCCTAACAAACATGGCTGCGCCAGGATGGGGAAAAATTTAAATTCATCCTGAAAGCTGAAAATAATGGCTTTGATTAATGTAAAATAGGTCAAGGTGCATGTTACCAACCTCAGCTTTCATCTTCAAGACTTTGATTATTTTTACCATGAGCGTGATTATTTTGGAAAGCACAAAGATCTTTTACAGTGAGGACACTTGAACTGTGAACACTTGACATTTTTGTACATTTTTACCATAGAAAGAGGGCTCTTCATATTAACAAGGGTGTTTAAACTTAAAAAGATTGGCATTTTTACAGTGTGAAAAATGCTAATCTTATACATTATATGAAGAGCCTTTATCCTGCAGCCACCTAAAAATATACAACAAGTGTAAAGTGTTCACGTTTTGAGTGTCTATAATAATTATTAATCACTGGGTCACTGGGTCAGTTTCAGATAACTTCCTTCATACTGTAATATCAGTTATTAAATAATTATATTTTGATAAAGTTGGGGGAGAGTAAACCCTCTCATTTGCCCTCTGAGACTGAAGAATAGCTTCAGTTTAGCTGAAGGAAGTGTAAGTGTAACATTAATTTGACATTTTGTTCAATTTTCAGTTTCTTTACAAGATATAAACTTGCGGAAAGCCTTCAAGTGCACCATTGTAACAGATCAGCAGGTTTTGGCCAGTAGTACTCTTCCCTCAGCAATGAAGGAGAGATACAGCACTTGTGATAAACCACCTAGGCTTCAGGATATGAACTCTTACAGAGATGACAATAAAGATGCTCTTAAGTTCTACACTGATCCTACATACTTCTTTGAGCTGTGGTGTGAAGAGATGAGGAAAGAAACAGAGAAGAAGAAGAAAAAAAGAGTGAGTGTTTTATTTGTTTGGTTTGGATCAAGTTTATCCTCTCACTGCTTAGGTTTGTGCAAAGGATAAAATCTGCCATACTGATAAAAGTAGTATTATAAACTGTTCAAGGAAGTACATGTGCCTCGATGATTATTGACCCGAGGAGGCACCCTAGGATTCCCCGCGTGTATACATGCAAGGAATTTCAAAAAAGTAAGAAATGTGTTGGTAGTATGCAAAGTGTTCTTGATTTGATGTTGGTGGTATGCGAAGCATTCTCGATTTGATGAAACTAGGCGCGCACAGTGGTCTCGGGTAATGTGGGGTAAGGAACGCAGGCTCACAAAACAGCTGGAGTGGTGTGGGGTACATGAAATGCTTGATTTCAAGGTGCTTGCAGCCATGAGTTCGCGTTTCGCCATCTTCTAGCAGCATTTCAAGGTTCTTGTAAGCACGAGTTCGCATTTCACCATCTTTGAGTAGCATATCAAGGTCTCCCAACCATGAGTTCACATTTTGCTATCTTCGAGCAGCATTTCAAGGTCAAAAAATACTCTCCAATTACAATATGCAGCAATATGGCCTGCATGATGATTTTAGCACGATCAAATGAATTCGCTTCGAAATGGCCGAGATTCTCATCTAGGACAAATTGAAAACAATAATTACTTCAAAGATCCTGAAGATGGATTTTGGGAGAAAAACAACTCAGAAGGTATCGTAAGAAATTCTGAAGTATAGTAGAAATTCGAGGCCAGTGTTAAATACCCTTCTGATCCTTTGACATCTCGTTTATTTGGATCGCTTATTTGTACTGAGTAATCCTATGTGGCGTAGAGCTCATGTGACAGTTGGGTGACTTTGCAGGGATCCAAATGTGAATGCAATTGTTTTGCAGTGTTTTTGTTGAGGTCAAAAAGCTTGACTCTAATTTGCATATATGGTGACTGTAACACGATACTTCTGTTTACGTCTCGGAAAAAATCAACTTCCGTTCTACTTTCGAGATATGATTGCTCGTATATCAAGACAAATGGTTTGTTCGCCACGTCTTATCATGTCAGCATTAAACGGTACCAGTTTACTGGCTGTGACATGCCCCTGCAAAAATCAAGCGGGGTGGCCATTTTGGTGTCCTTACAGGAATGTGGTTTTTTTGGCCTATAACTTTGCATAGGGAGACCAACTCTGAAAAGCCACAGGTCAAAATTAGGTTTGCGTTCCACTTCATCAAACACAAAAATGTTCAATATTATTGTTTTCAATCAGCAGAAATAAAAGAAAACGGGGGCAGATTTAGTGATAACTATTACCAGTTAGTCATATACTGTAGACCCTTGTAGCACATGGCCTTCATCATCATCATCATCATTTCTTTATTTAAAACACGAAATCTTATCATAAAAATGCTCTTCCTAGGAGTCGTGTGAAAAATTACAAGAGAATACATCACACTAGTACTTTATTTTAATACCAAAGTAGAAGATGGTGTTGCCTGTTTTGTTTGAGGTCTAAAAAGAACTGCTACTGGGCACACGAGCAGAACATGAGTGGGTTCAGGAGTTTTTTAGACCTTGAAGTGGGCATTAATTTCTCAGGAAACATTGGAACACCATGTTCTATTTGGTTTAGAAAACAACATGAAAAAGCAAAAATATTTACATCTGAGAGGGGGCAGTGATTGTCCTAGCAGTGCAACATCTGGTACATATGTGCTCTATAACTTTCTATTTTTGGCCTACCTTCCAGGTTTTAGGGCACAGAATTAATTTAACCTTTTGTAAAGGAAATAGTAAGATTGCTCCTCACGTACTGCTGAATTTTGTGAGAAGGGTGACTGAGAAGTTCTCAGATGTGCTTAATGCTTCTGTCTTTGAACTTCTCTAGTGTTCTTATAAATTCCTGTTTGCTTACAATACCAGTTATGTAATTAGCGAGTCTTTTTTCATTTGAACCTTACATTGATGAATCACATCTCATCTCTCATCATGCCTCTCAGGACAACTAAGGCCATGATGAATCACATATTAAGTGATAAGTGTAAACAGATTGCATGGTACAACAGGGGCTGACAAGGTAGCTGAGCTTAGTTAATGAGACTGTGTTTGCTTTTAGCGAGCGGGCCGGATGAGGGCTGGTACAAGGGAGAAGAGGCCAGTCAAGGCTGTGAAGAAGAAACAGTACTGTGCTCAAGGCGAGGAATTTAAAACTGCTGGCAACATATCTTCACCTGCTGCTATTACAGAAGAAAGTCACCATGCAGAGAGACGTCCCACCAATCATTACTCTAAACAACTGAATGGTGGCATCCCTGATGGTACGCCTCCCAATCATGTTATAAGTCCTGATGCTGGAACAGGAAAATCAGGTTCTCCAGCCTTGAGGAGGCAGTCTAGACGATACACTGGCCAAAATATTAATAAGCCAAATGTAGCACCACCACCCCCTCCAGTCCCTTCATTAGGAAAAATGTCATCTCCTCCTCAAGCTCATGATGATGCCATGACATCACCTGCGGGGAACATGGTCCCACCACCACCACCATTGCCAGGGGCTCCTGCTCCCCCTCCCCCTCCACCCCCACCTCCCTTACCTGGTCAGGGTGGGATGCCATCTCTAAAGCAGGCCCCTTCGGACCCCTCCGTTGGGCCGCAACCAACAGTCTCACCAATTTCAGAGTCAACTTCAGAGTCAAGCATAAGTGTTCAAAGTGGAGAGACACCCCTTCCCCCTCAGAAACAAGTTGATGCTAGAAGTGACTTGTTGTCTGCCATCAGAAGGGGCATGGAGCTTAGAAAGGTCCAAGTGCAAGAGGCCAAGAATGAGCAGCGCAATGATACAAATGGCTTTATGGATGTGGCAACCATTTTGGCTCGTCGTATTGCGGTAGAGTATTCATCTAGTGAAGATGAAAGTGAGACTGGCTCTGAATGGTCTGATGGTGAAGATGAGTAAATGTTTTGTCCTGACTTCATCTTCTGACCACTTTAGAATAAAACTGGACAATCCATGGACATTTATAGATTGTGGGGTCTTATTAAAGCAAATCCAGCAATAGTTTTGTACAGATGCATGAAATCTGGAGTAATATTATCTAGTGCTGCAATTATTTGATGGTTTCATGGGTTTTGTATAACTTTTTTACAAAAAACATACATCCAAAGCAATGTACAAATTAAAGTACGCCATACTTTTTCAGTAATAATTTGTTATAAAATTGAGAAAAAAAGTTAGTGATAATAGTCATAGAGGTTATGGATGGTGACAAGAAATTATTGTTCTGTTGTCTAAATTTGTCATTATATGAAGAAGTCTTGATGTGCTGTTAAGAAATTATGTGTGCGTATGCAGTTGAACTTTACAGAGCAGCCTTCAAGCTGAAGCATGCACATGCAGTATGGTTGTCTGTGGAAGTTTAATTGTATTTGATAGAGCTATATTGTTGGTTGAGGCAGTGACAGTTTTGTTATTAATATAAAGATCAAAATTAATGTTGCCTTTCAAAAAGACAGTTTCTTTGAATATTGACATTAATTTTATGTTTTCAGAATGTAACATACTAGAACAATGAGCATACTGGTCACCTGTTGTGACATATTCTAGATACAACAAGTGCAAAATGGTCAATAAAATGTAATGGTTTCTTTTTAAACCGCTCTCTGTATTAAATAGATGCATTGAAACTCCACTTCACATCCGAAATGGAAAATTTATTTTAGGGTTTATTATCTCTCATATGTCCATGTCACAAGAATTAAGGCAGTCACCATTTACATTCTGTAAAACAAATTGTCTTGCAATCAAAGAAATTTGACGAAAGCAAAACCAAATGAATGTTAGCCGGTAAGGATAATTTGGACACCAACATTTAAGTAATGCAAAATGGAGCCTTCAAATGCCTGGTAGCCTATGTATAAGAAAAGGTAATGATTTTGGGACGTTGATAAGTACCGGTAATTTGATTGACCAGTGTATTTCCACAAGTAGTAGGAGTGGTTTTCAATAATGAGTGTCATAAAACCAAAACCATTGTAATCGCAATAGCCAATCACAGGGGACTCGGACAATCCAGAGAACCAATCAACATCCAAAACTAATAGATGGTTTTGGTTTATTTCCAATTGGATTAGAAAGAGGTGTGAATTTTGTGAACCAATCATTATGCACAGTAATGCAAAACTAAATCAAATGTGAATTAGTTTGGACACTCAGTTGAAAACTGCTTAGCAGAGTCGCTGAATGACTGATGCAGATGAACTGGTTAAAGGTTTAAAATTCTGCATTATATTAAAATCAAACAATCTCATCAGGTAGACCTGCTCAGTATCCTGTTGTTTCCTGTTAAAAAAAATGGTGACAATTTTTTTGCATTGTCATCCAGAAACAACTTAATAAATTTGATAAAGGTAAATGGGTGGTACTGGGGTGAAGGGGTCGGGGTGGGAGAAGTTTTTTGGGAGAGGGCTCCTGAGTCTTAGTCTTTTCTACTGTAGACTTGCCCTCCCCTCTTCTTACCCTCCTCTTTTTCTTTTACCTTGTTAGGGGTGTTTGATTGGTTATAAGAAGTTTTATTTCACTATATTTCAACCTTTCAGCATTGCATTTTAACATTCTAAACAGGGCTACTAATACTAGATCTTGTGTTGAACAGGTAAAGTCACAGAGAAATAAAAGCATATGTATATTGTAATAATAGTAAAGAGAAGGGAAATAGTTTCAACAAAATGACATTATTATCAACATTTTTCATGTACCATAATTGCAAATATGTTCTGTAAAAACTATTTTTGTATTCCACTATGTTTGGTACGTAAGTTCACATGTTTTGTAAAAATGAACAGGGCGATTGACAAAAAATTTGTTTGCTTTCAGTTGGGAAACAAGTGCAGTTTTTGCAAATCTTAGTTGAAACACTTCTGAAGTTGTGAATCTTTATTGTCCCATAATAAAAATAACAAGAACTGAAAAGGGCTATGAAAGATGTCACATGATCATGGCACCATCAGTTGCTTAGCAACTATGAGACAAAAACTGCAGGCTCAGTTTGGTCTCGGAAACTGGAATTTGCTGTCAACTAGTACTTGTTTTCTCAACTGTATGAGCTAGAGAATCAAAAACTAAAAATAGCATTGCCAAGAAACCTGTTGAAAAGCATGGAATGAGGTTTTCACCCATTAGTATAAGATTCTCTTGTGTAGATTTGATTTTCAGTCATTTCATGATGGTGATTTTCATCTTTGAAGGCTAAGAATGCAGGTGCATGGTGGGCTGAAAATCAAGCCTATGTTACATTGTTATCACTAAATGCTGAAAATAAATAAAACTAGCACAGTTATTCAACGAGGTGTCATAATTACATTATAAGGTGCAACAATCTGTGTTATATATCCTGCACGTGGAAAGATAAAATGCTTGAATTGTTTCACTTTTAAGACTTGTACAGGATAAGTCTCTACAAAGCAGGGCAAGAAAAAAATTTGAAAGTGGGCCAGCACATTTCAGTTTTCAGTAACCCCAACTAAAAATTACTTGCCCAATAGACATGCAATGATCATTATCGACTTCATCATTTACTAGCTAGGCACGCTTTCAACTCATTGTTCTGCTCATCCAGTTGAACCTCATCCCCAGGGCCTTCTCCACTTTTCAAAATGGCAGGCGGGAGAATACCCTTGCTAAGGCTGAACTAACACCATTGCTGATTAGCCCATTTATATGAACAGGCTGATTGGTTTAAATAATCCTAAGGAAATATGGCAGACATGGCGAGCTTTTAAACGAATAAGTAAGGGCTATAGGAGGTTGTATTGCAGTTCAAGTGCTGTCATGTGATAGAAATTTCCAAGATTTTTGGAGATTTTGTACCACGTGATCCAGCTGTTGCAAGGGTCTTCTCCCGACGAGCCGCCATTTTGAAAGTCATCGAGGGGAAGGCCCTGGAGATGAGGTTGCTTCCACTGAGTCTTAAGTTTTAAAATTGTTTTTGACTACTGAGCACCCACTGGACCACCAAACTTCCCGATTCACTCACCCAAGAGCAAAATCTTACTTGCCCGTGGCAATCCACCCTGGTTTTTTCCTGCCCTGCAAGGATCATGATACTTGGTCAAGCTACATTCTAGGGTTGTTTGTGGATATTTACAAGCTCTACTTTCATCACTTGTGTTTACCCCAAATTGCTGGTTGATTTGTGCGAAAATCACCAACTATAATCGACCCATTAGCCATCATTTAAATGGCCCCCTATTATCTGTAAATACTGAACTTAAAGCAACTTATCTTTATAATGTTTTGTGCATTCCTTTTGGCAATTTTGGATGAAATGTTGTAAGCCGGTAGAAGGCGATGAGAGATAAAAACATTCAAATGCATGATTATAATGATTGTCACAAAGTGGTTGAATAACTTCCTGTGGATTATACACTTACAGTTAATACTGAGAAGTTTACTTTTATCTTCTAATTCTTTCTGTTTACTAAGTGCTTTGATCTGTCCCCAAGCTCCCTTAGCAGCTTGTGCCTATTTGGCCCCAATACTTTCTCTTTGATGCCCCTGATTATGTTCATAATTATACATGGTCCATGCTGAGCAATGACTTCATGTAGTTCTGCTTTGACCGTTTTTCTGCAAGATCATTTTGTTCGACATCTCCCAGAACACATGTCCTGTCATCCCTTTTGTTTTGTTTTTGTATAGAAGTTAACAATCTTAAAAATAGTGTAGCACAGAATTGTAAAAGAGGATTTAATGAAGCTTAAGTATTGCAAGAGCTCCACTGAAAAACCGACGAGATAAGCAGGGTTGGATTCCACCTGACATGATAAGTATTGTACCCAACAGTGCAGTAGACATGAGAGATAAGAGTTCATCAGTGTTCCAAAGCTTTTATTTCTATGACCCGTAACGTATGACGATATTACTCTAACACTAAAGCTTCATCTACAAACTTGACTATAGTTTTCCATGGTTTTGTCTAAAAACACATGCATAAAAAATGTCTTGGATGACATCCCTAAGTCTGCAGTGACCTCCAAGGTCACAAAACCTGGAATTTTGTGTTACTTAATATGTTGAGGAAAGGTTACAGTCTAACTAAACAAAATTAAGTAAAACTGAGGTCTGGCTTTTGCAATAAACCTACAAAAGAACCAATTAAAGTATTTGACAAAATATTTTTTGAATAAATAATAAACAAAATAATTTCAGGCAGTTTGTCCACTCCAGCTATTAAGTAAAAGACTTTTTAAAAAAAAGTCTTGACAAAGCTAAGCTAACATGGTTATATATATTATATAAGTCTACTTTTTGTTCCATGTTCCTGATGCTTTCTGTTTACTAACTGCTTTCTGTGTCTTGGCGTAACGTTCTTCAGATCCTGCAATGGAGCCAAGTTTGCCAGATTGGAAGTCACTAAAGGCCTGCTCAATCTCCTCCCAGGTATTCATAACAAAAGGCCCATGACGAGCAATGGCTTCTTTCAATGGCACTCCTGCTATCACCAACACATGAATGTCTTCACTTGGACTTGCATTGATTTGAAAAGTGTTTCCTTTTCCAAGCACAGCAACCTAAAGAGCAGATCAATATGTTACAAGTCATTAATTAAAAGTGAATGCACCCTTGACTAATGTGAAAAAAGAGATAGTGTTAAGGTGGCTCAAAACAGTTTTCTGTGTTTTTGAGACTTAAAGAACTAGGTGTGATTTTTCAGGCTTGGAACTGTACTGTTTTGAGTGGCTGTGCTATTTTTCTAAGGTATCTCTCCACTGTACCTTTCATTGTGTTTAAGTCATAAATTAAGGTTGCACTGCCCTGTTGTATAGCAACAAACTTGACCCACTTTTTACCATCAATCACATTTATCTTAAAAACTAAGCCAGTGACCCCATATTTTTTTTATAAAAATCTTTTTATTACACTCAGAAGAAGAAACAGGCAAAATTATAATAAAAAATTTTGTGGAGTAGATATTTCTTCAATTAAAAATAAATGGAAATTTCCAGGTTGGAGAAATTCCACTCCACAGTTTTTTTCTATAAACATTTTTCACCCATGCATTCCACTTTTGCATTTGAATATTTTTTTGCATTAAAAAAGTAGGGTCACTGGATCAGTTTTTGAGATATTAGCTTTGTGGATAAGGTATTTTTCACGTGCATTGTATGCACAAATTAAAATCTCGACTTTGCAAGATCGCCCCTTGCGCATGTGTGAAGGCGGTCCGCTGATCAGTAAGGCCCACGATTCCCACGCGAATAAACATGAATATAGAAATTGCCTGAAGGATGGATGTTTTGGAAGGTAAAAATAACTGATAACGCAAACAGCTTACCAAACTTGGCGGAAACAAAGTTTTACGAAGCAGGCCTTGCGCTGCCATGCTTGTTTTGAGTTTTGCAAACTTTAAATCTCGCACGCTGTCTCACGACCTCTCGGGTGGTTGTGTGATGCCTCACGCTGAAGTGCACACTAGAGCCCAGGTATCTCACGAGAGTTTTACTATTTGAGCCACATTAAAGTACAAAGCTGTCTCATGCTCAAAAACATAACACAGTGACTCTGCACCTTGGGGGGAATCCCGTATAAAAAGGACAGGGTTGCTCATTGGAAAGAACTCCTAAGAGGTACCAAGACCCTGTTTTGTGGGCATGGCTTGAAATGTTCACCCCTAGGAGATACCAATTCTAAAACAACACATTATCTCCCCTCATAATTTTTTCGGCTTATAATACCCTAAAAGGTACCTAAGAGGTACCAAAACCAGGTTTTAACCTCTAAAAGGTGCAACGAGCACCTCCGTAATTTTTATATAATTAAAGTTAGTGTTGAACTTGGTGTGTGAAGGATTTGTTTACTCACCATTCCCATCTCCACAGAGATTCTTTCCTCTGTAAATGAGCCAGCGCCTCTCCAGACATATGCAAATCCATTGAATTCTTCTGGAACATCCTGGACAAACGTTCCACCAGCCTGCACATGAATGTCCAGGAACATTATTGGTGTTCGTGTGTCTATCACAGCTTTAGCCCCCAGGCTCTCTCCTGCAATGACCTTGACTTTGGTCTTTCCGTCTACAAAATGAACAAAGAAATGTGACGTAAATATAGGCATTATCTAGAAAAATTTAATGTAAATTTTTGTTTTAAACAGAATATTATTTCATTTCCACTTATGTTAAAATCTTGGCAAAATTCTGCCCATCCAGAGCAGCTTAATGTTTCAATAATATTTGCTCCAGGCATGCTAGAAACTTGTTCTGTTTGAAGTTTAAACATTCACTTATTGATTGGCTGAAGGTTGGCAATGGATTGACCATATGCAGCCTGGCAACAATCCTAGAAGAGCACTGACTTAGCTTCCAATGGGTAGGAGGAGTGTTCAAGACTAGAATGGCTGAAAGGAAAGGAATAAGAAGCTGTGATGAAGAGTTGGGAGGAGACCCACCAAATGGCTGTCCACCAGAGTGAGTGGTAAAGAATCACTGAAGCCCTGGAAGCCCTGCATACCACCTAGGAACTGATCAAGTTTAGGGAAAGATAGGAGGTCACAGGAAAACAGACCTCATTCCTTCCAGTGAAATGTTTGTGCCAAAAAAACTGTGATAGTTTCCCAATTTAATAAGTGAACATCATCCCAGTCAAAACAATCAAAAATCACAATTATTTTCAATTGTTTATCACAGATTCTCCACAGACAGAATCAAACTTGGCAAATCTTACCTGGGCTGCTGACTACAGGAATTTTCTTAGTATCAGTATCCTGGTATCGTGCTTTGATCATCTTGTCTTTTGCTGGTAAGTTTACCCAGAGCTGAAAACCCTCTGATTTTCCACCTCTCTTCAAAAATTCATCTGACGGCATTTCACTGTGAACAACACCGGACCCTGCCGTCATCCACTGAACCCAGCCTTCTTTTAAAACACCACTGTTTCCAGCACTGTCTTGGTGTTTTATCTCACCTAGAAAAAAACAAGATAAGAGAGTTAGATGGCTTCAGACAGAGTAATCAAAGATCATTCAGTTGTTTTGCAGTTTTCACATATTGCGTACTTATATCTGTCCAAACAAATAAACTGGGGAAAATTGGATCACCTTTAACTTTACTGTATGAGGAAGAAAATACACTTCTGACAAATCCCTGATATTCCAGATTTAGAATAAGAATTGCCTATGTCAAAAGTTAATGCAAGAATGGCGACTTGTCGGTTTTCAAAGAAATTTTGAGTGGTGGTGGGCACTTGTATGCATTACGGACCTATGTTTCGGATGTTTAAACAAATGTCAACAAAAACCGTTTCGTCAAAGAAAACAACCTCTCACCTTTCAAACTTTGGTAGATAACAGTTTTCTAGGAGGAGCCTTAAACTAAAAAAAAAAATAGATCTCGAAGATACAAATTATATTTTAAAGTAAACCTTTGCGCTTCTGTGAATTGCTTTTTGAACCAGTCAACCTGAATTTAATACTTCAATCAAAATATTAAAAACTACTTTTTTGCCACAAACTTGCGATCGAAAAGAGCATTTTATGGTATTTTTCTTTTTAAAGGAAGATGTGAAAGTTATTCCTGTTAATTTTGGTTGCCAAGTTGCAAGTTGTGACACAAATCGAATTTACACGTTCCG
>Ga0126339_10001104_pt1 | contig 17442 bp, 10 predicted proteins | sample OrbTmetagenome_2_FD_92532 | JGI IMG/M metagenome (GOLD analysis project Ga0126339, IMG submission 92532) | Coral microbial communities from Petempiche,Puerto Morelos, Mexico - Orbicella T R C metagenome | ecosystem: Host-associated > Invertebrates > Cnidaria > Coral | place: Petempiche,Puerto...
GATTTTTAATAGGGCACAAAAGAGAGCGTTGAGAAAAAAAGAGAGTTAAAAGTCGAGCCCCCCCCCCCCCTCCCCTCCCCTTCCCCAACCCCGCTAGCTCGTTCCTCTCGTTCGCAGGTGAATCTGCTCGCAGCTTGTGGATGCGAAATGGGACACTTTATAAGGGAAAGAGAAGTTTCATCCATAACAGTTCTTCCTTCAGCATACCTCCGCGAAAGCCTTGACGCTTTGAAATGCTCGCTGATGAACTAACCAGTGTCTGTCGCTGACCAGCGAGGAAAACATGGCCGTAATGTCACCAAGCACTGCAGGCTAAATATGGAAAAACATGATAATGAGACAAAAAATAAATCACTTATATTTAGAGTGGAAGCCGTATCATCCCTAGCTGGTTTTCACGAGGATCCTCTATCCAGGACGAGTTGGAATTTGAAAATGCCTCGACTAACAGTAACAAATAACGATATGACACCAGCTTCTACGAACAGTAGATCGCAACAAACACAGTAATTATACTTTGATTTTGTGCAACTGTAAATTCTCTGGAAATTTTACCGAAAAATAATGTAAGTCAAAAATAATGTATGTTAAAACGTGGAATTTCTGAAAGAGATTGCAGTCTTTCTTCAGTAAGAGTCTGTACAGTTTTAGAAACATTTTTAGCATTTTATTATATATTTTAGGTCAGCGATAGGATATTAACTCACTCTTTGACAGACATTTTGGGTCAACCTCCTACCTGAAGGTGTTCTGGGATATCCTTATTGCCGCATTTCCCAAGAAACTGTGCGGCCGCTTCGCGAAGTTCCAGACTGGGCCAGTTGTCAAGAAGACTTCTTACACCACTTATTATCTGAGTTCAAATCAGAAAGCTACAAATGTAAAAATACATTTTCACTTTCTTCTCTCTGCAGAGGCTGTTCGTATACGAGTGCATAATTATAGCAAGACTGGGCTGAGGGAAATCCCCATACGAACCTGAATTCTTTTCTCCATGTGCTTAGTTTGCCAGCTGATTAGCAAACAATGAAAAACATTATGCACCCGAAATACAATAGTCCTTTTTACGGTAAAAGTGGCTATGTACAAAGTTACCTGGAAACTCGAAGAAACCCGCCTTAGAATATACGTTTTTTAAAAAGCAAAAACCACTAAAGGAGTGATAGTAAAAAAATGATTTTTTTTTTTTTCAAGATGAGTCATCTTTGATATAGCTCCTATAATATTTCTATTTTCCATTACAATATGATCGAACGTATGTAGGGAAATTTCCAGCAACGTTGTAGTTTCTGAAAGAATTTGCATCGCATCCACGTTGAATTTTACTGTAAAAAAATAAACCGTGAAAAGGGCTGTTGTTATCTTTTATCACAAATTAAATGGACTAGAGAGCTCTGCAAACACAATTATTGTCGACAACGGCGTACTTTATAAAAGTATGTTGTACCTTTGCGTAGTCTTCGGGTTGGATCTGAGGAAGCAGAGCAGACGATAAGTCCATTAACTCACACCAGGTCTTGATACCAAGTCGCTGAAAAAGAAAAAACAAGTCGCACCTCTAAATTCAAATATCGGCAACTTTTAATCAGGTACTCTCCACTCTTGTACCTTTACGGGCATTAAGTTTCAAGACATTTATATGTAGTCAGCAAACTAAAAAACTTGGTATACGAGTGCACTTTGCAACGAAAGAAGAAGCAGCTGACACATCTTGATCGTAAGTTGAAATTTCTGCAAACATTCCAACAAACTTCTTCGAGGCTTGCTGCTACTTTGGAGACAAAGTTGTTTTTAGTCAATTAGGCTGACTGAGTAGACAAGCAGTGACGTATCAACGGTCACCGGTGAAAAAATGTACCGAAAACTCAAAAGAGCTAACGCTATCTGTGATTTTGGGTCCAACGCTGTTTTGTAAGAGTAAACTTACTTTTACATGCTCTTTCCCTTGGCTGCAGCGAGACCACAAGTTGTTGATGAGCCCCATCACGGCCGAGTGGTGAACAGGAGGGACATAACTTACTGCCTGAGGAAGGCTGTACACACGGCGGAGGCAACACAAGCAGCGGGACTTAGGAAGCAATCAAATACAATAGACACGATCAGTAGAGAAGACTACACAGTAACGACTTGATTTAAACTACAACGACGACCAAAATAAGGTAACGAGATGAGATCAGAAGATATGCGGAGCAAACTTGGATGGGAATAAGAATGAATAAGGCGAGGTTAGGTAGATTGCATGAATAAAGCAAACATTCTGTACTGAAAAATTCTGGAAAAAAAAATGACTTACTATTATTGATACTCACTCAGCGCTTTGTGTCGAATAAAACACTCCTCTAATGACCGGCCTGACCAGCATCATTTCTTATAACAGGAACCCCTACATGTATTCTAACCTCATCACAAATTCTAAGATCGAAGAAGCTGCTACAGGTAGATCGACTGATTGATGAAAGTTCTGAGAAACGTCAAGACAAACCGAAAAAATATGAAAGGTTTTTTTTTACTGATCTAAATGCTGCAGACTGAAATCGTGTGTGTTCTAGGGGATAGGCGGCAGACTGAGAGAAAGAGACGCCTCTCCCCCCCAGTCCTCATCTCAACTCACTCAATACACAAATCATTCACACTTGTGTTAAAACTACAGTGTTTCATACCTGGACGTCGTCGTCTTTAGGTGGTTTACTCGTCGTAGTCCCTGCCGAGTGACAAGCTTTAACGCACAGAGGAACAAGAGCACGGCTAGCCTAAAAGTCAAGGAAATGTCGTGAACAATTTTTCACAGTTATAACCTTCCAGTGGAATGTAACTTAATCTGCTAAAGCTAACTCCACTTCAGCTAGCCTTTGCTATGTCAATCTGTGGATAGACGAGGCTCTTGACATCAATTAGAATACTTTTGCTTTACTATTCCGATGTTTTGATTTCTCACCCAACCCCACTCGTATTCTGTCTTTGCTGTGCTCTCTCTCTCTCTCAATTTCTGTCCGGGGGAAATCCCACATGAAAAGGTCTGCGCTGTTCGTCGGAAAATTGGAATAAAACCCCTAAAAGACACAAATCTGACCGTGGCTTTATTTGACTCTTAATAAAAGATACCACTTTCAAAACGGCCAGGCAGCGTCTTTTAACATTATTTCTTCCAGTGCATAAGACCAAAATCTGCGATGCAGGAGCTCTCCAAATGGGAGTCTCCCCTGGGCATTTCTGTTGTTGTTGTTGTTTTTTTTTTTACCTTTTTCTTGACGCTCTCAGGCATGTCTTGTAAAGGAAAAACGCACCATGCGGAGACGTTTTCTTCCTTTGATGGTGGAAAAGAGGTAACAAGAGTTTCCTAGAAAATTGAAATGTTTTTTAAGCATAACGGAAATGCGACGAATACAAAACTTAAATATCCTGCTCATGACAGAAAGGAAAGTGAGAAACTGTTTAAGAACTAACCATCAACCAACCGCGAAAATTAAATGTAATTTGTATCACATCCACGTCTAGTCTACAAATGTATATCTAATGTGAATTCAGAGAAACAGTTGAGCAAACTGCAGTTCACTAAAATTACCAAATTACGTTTATTTATAGCACTATAGCTAGGCATAAGTACGTATTCAGCATCATGTGGTGCGATTTACGAACGCTTTATTATTACACTGTACATACTTGATGTTCAACAGCCATAAGACGAGCCAGACGCTGAATGAGCATTGACAAGTGGAGATAAGCAGCTTCCGCTGTAGGTAACTTTAACAGCTGTAAAATAAACCTGGCGTTAATGTTGAAAGACGTTTGTCCGATGAAGTGTTCATGGTGAGGTTTAAAAGAGTGAGGTATAAAAGGCAAGAGTGTCTCACTGCTTTCCCTGTTGACAATCATCTTCCCTATTGAGCTGAACTACTGGAGGTCTGAGGTTTTAGCATGACGACACGTTAACGTTGCTTCATGAAGGGAATGATTTCACACAATTCAAGGCACAGACTTACTTTGCAAATTTCAGCTGAGCTAAAATCAGGTGATGGGTGTGTCAAATTAAAACAGATGCACGTGAAACAATACTCTTAGATTGGACAAGTAATGTGAATTTGACTAAGACTAGGAATTGGGTGAGCCTTTTACCCTTGACCACATGCAACAGGGAACTCCTCGTGCTTGTTTTCCTTTCAATTTTTTTAATGGCATGATGTTAATCCAGACATTTTAAGCCTTACCAGTTGAGTAAGAACTGACACGTGTCCAGCACACAGTTCAGCAGAGCCCCACCTGGTGATGGAGACAGCAGAGTTCTAATTATGTTAAATGCGCCTCCTGAGATCACATATATGACTATAATTGTGACTACAGTGACTTACGTCTTCAAATAGTCAAATGATCAGTGACTGAATGCCTGAGCGTTACCCTTACGCAGAGTAAGACAAGAAGCAATATTCACGCAGTGTGTTATAGAAAGTAGCCCCAGCAGGATTGATATAACACACTAAACACATCCACTTATTACCTGGCCATGAAGCACCAAACATCACTAGCAAGCAATGCACACAGTAGATCATCTTGAAGGACATGCTCCAGTAGACACCTTTCCTGAAAGAAGAGCAAATTTACAGACGATATCCACACAACAGCAGCTACATGTAGTAGGCTCATTCAACCAGCAGGAGGGCAGCTGGTTTTCACAAACAGGCAAAACTTTTTCCAACTGAACATCTTTTCAAGAAAAACAAAAACTTTCCTATAGATAGTCAAACCAGGTGGGCAAAATCATCCTCACAGCCAGCCAATTTGCCAGGGGTCTGGCCCTTAATGAAACCCATCAAACCTGGGTGTGACATCAGTGAAAGTCTTATTACCTCCAACTGAGGCAAAAACTACATGTCCTACCCCTTGACACACACAAATTCCCAACCTCACCGCCCACCACCCCCCCCCCTGCCCCTCCAACTTCTTCCTTCATCTAATCACAGTCCTAATCAATGGTACTCACCACAACAGAGAAACATGTTGCTGGTGTAGAGGCTACAAGTGAACACATTCTGGTACAGACATGCTCATAGAAAGTTACTTCCCTGTCAGCAAAGAAAACGTAAAGGATGTTGCTTTATCCTATTCAAATTTACTCATGTGCAGGTTACTATTAGTAAACACAGGTTTCTCCAATTCAATAATAATTCGTCAAGTTTAAGCAAAGGAAACCTTAATCATGGCAGAGTTTGCATATTTGATCTTAGTACAGACTTTTATACTTATTTTTCTTTGTTTTCTCCATAATTTTAGTTTCCATTGAGCAGACATATCAAACACTCAAGACAGTGTTTCACCACATTTCCAACTCTTTCTTCTCATGCAGTGTTTGGATTCTCTTGTTTGGAAAACAGTCACAAGGGTATCATTAAACCAACATTTGACTTTTGATAAGGAAAACATTACCACACCTCAGAGGTTTTCCTTTGCTCATGACTCCATCAACAAATACAGGCAGACAAATTTCTAGAACACCTACAAGCAAAAAACATCAACAGTGTAAGTTTCAATCAGTCATTTGTTCTTATATATGTACTTGGAAGTTACATGACTGTCCTACGCAAACTGGTCCTGAAATGCTGGAATACAGAACAAGCAAGAATGCCCTAATCAGAGGTTAGTTTAGGGTTAGGAGTACTTAGTGGGTAGCTCTTTTTGAGGTGTTCTAGACAGCTGTATGGTGTTCTGCCATTCTAGGTTTCAGCATAATATAGCTAACAATAAATTGACCATAAAAGGCTACTGTGTGAATGATGGCACAACACCTTAATAACACAGCTGTGCCATGATACTGAGTGATAGGTAAATGCTTTCTTACACATGTACTTCAGATTGCATTAAGTGCCCTGCTGTACTTGGGTGGATGATGTCAACTTCCTCATGTAGAAACATAACTGTGATAAATACTGAAACTTACAAAGTTTAAAGGACTGAAATACAGCTTCCATGACAGAATGACGACATTCCTCCTAAAAGCAAAAAGCCAAGATCATTCTTTAATATTACCATGAATACGGTAACAACTTGCACAACAAATTTCCTAGCTCTTGTAAGGCTATGATGTAGACAAAAATATATTTTAGGTCAAAATTAACAAATTCAAACTAGACTGATTTGTATTTTGAAATGTTCCCAATTTATTACCAAATCCTAAACTATAGTTTGAAATCATTTAAATCTAAGAGTAATTTCTGCTATGTACAACAGCTGATGCTATGCAATTGATGTTTATGACTCCTGCATTATTGCATCATATAAAAAGTTCTTTTTGCTTGTGGTAAATCTTTCAAACATATATGAATGTAAGCATACTTTACCTCAGGATAATTAGTAGGCATCACCCAATATGTAAACACATCGTCTATGAGAAAAAATACAGGGAGGCTCATTAGAGAGTGTGGAACCAAGCAAAGAAACTATATGCAAATCACAGCAAAAACATTCAAAAGGCTTTATAACATCACAGTCACTATTAGTTACATGTATACCATACCTGGTGCCTCTGGTAAAATACCAAGAATTGAAGCTAACAAACAGCATTGTGCAAAATGATGCTTCTTATCCACTTCTAAAATAAAAACCAGGAATAAACTTAATCTACAATGTAACTTATCAAATATGTTGTCACAGAATGCAAGTTAAGAACAAATCTCCAATGAGAACCTAGGGTTTATGTTGAATGCTTATGCTGAGGTATAAATTTGACTTTAGTTTGAAGTTCTTTAAGCTAGAGTAATTTCCATTCTCCTTTGTCAAATGGTAAATTTTGTTGGCAAAGCTACATGTATTGTGCTGCATATAGGAGTTCCCCTGCATTTGGAAATAAGCTTAAAAGCTGCTTTTTTTCCTTGCTGATTGCCTGTGTCTATTCTTATTATTTAAATAAGGGATCAATTTGAATTAAATGTGCACAGTATATATGAGTATATTAATTTAAGTCAAATTTACCCAATGCTTTTCTAGATATTAAATTGGCAAAATTCTTGTTCTTCACAAGCACAGACAGCAGTGGATCCACCTAATGAGAAAAAGAGAAGAAACAAAGCAAAGAATCATAGGGAAGTTAATTACATTGGACTTCGAACATTTAGGGAATCCTGACAGTTCCTAGTGATGTCACATAAAACAGCTGCAAGGTAGTTAACAATGTAACTGTAGCCTGTTGAGAAATATAGAGGGGCCTGGGAATTACCTAAAGTATTATCTGTACAAAAAATGTCCTCACTCTTTCTTAGAACTAAAAATTTCAAACTAAGATGAAAAAGCCTTCTTTCTTTCTCAAAGGTGAATAACTTTAAATTCTAAGGTCTCACTATTGCGAAGAACAAACAAGAACCATTTGGCATAGTAGCTATGCAATGCATGTAAAGAATATAACTGTACCCATTAAATAATACCTTCTGTATGATGCTATTCAGTAATGCTCTAGAAAACATTGTGACTGGTTGATATACATCCAACCAACCACGTTAAAATATTTCTTCCCTTACAGCACTTTGATTATCTTATCTTTACCAGGGCTGTCAATAAGGGCTGTAACCTGTAACACCTGTTACGCTGGGTACGTTTGATGGGCCCTTGATATTGCAGTTGAACTTACCTTTAAATGAATGATTCACCCATAAGGTATGTAAATGCTACTGCATTGAGTTGAACAGCGGTATTGCGCACTAGGCGCCAGTTTTCCCTCGATGTAGAGTCACGTGACAAAAAAGCACATGAGTTTTGCTGTTCCGAAAAAGGTCGAACCTCGGCTGTTTGTAAATGTACTATTTTCACCTCGGTTCTTTTGTCAAAGATTGTGATAATTCTGAACAACACACCGGAAGTCTTAAGGCAAAGAAGGTATGGAAGACTTGTGTATCAGATGTAGCGAAATTAAAGATATGGCAGTTCGTTTACAAGCTGTGAGTATGATCTCTTGGAACTTACCGACGGTCACAAGGTAACAATTAAGTTTGTTAAGGAATCAAAACTTAATGGCAGCCCTGCTTACCTTATCACAATACCTATCAGTAAGATACATGTATATAAAAAATCATGTTAATTCACTTACCACAACTAGCAATGCAGACTTAACACCTTGAACAGCAGAAGAGGCAATCTTGGGTGCACTCAAGCTTGGGGGCAATTGGCTTAAAGACAAATAAAGGTGTAAAATATTTATTGGCACATGTCCTGTAGCCAGTGAAAATACATGTAGTAACAAAAACAAATATGAAAATAAAGAGCACACTTCATCAAGCATGAAAACTACTCAGCAGATACACATTGAGGGCAAGAGAGAGTGATCTAATTTTGTAAAATAGTAATTTGTGTATAGTCGATTATGCATGGGATATTGTAAAGAAAACGTAGGTGAACTAACAACAAAAGACAATCATTTACCTTTGTATTGTGAGTAAAAAGTGAAATACAGTTTCTAAGCACTTGTCATAATAACCATCATATTCCTGTAAAAATAATAGAAGATACAGAGTAAATGGGAAGAGGTTCAAGTAGTATAAAACTAATCTGCTCTGTACTGTGCTTTTCAACCCCAACACATGTGAATTGAACCAAAAGGAGGCAGGATAAGTGGAGAAATTTTAGTGGGAGTAAAATATCATCCAAACAGCAAACAGAGGCATCACTTGGGTTTACAGGAAATAGTGAGAATAATTTGAGGGTTGCTGCAAAGGTCTGAAGTAGGCAGCTTTATTGATGAGCTAAGCAGAATACTACATGTACCCCAGCAGAGTAGCTGACCAAAGATCATCAAGTAGATGGTTATTTCCCGCTGTAGCTAATATTATTAGTAATACTCTTGACAACCCTGTTAATTACCAGCTGAATGGAAGCAAGATCAACTTCTAACATATATATATAATCAATGCACCAAGCTTAGAGCAAAATAATAACTAAATGGGGGTCCCAACCAGAAAACAAATTAAAAGAAACAAAAAACCAAAAAAGGATGTTTACAAAGTGCTGGGGGTGGGGGGTGCAATTGCTACAGTAAACATGTACACTGTAAGGGAGTTTTTAAACTTATGTATTTGAAGCACGTAAACTTCATACCTTAACAAGATGAGCAAGGTGACCAACCAGAAAGCGTATAACTTTGAGAATCTTCCCAAGAGCTACTTCATCACCAGTGGAACCAGAAACCTGACAACGATTACATCAATCACAGGTTAATGCCCAAGTCACTAGTAGAGGGAAGGTGCCTACAAAGCCTGGGGGCTGCAACCACAGTCACATCCCCAATGCACTAGAACACCCGACTGGCCTGCCCAACCCGCAACCAAGCCACGAGCCCCCCCCCACGCCAGGCCCCCTACAGGCACCCGTCACACTCAAGCCAGATGGCTCAGTGGGAAAAAAAAAATGCTGCAAAGAGAGGGGGGGATAGGGAGAAAACACCAAGAACTGCTAAACTATAATTCAATCCACAACGCCACACTAACAGAGCAACGAACACACTGCAAGCACATGGGATGACAACACACATACTAACCAAGAATACCGTTGGACAATGTCAGCCCCAGGGCTCTCACGACCATACATGTATGACTGCTGCAAACGCTACAGAATGCACCAAATGCTTAACAAACGCTAACAGATGGCCAAGACACTATCAAACGCCTACAAAAAAACGCTACTGACCAGACTAGCTCCTAGTCGTTAACTATGTTAAATTTCATTTAACTATCTTTAATTCGCTTGAACTTCATTACTATAGAGTCATTAGGAATGAAATGTCCAACTGCAGTAGCACTGTAAAAATAAACTTCTTTTTGCATGCATTACATGCCTATGGGTGCCAGGTAATAATGTGTGGTTCAAAAAGAAACAAACCCCAAAGAGGTAGGTTATGAAAACTTCAAGGGAGAGGGTGTCTCAAAGGCCAAAACTTTTAAAGGAAAGCCTGAACCAAAACTAGAATTTCCAGCAAGATTGGGTTGTTGGGTTTCAAACCAAAAAGCCATCCTTAGGAGGGATATTGATGTTTTCTGGAACAACACCATTATGGTAGTCATTTTTTCTGCACTGCTGTCTCACCAACCTTCTGAGCATCAGAGCTTTCCTCCCCTTTGTATGGAGCAAATTGGATACATTGCATTAGCTTGGACTCAATTGAAGCACACAGATGGCAAATCAACCTCTCCACCTGTAAAATGATTGCAAAATTTGATGCTGCAAGTGCAAACATGTAACTTTCAGAGGAAGAATGACTTCAAGAACTCAGAACTATATCAAGTCAGGCCAGCATCATAAGACATGGATTTTCACTTTGTTTCACTTGCCTGACATGTTATCTCAGAATATATGAGCATGTACTTTTTGCACTTCTTGTAATAATCATTACTGATTGAGTGATCTCAAAGACATATTTTAATTGTGCTTGAGACAAGTGATAAGAGGGATAAAAGAGAACCCAATAACTGACTATTTGAACTGTGTAAATTGTTATTTCAAGTCAGTGATACCACCAGAAGGAGGTTTTTCACTGAAATACACTGTATCACATGGTGCCTGGTTTAATCCAAAGTAAAGAAGTAACTTCTAAATTTAATACAATAAAAACACCACAGGCTTACCTCCAAATAATTCTTGATGTGATCTTTGTGCTTGGTCACTAGTCTATTAAACAAAAAATTGAAGTATACGTAATTGTATGAATACGAGTACAATATTATTAAGGATCTACACTACGAGTGATGTTTGAAAACTCTCTTAAAAAATACATGAGCCTTTAATTGTTCAAGCTCTCATACAACTATTCATTTACAGTTATGACTGCGAAAATTGCGAACCTGGCGCCTTAATTTCCACTGCAGTGCAAATTAAGAATTAACGATAAATTGGCCTGCTGTCAGCCAATCACAATGAAGTAATTTTCTCAGTCATATGATAAATGTAATAACACTATGACTTAGTGTTTCACAAACTGTGGTGTATTATGTTAAGTAAGGTGGAAAGGATTGACTCAGTTATATAAATTCTAAATTAAATATTGTTCACTAAGGGTTTCGAATGAAAACACTAATGGCAGTTTGTCTTAAACAAACAGACTATTTTTTATAAAAAGTACTGTTGTAGTATTGATACCGGTAATAATGAACTGCAACCATTATTAAGAATAAATTTATTACTGAAACAAATGAAATCACAATTCCTGTTAATACAAACAAACACTAAACAAGAAGCCACCAAGTCTCAGATTTCCAGCATCCTAGTTTAACAGTTAAACAGTCTAAGAAACATTCATCTGATCACTTACCTCTTTAGCACCTTCCATGTGTTTACCAGTATACTTGTGTCTAAATCACCAATGAGAATGCACACTTCCAGGAACTGGTGACAAACTTTAAAATGAAAAGAGAGGCACCATATGCTTAAATTAACACTTGTAATAATGAAGGCATTAGATGCTAAAAGGGTATATGGTACAAAATTAGAACCTTTATGACCATTAACAGAGTTAATGTCAATTGCTGAAACTCTGCAGCTTCTCTTCGGACAATGTTAACAATTTAAACAACGTGGACGAGCATGAAATTAAAATTGTTTTAAAAATATTATAATATTATTATGGAATGGCGATGTTCATATACTGGCACATTTGTAACTTTCTACAAACATCAAATTGAGCTAAATTTCAGTTTGGTTCTGGGAATGCTAAATGTCTAATACTTTTATTTAATATCATTCTTAAAAAATCACAGCTCATTTTACCTCAAGAATATTAAATCTCAAGTTTTATGCTGCCACTCACCATCTGTGATGTCGTTGACATCCTGATCAGATGTATCATAACTGAATTGGACCTTGTCAAGCAATTCCATCAGTGCCTCATAAAAATACAACAAGTTGACATCAGATTTAATTATGTTACTGCAGAAGTACATTGTACATGTAATGAGATATTTAGGTTAATAATGTAAGGTCAGTGTCCATATGCTGCGATGATCACTGAGTGCTTCTCTCCACCCAGGTGATTACATTGTCAGCAAACTGTTAGAGCAACTTCAAATCATGGATTACATGTAACCTGATGGAGTTGCAATACACCTTGAAATTTCACGATGTGGAACATTCAGTTAAGAACAAGGGATAATGAACTTTCAATTGCAAGTATACATTGAGTGAGTTGACTTTGATCTCCTGAGAAACCTCAAATAAAAGTTTCTCGTGTAAAAGTCTTGCCTTGCATAATAATATTATTCTAGATAAGAATCTTGGCAGTTCAGTTGGTTCAGATGACTGTGCCAACTTACTGTCAATACAAACTCTGCTTACCTTTTGTAACTGGTATGTCCTCTTGAACAACATGGCCAGGTCCTGAGACACAAGATGGAAGAAGTCACCATACACCTGCTCACTGTCCTGCAAAGATAAAAAATACCACAATTTAAAATGGCATAAAACTGTAGAAGAACCGAAAAGAAACACAGAAAAGTCAAAAAGAGGCATGGGTGGACAAAACTGGATAAGATTAAAATGGATTGCATTCTGGTAAACTTGAAAAACATTGGCCTGACCTACAGAATTATCTCAAATACCATGACCTAGCTCCTTTGGGTACCTGCCTGATAAACGATTAAGAATCGCACAATATAGACACACTCTACTCTTAATTACTGAACACCATAATATTATTTTGTAACTCTAGCATTTCAATGACAATTTAGATGTACCTTGCAGTGTTTGAACGCTTCCTTGACAGTCTGAATAACCACAGATGGCAAAGAGTGCATATGACTAATAGAAAGTTCATCTGTGAGCAACAGTTGAGTCATGTGCCCCACACACCTCTCTAGACACTCCATAAACGACATGACTCCCTGTAGCATGCAAAATCAAATCATATCATTGAAATCAAATAAAATTAATGCAACAGCATTAATAATATTATATAATGCATACATACATGTATATGAAAACAATTTAAGCACATTTTTCCTGCCTGGAAAAAAGGCAAGACTACAACAGGATATACATCATGTGAAACCATGACCTTGCAAATGACCGGTGTGTTATTCTACCAACTAAATCAGCTAGGAAGCTTTATGTATGAAGCCTTGATATACCAGAAGCAGTTCAGTTGTGGATAACGATGTCATACATGTATATGGAGTATGATGTGTTTAATATGCCGGTAATTAATACATCCAATACTGCTGCTGTTATAAATGAGTAAACAGGGGAAATAATCTTGAACAAGTGAACATCAGCATAATAATTTATGTATTGTATACTTACAGTTTCCTTTTTAAGTAAACTTTTATTTTTACCATTGCATACAATGTATGTACAAACCTGCAGAAGTGACTGGATGGTTGACAAACTATCATGGTGTCTCTCTTTGTTACTAGTACACAGTGACTTTATAATCTCTCCGATACTGGAAGTGGCTTCTGATACAGCATCATATACCTGAAAAGTGATGTAACAGTTATGTAATCAAGGCACATGTACTTGCATTTAGATCATGTCAGGTTAAATCACTGGAATGGCCAGTGAATGACATTTATTTACTGATAGCACTTGGAAATAAATAACAGTGCAGCAAAATTTTATATACAATTTCTATAGACATAGCACCTTTGGTAGTATTCTTGAGAAAAGTTTTGCTTCCACTTCAACTAGGGACAAACTTGGAAGAACTTGAGTTGTTAGGCTTGTTAAATACCCTAAAGATACAAAAAGCATTTTCAGTTTCTAGATCTGTCTTGTTAACCACGCTGAAAAATCAAGAAATCTTTAACTAGTTGACAATAGTTAATTAACCAGTGGGAGATTTATATATTAAATCAGTTGATGCTATTATTTCAGTTATTGTTTTAGTGATCCAAAAAGGAGACACACATGTAAGCGCTACCCACCCTCCACTCTCCATTCTGGTTTATTGTAAAGTATGATCCTCTGTCATTCAGACTGTTCAATAAACTCTTGAGTCCAAACTTTTTTAGCCCCTTTTATTACATATACATGGGTTGATTTATACAAGACAGATTAACCAAGCTTATTTACAAATACAGTAGTAGCCACAATGAAATCATTTTTGAAGCTTATATAGAAGACTGAAATATCAAATTTTGGATGATGGATGTTTTGATGGAGATATTTTCACTATTGTTTGTTTTCTTCACTTATGTGACAAGAGCAGAATGAGTTGGTTGCTTTACTGATAAGTTAACTTCCCCACAATGAAGTCAACTTGCCACCACAAAAATTGTTTTTACAACAAGGAGCACTCATGTTTCCTGTTACCTTTGATACAACAGGGTTTTACAAGTGTGTTTAAACCTATTTATCGCCATCCCTTATAAAATTTCATATAGGTTTATGTTGTATTCCACTATGGACAAGCTAAACTGTGAGAGTTAACTTGTAAGCAAAGGAACTTGTCAATACAAGAAACAGTGCTACAACAACTTGGCATTAAATTCAGAGTATGCATCACAGGTGTATGAAGCATGCACACAAACAAGTGAGCTCTCTGTATGCATTGCAGGCCTATGATCAGGGCTGGAAATGATGACCAGTCATTGCACAGTGTTCGGCCTGATTGAGGATTAGACCAGTCAAACTTTTGTCATGCCAGTCATGTCAACTGGTAATATTTGGCAACCGGCAACCATGTGGTTGTTATTTCCAACCCTGGCAACACAGTGACAACGCATGTGCAACAGATTCAGAAACATGTCTAGCTGGTATTAGAGCCTTCCCATTGACACTGACTTCATAAAACAGTACCTAGCTTTTCATTTCTATCCGTGGTCTCACTAAATGATTTCTGAGCAAATGACCAGTTAAGGAAAAGTTTATTCAAAACTAGTCGTGAGAATTCACTGTTGTATCAAAAGTCTTGACTCTACAAAAGTAGCATTAGTCCGCTAGTCCACTGCCTGTCTGAGTGTTTTGATATTGAAAGAAAAATACATGTTGGGCATAACATAAGCTTATGTACCACAAGCTCCAAGTTATCATCTTGCAGTAAGTTTAAACTTACAAGTATGAGTTCAATTTAGGGAGCAACAATGGTAACCTTAGAGCGCTGCTGAAGGCAAAGAGCTCAGAAGGCAGAAGCAAAGTCTAACCTTACATCCGAACATCCGAAACAGTAAATAATAAACGATTTTACTCTTCAACTGCAGCAAACTAGAAAATGCCTATCGGGGAACCGATCGGTCGATGCGTGAACGCTGGTGAACGGTTCTCCTCCGATCATGTAAGCTTGCTTCATGCGTCTTACAATGACTCCATTATACTACTCATCATCAAACAAAGGATACAATAAGAGATGCTAGTAGACTGGAATCTGACTGGCTCTGTGAACCCATTCCAGAAAGATCTCAGTTTATGTGAATCCGTGAATTTTTGGATTCATTTTGACTTCATAAACCATACCTCATAACACACCGCGTTTGTTTAGCAGACTGGTACCGAGTTAGTGCGAAACGCCTGCGCAAGTGATTTTTGGCGGGAAATCAACATCAGTGCCGAAGACAACATTCCACGAGATCGTGTCGAGTAGATCGTTTTCAGTTCAAGGGAGAAAATTGTCGCTGTTTTCTCCGATTTCGTCCATCCACAAAGAAAATGGTGCATTTGACTGACGTTGAATTTCCACCGGATATCTCTGAGAGGTGAGATTTGGTCATCTAAGTAAGATCGGCAGAATATTTCCTAAATCTGAGCGGATATGCTTTGCTTCAGATTATGCACAGGTATCATGCTTGTGATAAGTAACCCGTGCATGGATCGATTTTAACCAAACTTACTCCTTTATGGGTGCAGATTGTTAGAACTTGAAGAGGAATACAAGGACGGCGATATCACCGAGAAGGTAAGTCATGCGCTAGGTTTTATCTTGCAACTGCGCCAACTACGATGAACTGAGCTGAATAAATTATAATAAGATCTAATAAGCCTTGAGGTCGAAGATATCGAAGTCCCGGTATGAAATTGTTTCATCGAAGCAACTTGTGACTGGGAATGTGTCAACATTTTGCGGATCATTGTGTGGACTGAATTTATGGTTGTACATGTAGTTTATTGATGTACATATCAAAGGAGACAATTATTAATATTTGTACTTATTATATAAAGCCTATTAGGTTCCATTAAGGAGGGCCTCCGAGTGATTTTGGACAAAGGACCATTATCGTTTATTTCAAAAGAACAAGGGATATTTTTGGGATTAATTCGAGGGAACAAGGGATATTTCTACCATTAAAGGGAACCCTGACAAAACACTTTAGGGAACAATGGAATTTATTAATAGGGAACAAGGCATTCTCATCCCCAGAGGCCATGCTCCTTTTGGTCAGCACCAAGAATCGCAACCTCCGAGAAGGTCCAATTTTCTGAGCATGTGCAGAGAATTCATTTTGTATTCTCAGCCAGTTAGATTTGTCAGACTTGACTCTGAGCATGCACAGAATGACAAAAAGTCAGTGAATTGCAGACTTCCACATTCTCATCCCCAGAGGCTGCACTCCTTTTGGTCAGCACCAAGAATTGCGACCTCTGGCAGGGTCCAATTTTCTGAGCATGTGCAAAGAATTTGTTTCGTACTCTCAGCCAATCAGATTTGTCAGACTTGACTCTGAGCATGCGCAGAGTGACAGGAAGTCCGTGAATCACAGACTTCCGGTGTCGGACCTTCGCGATTCTTGGTGCTGACCAAAAGGAGGACAGCCTCTGGGGACGAGAATAGACTTCCGGTGTTGGGAAGAGAATGGGAACAAGGGAAAAAATGGGAAATTTTGAAGGAATCAAGGGAACATGCTACCCGCCCCTTCTGGGAGGCCATCACTGAGATCAATACTACTCCATTTCCATGGTTTTATGCGACACAGTTGCACTGGCTGAATATTGTAAAATTCAATAACAGTTAAATGGTGTTGATTCTTTTTTGGCAGGGCTATGTAAGGAAAAAATGCAAGCTTGTAAAATCACTGTTGGTGAAGACAGTACAAGACAAGTGAGTTGTACTAACAACAAAACTTAAACTTACATGGACTTCTTGATCAGAGAGGACTTGAGTTAATTATTATGCGTTGTAATTTTTGTAAAAAAGTTTGTTGATTTTGTTGTGAAAGACAGTTCATGGAATAAGTACAGCCATTTATTTTTGTCTCCCCTTTTTATTGAATCAGGGAGGGGGCCACTAGAAATCATTACCTGTGTATAACCAGTTGAATACTCAAAAGTATATTCAGACATTTTTGTGTTTCCTGACAACCATGGTTAAGTGTTTAAATGCCAAGTTCTCTTAGAAAATGGGCCTAAAACTTTATGTTGCATTGTTTCCTTTATAACAGAATTCAAAAGGTGGAAGATGATTTCAAAGATGGCAAATCAACTGAAGTAAGTTTTTATGTAATGGCTGATTTTTGATCATAAATTATATAAGCTTAAATATGTGTCATCCAA
>Ga0126339_10001105_pt1 | contig 17437 bp, 13 predicted proteins | sample OrbTmetagenome_2_FD_92532 | JGI IMG/M metagenome (GOLD analysis project Ga0126339, IMG submission 92532) | Coral microbial communities from Petempiche,Puerto Morelos, Mexico - Orbicella T R C metagenome | ecosystem: Host-associated > Invertebrates > Cnidaria > Coral | place: Petempiche,Puerto...
CATAGTGCAGCTCGTGCACTTTCAAATCCGAGTCGGTGTTTTCAATTGTCAACAAATCTTGACAAAGATTTCTTTCGTTATCTTTTGTGCTGAGATGCTGCAACAAATTTCACGAACGCAAAAGAGGCTACTAACATCGTGTGTGTTCCTTCAACATAAGCATAGTGAAGTTTTACACTGCGAAAATGAAAATAGACAAGGAGTTTTGATAACTCGATCAACAAAATCGAAATCGTTATTCGAAGTTCATTAAAGAAAGCGTCATCGTAACTTTGCTGATTATTTCTGCTTTATTCACATATTTTCAGCTTAGCTTTTAATATGTTCTCAAACATTTATCAATCTTAAAAATATTTAAAAACTATAGAGTTATTGTTTGAGTTCGATGTACGCTTTCACACGAAAGTGCGGCGGAAGTACAGTTTGTCATGCTTACTGACTGTACAAAACACGCATCGGCGGGCGCTCTCATTCATCGACAACAGATAATTCACTGGGTTTTTACACGAATAAAATTGAGCAGTATCTGCGGACGTAAAGTTATTGGGCCTTGATGGAACATCAAGCGTTCCTTACAATTCAGGCGAAACTCAAAGTAGCAATTATTTTGTTTTACTTTTCGGTCGCGATAGACTGGCAAATTGCTCGCAAGCGTGTGGCAAGAGGAGCTAGGAAAGTATGAAGTCCTGAAGCTCTGCTATATCTAAATACATCCAGCTAGTTTTTTTGCTGTGTAATGGAAAAGCTGTTAATCTTCAACATATGTGAAATTTAACGTGGAGTAATGTACAGCTCATATAAAAGAAGCATCCGTCGGAACACAACTTGGTCAGCGATATATATAAGCTTAAAGCGGAACATACCTAAATTCGACACAGTCTTACTTCACTCAAACTGAAGCCGCCTACGACGAAAATACTTTAGCAAAGTTCCAACAGACGTAAACGCGTTGAGTTGTGGGCCTAAAACATAAAAATTTCGGGAATTTCGGACGCCATTTCCCCCACGCGACATCCGCAAAAATCCTCGCAGCATGTACGCGCGTGTGCCGCAGGTGATGGTGCAATTTGTTCTAAAAATAGAATTATTGTCCCATATCATGGGGACAACCCCAATACTAGAAATGGCGCGCACTTACGGTCTCCGTCCCCGATTATGGCTCCTGGTTCTGCTTGTTCTTATGCTTGTGTTACGTGCGTCCTCGCTGCCGATATTCATGTGCTTGTGCTTAACCCTAAGTGAAAACCGGTCTTTACGGAGGCTTGCTCACCCGGCCAATTTCCTATGAGTTCTGGCGCGAATACATGATAGCTTATTTAGTTGTAGCCTACTAAGCAAGGCTCCATGTTAGAATTTTCAAAATAAATTGAAAACTGGTCCATCGAGGTATCTTTTTGAAAACCCTACTTTTGCGAAACCATTCAAATCCAACGTGAAACGTTTCTTTGATGATGTTTCTCGTGATGTCCAGAATATTAAAGGAGAGATAAGTGTTATTAACCAAAGCAGAAGGCTGAAGCTAATAACGCTCACTAACAATTGTTTTAATACACATCAGTACGCTCAATTTTCGCTGCAATCATTTCCATCGGGGGAGGAACGCGGATTTCTTTCTCGAAAATCGGCTGGCAGTCTAGCGTATATACATTGCTGAAAAGAAAAAAAACGTACAATCATAGCTTACATTTATTTGGGTATAATCAATATAGAGTATGAACACTGGATGGCGACTTCGCTATTTGCTAAAACCTTCTTTGTTCACTTACTTTTCTCGATAATTTTTTTCAGCTTCATGCCGCGATCAGATGTTCTACTTCCATCATTCTTTTTGTATTGTCCGCATCTGCATTATTCACTTTTTACTGTATTTTGTTATCAGAAACGCGATCCAGTCAAAAAAATTTTGTAGCTATACGACAGTGATCGAGAGGTGATCATGACAAAATAACTTGTGTAGCTATGCTTTGTCAAGGCATCTGATAATGACAATTTTACTGAATATTCGTAGCCATCAATGGCGAGTGTACTCGACCTATCAAATACGACAGAAGAAAAAGAAGTGAAGCGAAAACCTATCTAAGTGACCATAAAACCGGGTCGAAGAAAACGAGTAAAGACGACAAAGGCGACTAAGGACAGTGGTTCAACCAACATACAAAAAAGGTTGAAAGTGTAGTGCTCTAACAAAAGCTCTCCCTCGTGAGTTTATACCGGAGGGATACTCCTTGAAAAATTGGGTGGGGGTGCGCGATCTGCCTCCCAAAACTCTTATCCTATCTATGACCAAAGTCTGCGATTTTCCCTTCCTTATTTATGACCTGACCAAAAATTCGATCCCCTCTTCTGAACGCCTGACTTATAATCAGTTCTCCAGTTCAAACCGATGTTAAAGGCATTGTGAAGGGCTTTCGTTGATGGTCTTATCGATAGACTAACTATGAAAAGTAGCTTCTTCTAAAGACTGTACCCTATTTGAGACCAAAGTGGCGAAAATCGTACCCAATCTCTGACTGAAATGACTAAGAAAGGTTGTTGGTAGGTTAGTCCTTACCAACGCACGCGCGCACGCACCCGAGCCACTTGTGCAAATTTAGAAGCTTGGAAGTGTTCCTGATTTGAAACCATAGTGTAAGACATTTTATAAATCTCATTGTTTTAATTTCATGAACACAGTATAGACGGATTCAGCTTGACATACATGTTGCCACCCGAATTACATCGTGTGTTCATTCATTTGGGAGGTTACAGTTGTTCTGTTTGTACATACTCTCATGCAATCAGTTGAATCATCATGTGGTCTGAACTGGATGGCAACAACGATGTTTGTTATACTTCCCAACTCAAATACGTTTTCCGATTGGAGGGGAACATGTCACGTGTCATGGGTCAAAAGTCAGTAACTCCTTAGGGCGAACAAAACTCACTAACTCCCAAGGGCAACAACAACTTGAACTTAAGCCTCGCACGTGATCAGATCGTGCTCCTTGAAACCGCGGCAAATTTGTGAGCCAGCCCGCTTCAAGCAAACGATTTCTTTGCAGTTTTTTCCTGTTTTTGAGTTGGGAGGTATAACAAAACACTTAATGACTGGTCAAGTGGGAAACAGTGAGTTTAGTTTCCCCTCGGCCTCAACATTCTATTGAGGGTCTCGGAGAAACAAAACTCACTGTTTCCCTTGGGGCCAGTCATTAAGTGCTTAAAACACATAGCGAAATCATCGTTATTTTTGTTTTATTCAACGACTACAATCTTAACAATCCTGTCTTCTTGGGTCTGAGGTCTCCTGATACTTTCAAATACAAAACCACAGTCAACTTTAATTTATTGTTACTTGCAAGATTCTACATTTGGCTTCGCAGAGGCAGAGAAATCAAAGTTTCTTCTTTTTCACTTTCCTTTTTGCCAGACATGATTCCTTTCCTCTTTCCTCGCCTCAATAATGTACAGAGAATCAACGGGGAAAATATCTTCAATCTTTTCTCCTTTGAGATAAAACCTTAGTCGCCATATCATACATCCACAGCCCTTCGCCCCTAAGTTTTCGTTTAGCTTCCCTTAGGCTTCCCTAATGTAGTTGTGTGCGTGTATGACGTTGCATTTTTTTTTTTTTCTTTCTTTAAGTTACTAGTCTAAGAATACCGTATTATTAGCAGTATAAGTAGTTGAATTTCGTGAATGTCTTTCAACTTCCTAAAGTTAGTCGTTTTATATTTTGTCATTCTATCCCTTCATGCAGTTACAAATTGACAGACCAGGAAAATGCCGTGCACTGTTGGTCCATGTTTGTTCCTCTTCACCGACTTCCTCATCGACGGCGTTTCTGCTTGTAAGCGATGGAAAGAGGAACGGTGTACAAGCGGGATGGCTCTACGAGGATTCATGTTTAAAATAAAATTCCTCGTAGGAGCCTTGCACGAGTGTGATATTGGTTGTGAAAAAGAAATCACCTGTCAAAGCTACAATTTCGTCATAGGGCAAAAGTCGTGCGAATTGAATGACGGCACCAAGGAGGCAAGACCGGAAAATTTCCGCTCAGACCCGGCGCGCGGTCTTACATGGGACGCTTGATAGAAAGGGGTACGTTAAAGGGCATATTTTTTGTGATTAGAGATATTTTAAAAGCGCAGACGTTTCTGAGAGGCGAACATCAACCTGCTGAACCCGGGTGTTTTCTTTCACGCGTTTTATCGACTTTCGTTGAAGACGTCAAGTTTTAAATGCGAGAGCTTTGAAACGCACTGGTGAAGGTTAAAAGCAAGAATATAAACTTCTCGTTGGCGTCCTTAGCTTGGAAACGTCTGTACAATGTCTGAAACTCCCCTGTCCTCTTGAGGGGCTAATGCTTGTTAACAACTCCTTGAAAGCTTTTTCCTTTAAAAAGCCTGAGAATCTCTTACTCCTACCAAACTTTAACTGGCTTCATTTGCACAATTTCGCCAAATTTGCATCCCGTAAAGTTCTCTTGGCAACAGTATTATTAGTTCTTTTTTGGTTCCATTCCGAAGCTCCCCGCGCATTCGTGTCAGGAAATAAAGGCAAGCGAAGGCAAAGACAGCAGTAAGCAAGTACTGGCTGGATCCAACTGCGATATGAACGGCAGTCTTGGTTTATCGTGACATGGACTTAGAAGGTTACTGACAATCAGTTTTGGTGCTGTTGATGTCTTATTTGTTTTAAATAGAATTAGACCCCTGTACTTCTCTTTCAGTACCATAGCATTTTGATCTATTTTAAATCAAGATATAAAAGTTAAAGTGTTCTTTTAATTATTTGCAATATAGATGTTGATGAATGCATCAGCGACAGTCATGACTGTGACGTAAATGCAAACTGCATCAACACTGTCGGCGGACATAACTGCACTTGTAATGAAGGATTTGCTGGAAATGGTCTCTCATGCTCAGGAAAAGTGACTTTATACATCAATGTGTTAAGGCTAGAACTTATAATTGGGGCTCCCCAATTAATGTCAATTTTTAAACGTATCAGATTATCATTTTCTATTGTACATATCGATGAAAGCATCACGGGGAACCATGACTGTGACGTGAACGCAAACTGTACCAACACTGTTGGCGGACATAACTGTTCTTGTAAGGAAGGATTTGCTGGAGATGGTCGCTCGTGTTTAGGTAAACTGTCTATTCGTGTAAAACTCGAACAAGCCGCGCTAAATGAAAACCGTCTACTCCATCTTTTGTATAGTATTTCACTGAGGACACACTCTTCTTGGGAAGTGGTTTGGCTTACTACATTGATTGATTTTAAAGATGCGCCGGCCGTGGTTTCTCAGAAAAAAAAAAAAAAAAAAAGACTCAACGAGAACATCAATATATGCTCTACTCAGTTCAACCGATCATTACTTTATTATATGACGGAGGAATTACTTCAGTATTATTTGCTGAGAGCAAACACTTATCGTCATTACACTAAAGTGCGGGTGTACATGTGATAATGCGGGCGCTCGCAATTTTTTCAGGTGAACATATAAAAGATCATATATTTGAACTGCGGAGAAAGATATAAAAATATGATTCATCATCGCAGTTATTATACACGCAACTCGGGCCTGAACGGGATTCGACCCTGAATTTTTTCTGGCTTTAATTTCACAACTACCTAAGTTGTGTATATAGCTACGATGATCAGTCATGTCTTCATATCTTTCTCCGCAGTTCAAATATATGATGTTTCATATGTTCACTTGCATTCTTTACCATCTACGGGTATATTACGAACTCACAACATGATCAGCTCCCAGTTGGCTTGATAGCTCAGTTGGTAGAGCACTGCACCGGTATCGCAGAGGTCATGGGTTCAAATCCCGTTCAGGCCTGAATTTTTTTCAGGCTTTAATTTAACAACTGCTAAAGCTGTGTATATAACTGCGATGATCAGTCATGTCTTCATATCTTTCTCCGCAGTTAAAATATATGATCTTTCATTTATTCACTTGCAAAGAGGAGTCTATTAGTCAGTCCAGGATAAACTGCATGCGCATGCTCAGAATGTCGCCATTTTCCCTCAAAATAGGGGGCAAAACCAAACATGCAAGATTCACTCGCGCTCAGTGATCATGTTGTCCCTCGCAAAACAAAAAAAATAAAAATAAAAAAATAAAACGCAACCTGAAAAAACAGCAATTTTTGGCTGCCATCTTACTGTGAAATTCAAAAAGCCCTGAACACTTTAATTTGAGTTTTGAAAAACCGTTTGTTCGTTCCCATAGAATGGTCCTGCCGGGAGGCATCAACTGATTGTGAACCTTACAAAGGTATTGATTAACTACCCTTTGTATAATGTTACATGGGAAACAATTTTTCATAAGAATAGATGTTAATTGTTGGATGTTGGTGTGAAAGCCGCTTCAAGTGTTGTTGATTTTGAAGGCCCTGTCCAATGGGAACAATTTTGTAAGAAACGGGTGTAAAACTGAAAAAATTAGTGAGCAGCCCCGTGTACGTTTTTTTCCGAAACACTGATGTTGCTAGAAAATCGGGATGACTGTTGTCAACGAGTACATCCAGAAAGGGTAGTTTATGGTTCTCCTCTTTCTCCATAGTGAACTTGATGTTAGTATGTTCTGAGTTGATGAAATCAAAAAATTGTGAGGCGTCATTATCGTTGTTAAATAAGCAAAACGTATCGTCCACATATCTGCGATAGAAAAGAACTTCAGGTTCCTTGTATTTTTGTAACCAATCTTTCTCATGGTCACCCATAAAAAGATTGGCAAGAACGGGTGCGAGGGGAGAAACCATAGGTACACCGTCCGTTTGATCATAAAAGTTGCCGTTAAATGAAAAGAGGTCTCGGCAGTAGCGAACAGAAATAATATTTTAAGACAAGACCCATTCAATCTGCGCATGCCTCCACATTTTCGCAAGTCTGACATTTACACCTGCTTTGAACTCATTCACCGCTCTATGTTTAGGAATATTGTTGACAAAGGACAGTCTGGAAGACTCAAAGCCGACCTTTCTCATCTTGCAAATGTTTACGTTTCCTCTTATCGACCTTCTCAGAATGACGTTAAAACCTGACGCATTCTGAAGCGGTTAAGAAAGAACAAGAACATTGTCATATTAAAACCGGATAAGGGAAATGGTGTGGTCTTTTTTGATAGAGCGACGTACGACAACAGCATTTTGGACATTATCTCAGACAGCTCTAAATTTAGACAACTTAAAGCTGATCCTACAATAACAAGAGGGAGCAAGTTGCAACGTTTCAGTGTTTCGGGAAAAAAAAACGTACACGGGGCTGCTCACTAATTTTTTCAGTTTTACACCTGTTTCTTACAAAATTGTTCCCATTCATACATTAGTGGACAGGGCCTTCAAAATCAACAACACTTGGAGCAACTTTCACACCAACATCCAACAATTAACATCTATTCTTATGAAAAATTGTTTCCCATGTAACCATAGTTAGTAGAGGGGAAACAAAGGGTAGTTAATCAATACCTTTGTAAGGTTCACAATCAGTTGATGCATCCCGGCAGGACCATTCTATGGGAACGACCAAACGGTTTTTCAAATTACCTTATACTGGCCCCTTTCCCTCGTGGCGCAACGTAAAATCAAAATCATCGCTAAGACATATTGTAAGGATCTAGACATTAGGTTAGCCTTCTCTTCCTATAAGTTAAGTAACATGTTCAGTTTGAAGGACTCGATCCCCCATACACTCCGTTCCTAGGTGGTTTACAAATTTACATGTGCAGGATGTCATACCTGTTATGTCGGTGAAACCACTAGAAATTTTGGCACCAGGGTTCGTGAGCACTTACTCTTGGATCGCAATTCCCATATCTATAAACATCTTCAGGGTTCTGAGTCATGTAAGAATCTATGCTCATTTAATTGTTTTTCCATCTTACACTCGGCTAATTTCCAACTTAAGATCAAAGAAGCTCTTCATATTGAATGGGAACGACGCGCATCGAATAAACAACTCAAACATGTTAATTTAACACTCTTACTTCAATTACTATTTGTATTCAGCATTTTTCATTGTTTTGTACTCGCACTTTTTTAGTTTCCTACTCTGTTGTTTCCCTTAAGTATTATGTAACTTTTTCACTGTTTTGTAACTATTATTCTACATTTTGTAGTTTACACCTTCTTGTTACCTACTTTATATAAAGTCACTCACTTGTAAACATCCTTTAACTGAATATGGATTCTGAGTATCCGAAACATGTCTTCCAAATTTAAAAGGTGTGTAATCTTTTCTAAATGCTTTATTTCAATCTCACTGCTACGAAAATTTGGAAATGTTTATATACGTTAAAATAAAGATGTCACATCTTAAATATTCTATCCTAAAGTCCAGCTGACCGATATTAGTGGATCTTTCAGTCAACCATGTGTTACAATCATGATTTGGTGATATCTTGCAGCTAAACGAACGCGTGCCTCGGTAAATGTCATGGTTGTAAATCTCTTCGAATAGCTTTTATACTCTTTTGGCTCTACCTAGTTTTCTCAGCTGACAATAACACTTACATGTAACAGGGGAGCGTAGATTTGACGGATTTCAACGAAACTTGGCCAAAGTATTCCTTCATTATCTATACCCCAAAATGTGTCGCAGGATTTCTTGATATTTCAAATACTTCCTCTTTAAGGCTCTCTCAAGTGACGAATATCGGCAAATAATCTGTTCGTCTAGTTCACAATAGAATTTCTCAGTAACCAAAAAAAATATCGAAAATGCCTCACGCCATTTTGTAGTCCGTCATCTGCTGATTGACATGGTGCAGATTGTTTGGCCGTACGTACGAACACGAAGGCAGGTAATTCAGTTCAACAATCATTGTCAGTCATGTGTTTGAAGGTTTGTGCGTAGTAGCCAATCCAAGAATCTACATTTTATTAGCTTGACGGTTTTGTATGCTGCTCAGTGGTAAAAGAGATGTGAATGCAAAGGTTTTCCTGAAATAAATCCGTATTTTATTGCACGATGCGTTCGCTGAAAGGCTAGTTCTCTCCTGTATCGCGTATTATTGCCAAAAAACTCGGAAGGTATTTTCCTAAAAAGGTAAGTTGAGGTTACTGTAGACCTTCGCAGGATAATTTGCGCCACAATTTCTGTTTTTCGCTCATGGTGAAAAAAATTACATAATTGCGTGAAACTAGATGCTAAGAGCGTTTACTCGGGCTTGGTATCTCAATCTCAAATGGTACACCTTGCAATAAAGAAACTGAACATAATACATATTAGACAGGGAGCAATAAGTCGCTTAAAGAAAATAAAACGACTTTACTGCCACAGATTAGGAAATCCCTCTCGAATGCGCGTTATTCTTCAAGGATCTTTATTTTAAGATGAAAACTGACTCGATTCTTCCACAAAGTGACTAATTGTTCTCAGAGAACGACACCGTTTCAAGAAACGAAGAACGTGATTCCATTGAAGGTCCCTTAACTCAGCTGGAAAGCCTTAGTCTGTCCACAGACCATTTATTTTGTCTTGAGTTCGTCGAAGATCGCAAGGAAAACATCAACCAAGTTCGAATAGAACGTCTGCCAACTTTCGTTTTGCGACTCCTTTGAGAGTAATTTTAATAAACTCGGAAATGTACGATGCTTTGCCAAAATTGCATGGCGGAATAATAAATGAACACAGCTGTCTGCAGAAATCAGACGGTTCCGAATGTTTGGGCCTCTTTTAGCTTCTTTTAGATGAATTTATCGCTGTTGAAGTAGCTTGCAGAGGCTTAACGCGAACAAATAACTCTAACAATCAATTTTACTGGCCGAGTTTAATTTGTATACTCTGGAATGAAATGATAAAGATGAGGGGATGACAAGGGGTGGGAGACAAAAAAGCATCTCTTTTTCTCCAGAAGCCTACCGACGTTTTATGTATTGTTTGCGCTCGCTTCGCGATCGCTTTTGGGCTCGGCGCTCGATCGCGCGCTCGAAGAGAAATAATTTGCTAAAAACAACAGCAGATGTCTGTGGAAAGAATGGCAATGACTTAAGGCTTTAAAAGATATGGAACCGCAGACAAAAGCCTGGGAACAGATGGCTTGTTATTACTGAATAGCTACAAAAGCGATTGCATATCATTAAAATTGGCATCAGTCCTGACCAAGTTTCTAAAGTTAGTCTTTTTATTTGTGTATATACAGTTATCTCCATACAGTTACAAATTGAAAGACCAGGAAAATGCTCTGGAAAGTTAACCTATGTATTTTTCTCTTCGCCGGTTTCTTTATGGACTGCGTGTCTGCTGGTGAGCAATGCAGAGTGGAACGGAGCATAGATGGAATGGCTCTACAAGGATTCGTCTTTAAAAAATTCCTCGTAAGAGCGTTTCACGAGTGTGATTTCAGCTGTGAAAAAGAAATCACCTGTCAAAGCTACAACTACGTCAAATGGGAAAAGTCATGCGAATTGAATAACCGCACCAAGGAGGCAAGACCGGAAAACTTTCGCTCAGACCCGGCACGTTCTTACATAAGACGCTTGATGGAAAGGGGTATGTAAAAAGAAGAAAGATAAGAGAGCTTTAGCACGGACGTTTTTGAGAGGCGGACATTAACCAGCTGAATCCGAGTGCTAATTTCTTTGGCACGTTTTATCGACTTTTGTTGAAGACGACAAGTTTTTAATGCTTAAATAAGAGCTTTGAAACGTACTGGTGAGGGTTAAAAGTACTAATATGAACTCCCAGTTGCCGTCCTTGGATCGGAAACGTTTGCATAATACCTGAAACTCCCCGTCCTCCCGAGGGTCTAATGCTCGTTAACAACACCTTGAAAGTATTTTCCTTTGAAAAGAATGGCCAAGAATCCCTTAACTCCTGACAAATTTTACCTGGCCCCATTTGAAAAATTTACGCATATTTCATTCCGTGAAGTTCTCTAGGTAACGGTTTTAAATAACTTATGATATCAAACACAGACTCAAATGTTTGGGTAACACAGTTTGTTGACTAGCAGAAAGAGAGGCGAGAGCAATTGCAATACACTAAGCCAAGGTTGGTGTGGACGGGTAGGCGATGACGAGGTCGAAAGTGACTGAACTTTGAAACGATCTGAAAGCTGATACACTGAGATAGTTAAAAGACAAGCTGATAAGGAGCGTGTTCACTCTAGTAATTACCAATCATCATGCACCTACAGTGATCCTTGGTCTTGTTTTTTTTTTTTTTTTCATATATATATATATCCAAGCCCCTCTAGGTTCCATTCCGGAGCTCCCAGCGCATTCGTGTCAGGAAATAAAGGCAAGCGAAGGCAAGGACACCATTAGCAGCAAGTACTGGCTGGATCCAAATGCGAATGGAACGGCAGCCTTGGTTAATTGTGACATGGACTTAGAAGGTTATTGACAGTCAGCTTTCATGTCACTTCCGTGTTGTTTTGAGTATAGCTTTGGTTTTGATGCTGTTGATGTCTTATTTGTTTGAAATAGAATTAGACTCCTGCACTTCGCTTTCAGTATCATAGCATTTTGATCTACTTAAAATCAAAATGTAAAAGTTAATTTTTTTTAATTGTTTGCCATATAGATGTTGATGAATGTCTCAACGGTATTCATGACTGTGACGCAAATGCAAACTGCATCAACACTGTCGGCGGACATAACTGTTCTTGTAAGGAAGGATTTGCTGGAGATGGTCGCTCATGTTCAGGTAAAGTTGAAAATTAAACGAGACTTACCTGTAAGTTGAAGTTCTATTGGAATTCTATCCGTCACCAAGCATTGAGGGATTACATGAGATAGCATTGCGCCTGCGCGACCTCAGTTTTTAAAGCACTTACCATGTGTGCAGTGGAGAAACTCCCAGTAAAAATATGGGTGAGGGCTTGAGAAGGGAGGGCATGTAATCCCTCAATGCTTGGTGACGGATAGAATTCCAATCAAACCTCAACTTACAGTAAGTCTCGTTTAATTTTCAAATTCTATTCAGTCATCGCATTGAGGTCTTACATAAGACTTTAAAGCACACTGCACACATGTAACAAACTCCACACAGAATCCATATTCTGTAACACAACACTTGGTCTGCAGAGTATCTATGACACAATAATCCCCTAGTCTACAGATTTCAAACATTTCCTGTAAAATTGTCATCAACATCAACAGGTTATTTGTAGAACTTAACAAATGTGGAGGCTGAACTCCACTCAGATGTTGACATAATCTGTATATAATTGCTTTGGATGTGTCTACAGCACTAGCATTATGAGGCCGGAACAGTTCAACATTTATCCCAGACCTGTGCATAACAACCATAGCCCTTTCTTCAATTGTTCTTCAGAAACTGGCCTAATGATCCAATGAGCAATGCCTTATTGTCACCATGTTTGTATCTTGTGCAAGCTAAGTACATCCTTAGAGTAGTGATCACAAAAATGTAAGGATCAGGAGGATATGAAGTAAACTCGATTAGCATTAGCTTAACTCCTGGTTCGGATTGTTTGAAGTTTCTTCAAGGTAAACATAATCAAAGTTTCTGAACTTATCATATCATCAAGGTTAAGATAATGAATAGTTTGGCCTCTTTTGGCAGATAGAACCGTTACAGTTTTTAAGATCAGGTCCCTTTATGATAAATCCTCTGAGTTATATATTGTCTCGAGGTAGCAAAGTACCTTGCCAACGTCCCGTATAAGTGTGTATCATGGTGTTGTGGGTTTTCGTTCAAAAAACCCTTCTGAGGTACCTTGTAACTGTAGGATGAGAGCCAAGGGATTGATAATGCACGACAAATAAGATCTGGCAGTGTCTATACCACTATATCCTATTCCATTTTTAAACAGCTCAACTAGAAAATCTAATGCTTGGGATAAAGTGGGGGAAACAAAATCGATTTGTTGGCTACCACAAAATGTATCCACTTCCTAATGTAAGATGAGTACTGTTTAAGAGTTCCATGTCTCCAAAATTGTAGGATGATGTCCTCAGCTCTCTTAAAAATTCCCTGCACTTCAAGGGATTCCCTGATAATCTGCAAACCATCAGGAACATTGGACGAAACTCATCTTCTTTCCCTGGCATTTTGAGCATGGTCATGATCAGTCGCTGTGGAAATGTCCTTGGCACATCTACTCTCAGGTGCACCAGCTGTACATGGCTGGGTAGGCAGAAGGGAACAATCATTATGCCCTCTGCTTCCGCCCTCGCTATCTTGCCGGCAATGAGCAATCAAACTAAATGGGGGAAAAGCATAGAAAAAATTGTGTTTCCCATGTAATCGAAAAAACATCTACATAAGTTGTGCCAGGATCAGGTCCCCAGAATGCATAACAAGACAACTGTGCATTTGGCCTAGAGACAAAGAGATCAAGAGATGATGGTTCAACCAGATTTTTGTAACTTGTTGAAATATGTCTGGCCTTAACAATTCCACTCCTTATTATTAGTAAAATCTCTAGACTTTCTGTGAGCCTGAGTATTATTCTTCCTTCAGTGGGAGAAGAGCAGCAAAAATCCAGATCTCTCTCTCAATACAAAATTGCCAGATATCTTAAGCAGCGGAGTTGCACTCTATAGAATGTGTACCTCCCATAGAATTAAGACAGTTAACACTGGTTGTATTGACCAAATAAATGCAAATATCGGCACTTTTCATTCTACTGTAGAAAGCTTTCAAACCAAAAACTACAGCCATGAGTTCAAGGCAATTAATGTTATTCTTTGGTTCAGTTTCAGTCCTTCTGCTTCCTGTTTTTCAATGCACATGACTGCATCCTAATCCTTGTGTGAAGCGTGTACAGAGTTATGTTGCATTTGGGGTACAAAGAGGACAGTCAGCTTTCTCAATATTATCTCACCACCATTGTAATTCTGAAAAGCTATTTTCTTTTTAAATTGATATAGTTACACTGTTAATAAGCCCAAGGTACTGCTTTGGGAGAGAGACACAGTTATACTGAGAGAATTCAGAACAAAATCCCGGAGAAAAACAAGTGTCTCTACTGGTCCAAGCACTAATTTCACAGAGTGTACAGGACACCCCAATTTTGTAAATAAGCAACAAGTATCAGTAAGATTAGACTGACATTCATGTATCGTACCTCCTTGTAGATACGAGTCCTCAATATACCTCACATTTAAATGCCTTTTCTCTCTAAGAGTGGCATAAACAGGTTTTGAGATTTTCGTAAACAGGCGTAGGGCACAAGAAAGTCCATAAGATAAACAAGTCAACTGAAGTAATTTACCTCCCCAGTAGAACTTAACTTTTAATATTTCTCATCAATGGGCACCAAGTAATAAGCAACCCTTAGATCAGCTAGTGTCCAGTAGCAATTGATTGCAGATTGCAGAGTATCCATCTTGAGATGGTACTGCACACGCTCATTAAGGTTTTTTCGATTTAGTGAGCATATAAGTGCCGTCTTTCTTAGGGCGGATGAACATAGTAGAAATATAGTAGAAACATATTCCCCTTCACAGTGGGTAGTTTCTTAAATAAATCCTTTATATACATCAATTTTACAATTTCACTCTGAGCATTGTGTTGTTCCCGAAGGGATCGCATATTTCCCTTCGAATAGCATGTTGCTGTGGAAACCCAACGGCAATTTCAATTTTCTAGTGAGCGATACTATAAAGAATAAAGGGGCCAGAAGTAACATTCTCTCACTGTGATGAAATTTCTTTCAGTCGCTGGCTGCAATACAGTCATTAGAAATATACAGTATGGGGTCAGGCAAATAATCCACTTCTTGTGTTGACCTTTTTCCCAACATGGTTGACTGCTGTCAAGTACTTTACCTGCTTTGGTAAATCATTCCCAAACAGTTAATCTGTGATTGGGATGGATGAGGAGCATTAATGCATATAACCATTATGTAAGTCAAGCTTTATCAACTCTCCACGCCTGTGATAAAGCTCACTGCCAACAAAGCAAAGACATCTATAGCCTCTTGAAGCAGCTCACTTCCCACAGGTAGTGGTACTATTTGCTCAACAAGCTTGTTAATCATGCATGTCATGGCACATTTGCCTTTAAACAAAGACGTTTGTACCTTTTGCACTTTAACGTCTTGTGAACTTACAGATGGGCTCAAATTATCCCATACAGCCTGGTTTACACATACTTTTGTCAGGCCTTCCCAATTCTCAGGGCGACAATATTTGTTTATCTTTTCCGAGGGTTTCCCTGTAGCAGTCTGTTTTTCATAATGTATTTATGTCGCTTGCCAGTTCTGAGTTCACATTCGGATCAGTTTCCTCCTTCTGTAGATGCTGTTGCTGCTAAGCACTTTGCTTTTACCCTCATTAGAGGAAGGATAGGAGGTGTCAAGCAACCGGTCGACAGACGCGTCCAAATTTATAATGATGATACACTTCTGGCTTTTGCCATTAGCCTCTTCCCGCGTCTACAGAGACACCGGTGCAGTGCTCTACCAACTGAGGTATTAAGCAATCCGGGAGCTGGTCACTTTGTGAGTTTGTAATATACCAGTAGATGGTGAAGAAAGCAACTGAATATATGAAAGATCTTTTATTTGACAATTGCTTAAGTTGGGGAGAGGCTATTTTGCGAGTCTGCGAGCTCGAGCCTGGAGTCACGAGCCGAGAACCAAGAGCCACGAGTCTCTTTTTCCGAGCCGAGAAAGATTCCCGCCAAAAAATCCAGAAAACGGGCATAATGCCCTAATATTGTATCTATTACATGCGCGGTGCTTCCACTGACCCCAGATAGACCGGTCAGAGACCAGTGGGAATACCCAAGGAAAATGGAACGACATTTTTCAGTCAAACCGGGCCAACAAAGAGGAATGGCTTTTACCATTTTTAATTCCTTTTCCGAATTCTCTACATAAGTGAAGAGAAGTAGGGTAATGAAGCGGTTTGTCAAAAATGGAACGGAAAATTTCGGTCGGACCGGTCCGACCGAAATAAGTGGACCACTTCCAGAGGTGATCCCGAATATTCCTGTCAGGAGGAACCGAAACGGACCATTCCATTTGACTTCCGATCGAAATTTCCGGAATCTTTGACATAATGGAAGTACCCGCGGTCTTCTGTCGGAAATTGTGCACTACCTACAGAGGTAGTCCTCTTTTCCCGTTGGGAACGGAACGACGGAAATTTCCTTGCAATTTGGTAAATTCTCCAGTTTCCAGTCTCTCATCAGCCGAAAAAAATTGGCAAATGGTAAGCGCCATCTCGTTCGGGTGGTTTGCTGATTTTGGGAAAACCCTCAACATTATTCAACGGTAATTCCAACCGGTATCAATTTACATGTCCAAATTTTGGCTTATGCGCATGCCTGGAATTGAAATATTGCTCAATTTTGTACCTAATCCTCGAAAAATCTCTCCTTTTAGTTAAAAAAGCTTTCTTAGCAAAACTTAGGCTTATTTAGCGTCATGGCAGCTAAAAAAACCTGACTAAACGGTTAAAAACGGTATTTTTTGGCGAAAGTTTGGTATTTAAAGGGTTAAGTTGTGCGCATAACTGCGATGATCAATGATGTCTTCATCTTAGTGTTATCATATGTATTCGTGATAAAAGTACAGAAAGACTTTCTGCGGCCTCTTTTTCGAATGTAAAATAACATACAGACAGCCTACTAACGAAATAAATCGTAGCCCTTAAGAGTACGAGTAAAGAATTATTCATTTTGTTTACACCTGCGGCCGCAATATTAAACTTCCAGCATGGGTTTTAGACGAGATTGTTTATTTTTCCGTTTAGCTTACAAGAACAACTGCGCTGAAATCTACAAATCTGGTGAAAGAAAAGACGGTGTGTACACCATTAAACCTGACAATCTGTCTGCCTTTGATGTGTTTTGTGACCAAACAACAGCCGGTGGAGGGTGGACAGTGTTTCAGAAGAGGCTGAACGGCTCGGTTGATTTTTTTCCTTAATTGGAGCGATTACAAAGTTGGTTTTGGTGACCTGAATGGTGAATTTTGGCTCGGACTGGATAAAATTCACCGCCTTACCTCAGATAATGACAGCATGCTGCGTGTGGATTTGGAAGACTTTGAAGGGAATACTTCTTATGCCGAGTACAACAGGTTCGGTGTTATGAGTGAGAATGACAAGTACAAGCTGAGCTTCGGCAATTACTCAGGTAGGAAGGTTTTCTTTATCATCCTGCACTGCACAGGCTGCCCAAACCTCGCGGCGTAAAAGTGCTGTACTTCAGACTGTTAGAACTGAACAGCAAGAAAACTATATTATGAGGCTTTTGTACTTGGTTTGATTATGTCAACATTAGTCCAATCTCTGAACTCTCCCTTGCCCGCTCCATAAAGGGGTTGAACGGAGGCGGGAAAACGTAGGGTCCAGGAATCAGTCCAGGATAAATTGCGTGCGCATGCTCAGAATGCCGCTATTTCCACCAAAAATCGGGGCAAAACCAAATATATAAAATTCTCGCGCGCCCAGTGATCATGTTATCACAAGCAAAATAATAACAATAATAATAATAATAATAATAATAATAATAA
>Ga0126339_10001106_pt1 | contig 17435 bp, 3 predicted proteins | sample OrbTmetagenome_2_FD_92532 | JGI IMG/M metagenome (GOLD analysis project Ga0126339, IMG submission 92532) | Coral microbial communities from Petempiche,Puerto Morelos, Mexico - Orbicella T R C metagenome | ecosystem: Host-associated > Invertebrates > Cnidaria > Coral | place: Petempiche,Puerto...
AAGTTCTATACTTAATCATTCTCTGTAGTATCAAGGAGACAAATCTAGACGAGAAAAAACTGAACTTCAAGACAATCATAGCCAGCAAACTTCAGATAAGTTGGCGTGTCATGAACTCGTCACGTACGGTATGAATCAACCTGAATTTTCATTACTCGTAACGACGCACACACGATCAATTTATCGCCGGGGCAAAGGTTTTTAATGTTGCTTCACTTTTAAGGGATTATTAGAAAGGGACATGCCTCTAAATCTGTAGCCAGGGAAGCATTCATAGTAAGTGAATTTATCCAGACAACTTGCATATAGACTGGAATAGTGAGACTGCATTTAATTTTACAATTAGCTATCAATATATTCGAAATTTCAAAGCGATTTTCAAGTAGTGTCATGAGAGACGTGGTGGTTGCATTTAGAATGACTGATAAGTTGTTTTTCTTCAGAAAAGAAGTCCAGCGACTCCATTATCCGTAATTTTCAAGACTTCCTCCACATAATTTATAACCGCTGCCAGACCAAAATCTGATCGGCCCTGAAAAAAATCACATGAAAATATCTGATTAACGGTAACTCTTTTCGGTTAAAATTAACTTCATGATCAGAGTCTCTAATTCACGAATTAGAAGAAAAGAAAGTTATTAATCGAAATCAAATGGCTCATTTTTACAGACACGCTTTGTTGAAACTTCAACCGGAAGTGGCCTGGTTAGTCATCTTCTCGTAAGTTTTTTCTTAGTAAAAAAGCCTCAACCTTAGTATTTTTTTCTTGGTATTACTAAACTAAGGGCTGCACTTTGCAGGGATACTAAGACTTCACGATATAAAACATGGGCATGGAAAATATGCGGTCTGAAAAACAAGCCATTTCCGGTTGCTTCCCATATGCCTCAAATAGGACCAAGTTGTGATCGCAGCCACAGGCTAACGAAAAATTCCCGTGAGCTAATGTTTTTACCCATATAAGCCTAAGGATAGGGCATTACAATTATGGTTTTGGTTTTGTCTGAAATTAATTGTACGTTGCTAAAAAAGAGATTGAAAAGTGGCCAAAATTACACTAAAAATCTGCCTCTGGGGACCCCTGAGGGGCTGATATCCAGAACTCGGCTAAAAGAAGGTCGTTGACCCTGAACCTTTGGCTTATTACATAAGTCCACATAACGACTTTGTGTACCAATTTTAAGCGAAATCGGCCGACCTTCATTTCCAAGTCTGCCCCGGTCTCTCAGGCAGAAGCTCTTAACAGTCAAATTTGTTTCTGCATTTCTTAAACACTTCGAAACGCTTTAGCAGGTCCTAAGGCATCTTCCCGTGCACGTTCTTGTAGTGTTTGGCAATGGCGGAGGATTGTTGTTTATGTCCTTTTACACGATTATGTAAATGTCCGCGTGTGTAGCCTACATAAGAGCTTTGAAGCCAAATTTATTTGTGTACCTCCGGTATTGCCATTATGAAGAGGCGCCAAACAGGTTCAATGATCTCTGTTTTTCGCGTATTTATTTCCTTTCTTGCGTTTAAGGGCTACAAAATTAGATACTGCTGGATGTAAGTCTCAAGTTAACTTTTATTGGTTCATTCTGAGAGGGTTTTCTTCATACCGCTTATTACACCCCTTTCCCCTCGCCTCTGGGGGTTTATAAACCTCTCCGTTTGTAAACCCACCCAAAACCCCTTGTGAAGGTTTGTAAGCCTAGGGCTTTCAACCGAAATTTTACGTTGCGCATTTGAAAAGGTTTAGCGAAAAAAAGGTTAACAGCTCTGTGTGCTAACTGGGAATTAAAGTTGAAAATTAAATATATCATTAATTTGACTCATAACTTGTTCTAATATTTTTAATGCAAACAACATCTAGCATATAGTTTTTATTTGTAGAGTGATGTGATGTGAAAAGGCCGCAAGTAACGTCGGGATTTGGCAAGTTGCTGACAGTTTCAATATACTGCCTAAATATCTTTGAAAATTCGTTTTTGCTCGTAAATGTTTCTTAACTCTTTTTTATACATTTGATCAACATTTTATGTCAGTGGTCTGTGATTCCTTCGCTTGTTGTTTTACGGTGACGTGTAATAGCCAAATCATCCGGCGAAAGAAACAACCTTCCCTGCGTCTGCTTTTACAAATTCTCTACACTAACGAGATTGAGGCGGTTTTCCTGGGTGTGGGTTTAGCGACTTTGGTGAGCGAATGGGGGAACGAGGAGATATCGGCCTAAATGAATACCGTTGTTGTTCATTGCTTGACTTTCTCCTTGGACTCTCTACGTCCGCTGGCGAAGGTGATCCCGAGAAATACCCATCCTCCAAGTCATGCGTCGGCGATCGCCTATTAGAAAGGTTCAGCGGTGGTAGCAGAGTTCCGGGGCGCAGTCTGCGGTGGGCACTATTTTGAGGGGTCACTACAGAGCTTCCTCCCTGCTTGGGGCCGCTATCTTCGCCGTATGGTAATTTAGTAAGGGAGTTAAAAAGAAGATCTGGAAGGACCTCTCCGGATGTGTTATCCGAACCCCTCGGGGAGAGGTCAGCTACTTTTGCTAAAGCAATTACATCGCAGGGGCTGCTTGGAGAGGAGATTGAGAGGTCTTTTGGTGGTGATGGTAACGAAGTACGACCAGGACTTGAAGATGGTTTTTGCTCCTCTAAAGAAAAATCCTGATTAGCCAGATGGAAGCGTGGTTTTTCGCCGTTATTTCTCCAGGGTAAGGATAATTCTATCCTGGGATCTGCATTTAGGGATTTGTTTTCCACAGATGGATTAATAATCGTTATTGGTTGAGTGAAGTTATTCGGAGAACGCCTTCCTTTCTTTGTCGAGGATATACTTGGTAACTGGAACTCGGTGACATCGTTTCTTTCTTTACTGTGATCATTTAACTGCTGGAGACCTGGTATACCTTGCCCAAATTTTGGACCTGTCTCTAAGAAGTCTTTTCCTTGAAGACTGTGTGACATGGAGGTCCGGTCTGTCAGGTCACTCTTGCTCTTTCTAAGCCCGGGAGGGGTAAAGTTCCCACCAGTGCCTCCTCTGCTTGTAGATTCCGATACGGCTGACCCTCTCCGCGCGTCAGTTTCTGCAGCTGTAGAATGCTTCAATGGCACCAACAGGGTCTTGATACCTGAAGTCTGAAACTCTCCCATGTCCAACGCCGATAGAGTGTATCGTCGCACAATGGGCACCCCCTCTAGTCGATTGTTCTCAGATGTTGGCACAGGGGAGGCTCGGGGACTTTGTTTCAATGCATTTGACGTATGTGTTTGACGGCGAGTCACTTGAGGAGATGCAAAGGGGCTCATAACGGGTGATGACTGTTGACTAGTCACTGGTGATATAATCCGGTTGGACCTGTTTTCTGTGGCTTCCGTAAATTGTTTATCTATGGCGGAGTTGATAACCACATGTCTTTGAATTGAACTTTCCGAAACTGTGGTATAGCTTTCGCTTTTGCTCACTGCTACAGAGGAAACTCGAAACGTAAAGAGTCGTTCTCGATTTCTGTCCTCTTCACCTATGTCTTGATCTTCGTTATTATTGACAGCTTCTCGTGTTTTGTGACGTATATAGGTACTAACATGTTCCGCCATCCTTTCCTTCCCGCAATCATGAGATTCGTTGTAGTCACCAGATTTGATCTCCATTGTCTTTTCTACCGCGTTAAAACTAACAACACTTTTTCTCCCTTGCATTGAGTTTGCTTCGTCACTAATTTGTTGTTTTTCTGAAGAGCTATGATTTGGGTCCTCTGAATTCCTGCGCGAATCATTAGAGTACAGAAATTCGTTTGAATCGACGGAGGAACAAAATGAATCCTGTAGCTTAAGAAGCTTCTCGAGCCCAGAAGACGGGTCACGTGGTGCCGCATTCTCAGCATCAGAGATCTGAAAGCTAAACCTCTCTTCCTCTGATAGTGACCGAACGGAAGTTTTTCTTTTCGCCTCTGATTCACTCTTATCATCTTGCTTTCCCTCTGTGTTTGTAGAGTTTGTTCCAGCCTCTTCTGTGCAGTGTAATATCTTTTCAATATCTAAGGGATCAAAGTGGCACACAGATCTTTTCCTTCGGCGCTCGGGTTGAGCTGCTTCACCATCGCTGCTCAAATTTGCTCCCAAGAGATTGGCACTAGGGATGGATGGATCCTCCTTTTCAGCGGCGTATAAGTAAGAATGATTCCTCCGGATTCTGGGACCCGTTAGCGGCCAGGAGAATTTTCGTATATCCTGGATATTGGCCAGACATTCTTCCAGTTGCTTCACTTCATTATTATCACGAGCATCAGCAAGCATGCTTTCACGACAGGCGTTAATAAGAAGTCTTGTGGTCTCCAAATCCTCTGCGTTCATTACATAATCAAACACTGTATTTTTGCTTTCATCCTCTATCCACGGGTTGGACTTCGCGTCCAATAAAGCCTTGACGATTTCCTTGCCAGAATTTGACATGCAAGCGTAAATAAGAGCCGTGCGGCCGTAGATATCTTGCAAGTTTACCTTCGCTTGTTTACTGAGTAAATAATTAACGACACGGCCTTTCTCGTCGTTCATGTCAGTTTTAGCCTGGCAGCACAGCATTAGGGGCGTCTCGAGTCCTTCGTTACGAACATTAACCGAAGTTCCACCTTCCACAAGCATGCGCACTAGTCGAAGTTTGCAAGTCGAGCTGGCCTGGAACAAAGCCTCCGATCCCTTGTTATTCATTGCTGTGGAACAAATTTCTAAAGTTAGCTGCATTCAAAATAATTACGATTACAGGTGTATGTACACGTTACGTCTAGACTAGATATCTAGGTACATTGTGTTTAGACTAGATAGTTATTTGCCGCTGCCTGCAAACTAAAAAGTGAAAATCAACTTAAGGTTGAGATCGCCATCATCTTGAAGGGCAGATATTGTTTTCAGTCAATAACGTTTCCTCCATCCTTTAACTTTTAACCCATTCCCCTACTTGCTTGTTTCAACTGTTATAAAGTTTCATTTTAGCACATTTCCTGGATCAAGACGCTCGCAAAATAAAATGTATCCAAGGTTTTGACCATTCTGCGTCCATGTTACGCGTCAACATGGCGAGTACAGAACCTTAGCCATGAATCTGAAGCAAAAATCGTAAATACAAATGAACAACTCACAAACGTATTGTTAGCACGTCCACTTTCAGTGCTTGTTGTTCTTGTTGTTTAACTTTGTTTTGACCTGATCTATCATTTTGTTTTGTATTAAACCTTACGTTTTCGTGTAAATTTAACAAATTGACGTCAGTTTTGTAGCGTCTGTCCTCTTATTGATGATAAATTTCGTCATAACATTGTCAGAGTTTACTGCGGAACCACTCGCCTGCGGCTCGTGATTCCATCAGCCACTTTGACAACGTTATGACGCAATTTATCATCAATAAGACGACAGACGCATAAAAACTGACGTCAATTTGTTAATTTTGCAATAACAAGACCCCGAAATGGTCAAATGCCGGGAATAAATGAGGGGAAAAGACACCGTAAACAAAGATAAGTGAATTTTATTCAAAATGACGCGAACTTTGTCAATAGCTTTTCTCGCTTTTTGATTGGCTACTTAGAAAAGTCCATAAAATCTCATCGGTAAAAAAGTTGACAGTTTGACAGCTGAAAATTGAACTTGAAAGCTTGCATAAATTAAAATTTTATCCGTCTGTACTCTTTTTTATGATAAAAATGAGCCAATCAGCGTGCGAGAAATTAGACAGTTCTTGTGAAAAGCGCATTTGAACATTTCTCTGATATTTTGCTTTTTATAAAGGACAATTTTATTATTACCACTAATATAAAAGATATTGTTATTAACTCTGTTACTTAATGATGAGATTTCAGTTTACTTAGTTTTTGCGTTACCTTTTCTAATTATTGTTCAGAAAATTATTGTATTTTTATGTTTTTCTTGGAGGGGGACAATCCAATAAATATTAAACAATTTAAGGAATGACCTACATATGATCTTTGACTTTGAATAATCAGTAAATGTGGCAGATAAACCACACATAGCAAATGTTAGTAAAGGAGGGTTTTCGTATACCGCACATTGACGAACTTTGCAAAGAAACTTCCGAAATAGGCTCAATTTTGTGACTGATCTTAAGTTGCTTAGATGATGCGAGGCGTCGCTGGTGGTGCAATCTGATATTTTTTACATCTGAGGACAAACCTACAATTCCTGACGATATACTTTTCGGCCGACGGACAACTTTGTGCATCTTCAATCTTTCGATATGAGTAAGTATCTTTCGCCGGGTGATGCTTCGAGCAGGGAACAGTGAGTTCTGTCAAACTGCGTTTTGTTTCTTTGTGAAACTAGCCAAGCACACGCTAGGTTATTTCTTTTCCGTCATGATTATTGTTGCAAATACGAAGCAGGTGTTTTCGCGCCAAAAACCCACGCGTTATGCAAACTGTGGAGCTTTCCTCTCAAGAGAGCGGTCCGTTTTCTTCGCTGTATTTTTTAACTTTTCGCCGACATTAGTTCTCTTTCTTTTAATCATCTTTCATTGATAATATAAAGCTGAATATAACAGAGTATTTGTAACGGTTGCCTTCGTTGTAACCATCAGAAGTTGTTTCGAAAAGACTGAAATTACATTAATTAATGCATTGTGGTTCGATGTTCCCTCAAGAAATTAGTCGATATTATTATTTATACTCGGTAAATACCCAACCCGGAATTGATAACTTATTTTCAAGGGCATCGTGCTCACCTTTTTACGTTTTAATGAGTCCTGGGCAAAGGTTTTGACTTAAACATTGCGTGTTGCCCAAGAAAACTCCGCAAACTAAAATATTTTGCGCAGTAAACTAGGTGGAGGCTAAAGTAAACAAAGGGTTTAGAAAATTATAAAAATAAATTGATCTAATGCAGTTAGCCAAAAGAAAACGTCGCCGACTGTTTCATGTAATGTTATTGCCACCCCAGTCGAGCATTACTGCACCACTTCCATATTGTTTCTTTGTACGATCGCTTTGTCTAGTCGAAACATCCAAAAAAATTAGATTCGATGATTCGTGACTTACCTCGAAGCGATACCAATGAAACAGATCGAGCCCAACGTGGTCAATTCGTGGTTTGAGGCGGTAAAACTGAAGCTTTTTTTAGACCGTTGAAGTCAAACCTCAGGCTGGATAAAATACGAATGGAGTGTTATTGGGCGACTGTAGCAACACCCTCAAAAATATTTTTTTTCTGTTTTGTTTTCCCTTTTCCCGTCGAGTCATACAAATCCGCAAAGTAATTGAATGTTTTGTCAATATGAAGAGCGATGAAAGCCTCAGGAATTCTTTCTCAAGTGCGCGTTCGTAAGCGGCGAGATGTTGGTCGTCCACTTGTTCCCACAGCGAACTCCTTCAAACATGAGGGTGACCCGATATTCTCATGTCCCAAAAGCAAGACGAAATATTACTCCACTTTCAACAGGAAATAACTGACGATAGTTGTTCGAGTAAAGAGACTTTTCCATTAAAATATGCTTTCGGGTTAAAACAGCCCTAAATAAGTGCTGTTTGAGTGAAAGTACCTTCTTTCTTGGCCAGGCTTTAAATTTTGCTCGCTCTTGGTAATGGACTAATGATCGGAGGCAAATGGAGATTTGCGACGAACTTTTCCCTAATTGAGTTTTTGTTGCCGCAGATTAGAAGCTTTAAAAATGTTGCCTTTGTTTTCTACCCCGAATACCGTTCAACTTCCCCGTTCGATCAACAAAATCGCCAAACCTTCTCCCTTGTAAATGAAGGAAATGAAAAGGCAACATTTTTCGATTACAAGGCGTCGAGTTTCCTCGCTTATGGCCTCAAATCAATTATTTTTTTTTCTTTTCAGTCATCAGAGTGATGTATATGCTATATGTCATAAAATAATCACTTCCATTTTGTTTTATTCTAATGCATTTAGAGCAAAGCAAATTTTAATCCATGAACCACCAATCGAAACAGTGTAGCTCGAAATTTAATTGACAATCTAAGAAAAATTACATGCAGCTGTTGTTTAGCAAGTAAAATAAGCTTGTCAAAATTGCCTAAGCTTGTATTTTGATGTATAAATCTTGATTAAAGGAAATTAATGGGAATGGAGCGAATTTAGCTCCATAAATAAACATAATAACCATAACATGAAGCGTTATCGTTTCTTATTTTTAAAACGCCCGTATACCTGTAACTCGGCAATCGCGCTTGTCATCGATATGATTTCAAATCAAGAGAAACGAGCGATTGTAAATAAATGTTTTGTGTACTCTAGTACGTTTACTGTGAAAAGTGCCAGAGAAACTGAGAAAACTCCTGTTAAAGGTAGTTAAAGGGGCTAGCACGGCTCTGGCCAATTGGACATAGAAGGGCTTTAATTTTTAGAAGAATGTAAACGAAACACAGACAACTTATCACAAAGGGGTACTGGATGTACACAGAAGCATATCACCTATTCAAGGTGATTTGCTTCTGATGTACAATATTGGGGAGATTAAAACAGATTCCATTCGGGTGAGCGTGAAAAACGTCGGCCGACTTTTTTCTTAAGGTTGTCTTAATTTGTATGGAAATGTCATTTGTAATATTCAGAAATAATCCTTGTTTGCTATAGTTTCTAATGTGGAATCACTTGGCCAGATATAAACGCGCTTAACACTCTACGTACCTGTAGTATACATTCTTGGGCCGATTGTAAACGAAACTGAGAAAACCAAAATCTTGGCCTTTCGGTCACAGGTATTGCCAGAGCTCTTGGTATAAGATAACCCACGCAGCATAACAAACAAAAAATACCTCAACACGGAATTGTCTAGTGTTAATGGTCGTTTGGTTTGCGTGAACATAGTGCGTAGGCAAGTGAAGTTGAAGGGGGAAACAGTTAATCCCCAATAAAGGCCTTATTCACTAGGTAATCCTTCAACTTATTTATAGATCACTAACAGTTGGAAATCCCAGAAGGATCTATAAATAGCCTATTCTTTGACGCGGATTTAGCTCAGGCGGACAGCCAAGGCAGCTTCAACCTGCACGAAAACATGAAACGCGCCACAAGTCCGTCTTCGGTGTTCAGTTGATTTTATGGACGTTGAAGACGATCTAAAAGCAATGATACCAACATATGGAAAATGTCGGCGTGCAGAGGAGTAGGGTGGGGGTGTTTTTCGACAACGATTCACTGCTGCGAAGGAGCTCTTAAAACGCCTACATAAACATGGGAAATTTCGATTTTACCTGAAAATGCAGATTGTGAAAACATTGATAAGTTTTGAAAGAGAAAAAATAATATATCTCAGGAGAGTGGAGTTTTAGTGGGACAAAGATGGCACCTAGGAATACGTAAATTTGAAAAACGTTAAATAAAATTAAATAGCAAGAAATGAAGTAATAATCAAAATTTCAGCGGAGGATATTAGCCCCGTTGCCGTTATGTTCACCAGCCGGTTTTGATTTCCATTTTAAAATCGAGCGAATCATCAAACTAAAGACGGCGTGACACCCAGGGAACAAGGTGAGATGGAAGGACGGAAATGAATGCAACACAATATTTTATTTAACGGGGAACAAACGCTTAGCTTTATAGTTTACAGATATGCCACGAGAAATAAATAAATAAATAAATAAATAAGAGGAAAATATGTAGTAAAAATATATAAACCTATTTACAGTTAAAAATAAAGTTATCACAGAAAAAGAACCATTCACAGGATAAGAAAACAATTCGTGGATGCTACGTTGTCTAAAGTATTGACTAATAAAGGTGTCGTGGTTATTTATATCACTGAGATAATTGATATACTGCTTTGTTTTAGATCGGGTCCTCCTCGCCGCGGGTGATACAGAGGCTGCATAAAAACAACTGGTCTTTACCACACTTAATAGTACCAAAGCAAACAAAGCAAAAAACTCTGGTTTTCTGTGCATAGTAGCCAGCGATTAATTTAGATACAAAGTTCGTGTTTTGTCATCTAAGTCAGTCACCTTTTTTAAATTTCCCAGGACAAACAGAATAGGAAAATGGTTGGTGAGCCAAGCATTTCGATGAAAAAGGTCCCATATCAATTACGTTCAGTGTTGTGCCTATCATAAGTTACTTGTTACGCTGGCGAACAAGTCGACGTAGAGAGTGACCTAGTTGCAGTTATGGTTGTATGTCAATTTAATTCTACCCTAGTTGTTCATTTTGTAAATAAGAAAATTTTCCTAATAGTTAGAAAGAAAAGTTATAAATTCTCATCGTACCAAGTTTTAAAAGAAGAAATTGGAGCATTCAGAATCAGCAAGCCGGTTGGGTGTGGTTGGCAAGGTTCAATAACTGACTACTTAACAGTATTGTGCTGGATCTATCAGTTGAGGAAATTCGAGCGATAATTTGTGTGTGCTTATATGAAGGATGTCCTGCCCGAAGATAAGCGGAAAGCCCACAAAATGAATTGCCGGGCCCGCAAGAAAAACACTCCGAACAAAGGTTGATTTGCTCCTCTACTGGGCTGGGTTGTTCAAGAGCCGGTTGATGTTAGCCCAGGAGTCAAAGTGAACCGAAGTATTAATTTTCCTTGAACAAAAACTATTTTCACTGCTTATCTTCTGGTCTCTTTCGTGTAGTTAGAGATTATTCCAACTCAAACCCGAGGGTCAAACAATATAAACAGAAAACCTCACTGAGAAGTTATAAAAATGAAATCAAAATTCTCGCAAATCCTAGGGTTCGCTTAATCGGGCTTTGCCCTGGAGTGCAAATTTTCTTGTCATTGTACATTTTAACCAATCACTGAACGACTATCTCATACTCTGTGCCGGAAAACTCGTTATGGACTGGCACGTGAAGATATAACTTAACTGTATTTATGTTTAGTTTCATTACCTATAATATATGACTCTCATAGCTTCAGCCGGAATTGAAAATCGGAAACAACAAAATACTCGTCGATCCTGCGTTGTCGATCTCCTACAGAAGGAAATGAAAATGTTTTGGCATGAAACATGAGATATTTTTTTCTTTGCGTAATACCGACACAGATCGAATCCCACGATCAAACTGTTCCTTTCAATGTGAGCCTTTCTAGGACCTCGTTCTCTCATTTCGTTGAAGGGAAATTAAAATGGGCCCATTTAGACATCAAAGCTATTTACAGGATCATGTCCTGCACTGCGGTTCGGATTGGCTTTTTCTCGGCACGAATTGACAATGAAGAGCGTATAAAGCATTTTTATGTTAACAAATCTAATGAAGAACCAAGGCAGGTGTTTAGAAGCAAAGAAATTATTCAGAATAGCCAAAAAGTGTTATTCTTTTACATGGTAATAAAGCTAGACTAAAGCGAAATCTAATTTTGATTTAAATTTTTACAGAGTTTTCAATAGCAATGCGAACTTCAAAGCATCCCGAGTTCGATTATGAATTTATGACTTTGCTCATTAGAACCAGTTCGATTTCGCAAACATTAGTAATGGCGAATGTTTACGTAAAATATCCGCGAAATTGAAAATTTATTCCATTTTGTTCACGTTTCGCGCAAATAATGGCTTGTTTGATCAACTTGTTCGCTTCATCTGCTTATCAAGACAACTAAGTTCATTGGTGGGTCTGTAAGATAAACATCACTGACTCCTTTAACAAACTCTCTGGAAATTAAAAAGAAGATACATGGCTCCGTCGAAAGATCGATTCTTAAATTCATAGAAAACACAACATCCGTTTGACACCGAGATCACATTTAGGGAATTGTGAAATACGGGGTAATATAAACTCAGGTAAGTTATATTTATATTTTGACAGTTGAATATTTGATCTCAACTCTTGTATTGGACGTTTTAAACCAATAGAAGCAACAGGAGATAAAACCAATATAGATTCATATTTAGTTTACGATATTAAACATAGAGCTTACCAAGTTTTTCCAAGCTCATTCAAGATGGCAGTCATTCAGTCGAAAACCTTACGACTTAAGCTTCGTTAGCAATCGTCCGTTAGCCCGCGGTGATATATTTTCAGCGCCGGTTCGAAGGGCTTTTAAAGCTTGGAATAACAGCTTTCTGGCATGGTGCTAATTATAAGTGCGAACGATATACTGATCTCGCGAAAAGATCGTTTGGTGCATGAAATGAAATATTCATGGAGTAAAAGCTAATAAACGGGGTATTTTCATCTAAAACAAGTACACTCGGCTTTTGAATACCAGCCAGATGTTTTTTCAACATTCATTTTGTCAAAACCTCCGTTGGGGGGCTAGCAGCTTCCTCTGGGATATTTCTTTATTAGCCAAAACTACCTTTTCTCTTCTCTTTTCCTTTCAGGGAAAGCATCGCATTTATACTGGTCCACAAGCGTAAGATATAATGGTGTTATGATAGACAGAATTCTTTCTTGACAGCTGTCAAAACGAAGGCGGGTTATGCTACTTGTAAACCTGGCTCTATTTTTTGCATAAATTGCTACGAGTCGTAAGTGTTGTAGAAAACTTTTAGTAATGAGAGGAAGCAATAAAAGGCTTTTTTTATCTTTTGAGCTTGCCAAAGCATTTAACCAACGGGAAAGAACTAACAGGCGATAAAAAAGAAAGATCTATTTTTTTTCCTGCTATTTACAGAAGTTAAACGTCCTGCTATCAAATATATTTATATCTTTCCTTTTACCGAAGATAGTTCAGGCACATCGTGTATGGCGTCGAATTTTCAGTCATCAAACGAATCAAGAAAACATTGGCTAGATTCAGGAAATCTTTTGGGAGAGGAAAGTAAAAAAAGACAGAAGCAAATAACAAAAACAATACCCTTGCAAAAGTTGCAAGCGAAAGTCCGGTGTGCTATTCTTTCAAAAGCCCACGCAGTAGAATTTACGTTGAAGAAAGACATGTTCTAAAAAAAGAGTGCCCACAAAATTCACATGATTTTTCCCTTTCCGGTGAAAACTCCTCACTGAAAAACAGTGTCAAACTCTTTAACGGTAAAGGTGCTTTTCTTTTTCTCTTAGATGTGTTCCACTTGTACACAATAAAATTGGCCGGGCCAGGCATGACTGAACTGACGGTTCTTTTGTTTCACCTCAGCATCTGATTCCCAAGACACCTAATGTTACACCTACCTTTAGTTATCTAGTCCTTTTCTAAGTATTCCGCTTGAAGCAGACAAATCCGGTCTGTAAGAACAGCAAATTGACTGAGAAATTTCCATTTTTGGCCTTTTAAGAACTTTAAACAAACACCGTCGAAAGCGACACGCTTGATAAGTGGCGTTTTCAAAAGCTCGACAGTAAACTGCAGTTCCCATTGGCTAACAGATCTGGTATAAACCAGTCTCACTTATGACATTCAGATAATGGAGATTTTAATGGCCAAGCAAGTGATCCGGAAAGTAGGAAATTTGGTGCCCTCTTTTATGGATGAAAATATACTCAATTATCGCCGCCGGGACAAATTGACTTTCCGCGAATGAATCTCGCATCCCAACCATCTGCTCACGCGATTATGATGTCCCTTGACCCAAAATGAAATTTATCCCCAAACTGACTTTTGTCAAATGAGCGTTTGATTGACTGGTCATTTCGACTTGTTTTGCTCGAGTTTTAATAGTGGACTGACATATGTGCTGATTATAGATATCCCGGTAGCTCAGGTCAAACCCCCTTGACTTAAAGTGCAGTGAAGTTCAGAAAAAATACTTATTTCAGATATTCTGTTTGTCGGTTCATTTCCCTTCGTTTAACAGATGTGATGACGTTGCAATTGTGTTCTCTTGTTCAAGGAAAAAATGGTATTCTGACTAGCTGTCAATTTTTCAAGTTTGGCAAGCACCCGGCACCGAGGAAAAAGACATATAAACACACGACTGATTCTCGACTTTGTCACGCTGCTTTCGGGCGAAGGATCAACTCGCCTGAAAAAAAAACGGTGATCTAGGAAAGTCTTGTTTAGCAAGTCTATGAAGTCAAGTGGCCCGGTTGAAGCAGCACTCACTGTCACACACAAGTCTGCCAATCACCAAGGACACAGACAACCCAGTAAATCAATCAAAACTTAAGGTAAGTACATGCACGTAGCTGACGCCAAGCGCGGGACAACGAGCGCGAGCGAATCACGATTGATTAGAGGCGTAATTGGCTTATAGAGTGGAGCGAGCTTTTAAGCCAAAGAAAATGCGAATTAGTTTCTGCACTCAAGTGAAAACCACTTTAAGTAAGAAAGAAGACACTCTTTTTTTGAACTCATTTAAATACTATTAACTAACTCGGATCCAAGCGGTAAGTCTCTTTGTATTGTTGTCAAAATTTATTGTACTTTCAGTTAGTCATTGTTATGGGTTATAATACTTTTGAAATGTCATAGTTTGCATGGGGCATACTTAACTGAATTGATGCTTAATAACTAATAAATATGAGACTTTCGCTCGAAATTGTTCAATAAAATAAAGGACAAATATAATATTTAAGAAATAGAACACATCTCTCAACTATATTAAAGTGCCTATGAACTGAAAAATAATTGCTGCCTATTTGGAAGGCTTTTCAAAATACAGAAGAATAGCTTTTTTGTTTTTGAAATATCTGTCTTCGTTTTAGAGATATTGACGTTCTGTATTACGCAAATTAGGAAAGTGATGACGTCATCACTTCAAAATCAATCAAAAATCATTAGTTGTGCAGCTAACACGGTAAAATATTGACCAAAGAATATCTCTAGAAATATTGGAGCAGTGTTCGTAAGAATTGGCACCAGTAATTTACATCACAAAAGAAATCAAATGACTCCGGAGTGCCGTTGCCATGGCAACTCTCTTGGCTCCAGATTCTTTCTGTCAAAAACCAAACATCCCCATTTGCAACCCTTTAAAGTAAGACAGAGGATCCTACTCGGAACACACATGGTTCCCATATCAGGTAAACTCTCCTCATTAGATTGCTGGGAGTAGATGATCCTTGTTTAAGACAAAAACTGGGAATTTCAGTTTTAACTAAGACGGGACCAGTGACAAAGTTGTTGCCCTGGCAACATGACAACAGGTGTCATTTTGTTTCTTTTGTGATGCACATTTCTGGTGTCCATTGCGCGCGTTTGGCCATCTTGTTGCGAGGTGTGGCGACATGTTGGGAGTCGAAAATCGAACTACTGCGCATGTCCTGGCGCAACATTGTTGCACGAACCTAGCCAAGCGACCACAGCTTCATGTAGCATCCACAAATGTTGCGTGAAAAATTTGATCATTTTTAAATTTGAGCCAACAACACCCAACATGTCACAACACGTCACAACAGGTTGGCCAAACGCGCGCAAAATGTTGCGCCCAAAAATGTTGCGATATGTTGCGTTGAAATGTTGCGATCGTTTGGCAGGGGCTTTGAATTTGAAACTGGTCAAATTTTTCATGCAACATTTTTGGATGTTGCATGATGTTGTAGTCGTTTGGCCACGTTCGTGCAACAATGTTGCACCCGGGCTTGCGCACTAGCTCGAGTTTCAATACCCAACATGTCGCACCACGTCGCAACAGGGTGGTCAAACGCGCGCAACATGTTGCGCCCAACAATGTTGCGATATGTTGTGCTGAAATGTTGCGATCGTTTGGCCGGAGCTTGCAAATGCTGGGCCAACAATGCTGCGATAGGTTGTGTTGATATGTTGCGATCGTTTGGCCGGGGCTTCAAACTTGAGCTAACAACACGCAACATTTCGCAACACGTCGCAACAGGGTGGCCAAATGCGCGCGACATGTTACGCCCAACAATGCTGCGATATGATGCGTTGAAATGTTGCGATCGTTTGGCCAGGGCTTTAAACTGCTTGGCCTTCCGTGGTTCTATCGAGTTTTACTTAGATTCTACTAGTATGATACTAACTCAAATGCTGCATTCTGATTGGCTGAGCTACCGTACACAATCAGCTATTATAGTTCACCACAAAATTATAGTTCATCACAAAATTTTCTCCAATTTTTATTGGTTTAAATTGATCACGTGAAGCGTTAGCGTTCATCTGTGGAGAGACACTATCTACCCATAGTGCCCGTCCGAAGAAAATACCCGGATGAATAGCACTCGTCCCTGAAAGTGTTTCTGTAAAACAGCGGGCTCATAAAAAAAAAAAATGAAAGACGCAAGTTGTTGTAATAAGACTGGCTATTTTATATCTTCTTTCACGCCTTTCATCTAAAAGAGTTGAAAATAATTCAATATGATTTTTGAACTGGCACGCGAAAGAAAATTTAGTGGTGAAGAATAAAGACAATAGAATGTTTATGTCTCGGAACTATGGGTCTGATAGTTGCCCCTTGGAAATTTGATGTTCTCCAGTAAAACTAGCATATTTGTTCTCCAAGCTTCGCTTCTCGGGCAAATATTTGTTTTAAGAACATCAAATTTCCAAGAGGCAACTTTCAGCCAATAGTTCCTTAGGTAAGTCTCACCTTAATCTTCTCTTGGCACTACTTCGTCTACAGCAATTAAGTTATTCACTCTCGATTTCTATGAGTTGATAGTTGATTCTGCTTTGTTGCAGTATGTTTTCAAATACAGTTATGCAAAGTTTATAATGCAAACCTGATAGTCTTTGTTTTCATTTCAACTGGACTGTTGCGACTGCCCAACATTACACTTGTTACAATTTTATTCAGCCTTTTAAGGCTTTCAGCAAAACATAAAATATATACAATTTTGTTGGGGTTTGGCCCATAAAATTATCGTTAAAATTAGTGATAGAATCCTAGAAACAATCGTGGCAGTGGATATATTATTCTAGGAGAAGACTTCTTTTTTTGTTTGTTTGCTTATTTGTGTTTTTTTTCTCTGTCTCTCTTTTGGGTTGCAAGCCTAACGTAGGAAAAAAGGATGACTTATTTCAAATCATAAGTCAGCAAGAAACGGTCAAGCGGTGGAGAGGGCGACAGAGCTTTTACGGTAGTCGTGCAAATATTACAAGCAGCACGGCTCCTTGGACGATTGATCATCGAGAATTCTTAGATTTCCGTGTACAGAATTGATCAGCTAACCTAGGTCTTCCTTTATAAACTCCACCATGTGCAAAATTGTATTAGGAAATGCAGTGTTTCAATCACCAAACACAAGCTTAAACAATAGACTTTGCTAAGTATCTCTTCAGTTCTGAAAAGCGTGTTCTTAGTCATCAAGTTTCTTTATTAAATGATTGAAGATAAAAATCTTTGCTTCAGTTCTGCTATCTGACTTTAGGAGAAGAGATTACTGATATGACGTCCACTGTTGCCCACGTGATCACAGATTCCTTGTCATTTGAAATAATGCAAGAATACTGCCCGGCGTCAGTCATGGCGGCCTTCCTTATATGGAGTACTGATGAGGTCTGGTAGCAAAAGAATACAGAAAACTGTCAGTTAAGTTGCCAAGGCCAATTCTGAGCCTTACCGTAAGTTACAACAAGGCAGAAGTTTATTAACATTGTTAAATTGTGATGAAGAGTGAAGTCCGCCGGCTTGCTGTAACTATTTCCTGTTTCTAATG
>Ga0126339_10001107_pt1 | contig 17433 bp, 4 predicted proteins | sample OrbTmetagenome_2_FD_92532 | JGI IMG/M metagenome (GOLD analysis project Ga0126339, IMG submission 92532) | Coral microbial communities from Petempiche,Puerto Morelos, Mexico - Orbicella T R C metagenome | ecosystem: Host-associated > Invertebrates > Cnidaria > Coral | place: Petempiche,Puerto...
AGAAAGAGAGAAAGAGAGAAAGAGAGAAAGAGAGAAAGAGAGAAAGAGAGAAAGAGAGAAAGAGAGAAAGAGAGAAAGAGAGAAAGAGAGAAAGAGAGAAAGAGAGAAAGAGAGAAAGAGAGAGAGAGAGAGAGAGAGAGAGAGAGAGAGAGAGAAAGAAATAGCCGAACAATTATTAAAAATTGTTATAGTGTACGTGTGTTGAAAGAATTGAGGTATGTTTTGATATTATAATTTGGTACTTGCTAGTATTCCACTGCTATTTTTTCTCTTTACCTGCATATTGAAGATGCCGTCATGGCTAGACCATTAACAGAGCCAAGGAGTTCACTAGGAACTGAATTGTTCACAAGGATTACTGTTGAGCTGAAACCACAACCAACACCTAACTTTAAGGGTAGGAGAATGCCAATCAGCAGAGGCCACAACACTGTAGATCTGCAAATTTGCCAATCAAGAAGATTAATAAGGCAGCCTGTCACAGATATTGAGGAGCAACACAGGAACACTGCATTGTATTTTCAGGGAAAATACCACTACTCATGGAATACTACTTATTTCAGTCTGTTTCAGCCAAGTGACTCAGCCAGGTGACCCATATGGGCAGCCTAACGCCCTCTTTACACGCCCCAGGTTGCTTGTTACCCCGGCTTGACTCACCGTAGAAAGTGCTAAAAGTAAACACTTTACACCAACCCGGGTTGTCAATCTGCAATAGAGTGTGGTTTGCTTCAAGCCTGCCCTAGGCCAGTCTTTCTACCGATCAAAAACTGAAAACATCGGCTAGAACAATGACAAACAAAAAATCTAGAAAGTATAACAGAATGGTGGGAGGTCCTGATGTACAAACCAAAAAAGAAAAAATAGAAGCAACATGGTTATTAGACTGAAAGTACCAACCTGGGTTAGCTTTTGGCCCACTGTTTACATGTAAGAATTGAAGAAATTTCAACCCTTCTCACCGGGTCAACCCGAGTCTCGACAAGGGTTACCTGGCAAGGGGGGCTGACCCGGCTTGACTACTGTTTTCATGTAAATGCTTATAAACATTTGACTGCAAAAAGGTTACCCGCCACAGTGATTCAACCCGGGGTCGTGTAAAGAGGGCCTAAATTGTGCCGTACCCAGTCCCCGAGGATTAATAGGGAGTGGGTATGGCTAAATGTAGGCTACCATATGGGTCACTTGGCTAAAGCAAAATTTCCCTTTTTTAATACCCCATAGTTTTCATAAATTACCTGTCATAATAAGTGTTTATAGCAGACAGAGATGCTGTCAGTATTCCCACGATGGCATTTACTAGTTGGAAAACCTGTAAGCAATGGGAGTAACATTAGAATTTAACTGCAAAGGTTGATTTTTGAAAAAGTGAAACTGGTATGTTTGAAGTGCAGTAGTAATTTTCATACATTTGAACGTTTTGTTTTAATTAATTACCTGGAAAATTTTACATTTTTACACAAAAATAGCAAATTAAATTTTTAAAAACTAAAAACCTCACCCTTTTTGCTCCAAGTCGTCTTTCAAACTGAAATAAAGCAAAGTGCAAAACTGTATGAATTTATATAAATTTTGAAGCTAAACTTAGCACTTGCTTTGATTCATTACTCATCTGGGCCTGGGGCAAGGACTTTTCATGGGTATTAAATAGTTGTGCATGTTTATTTCAGCATTGTTCATAACACAACGAGTTATGTTTGAGGTTACTTCTTTTGGAGGGTCATTACTTTCAGAGGATTATTACTTTTAGCTTTTACTAACTGTTAAGAATCGAAAAATTGTAATAATTTAGCCACTTAATGATTAACTCGCTGCCCTGGTGATTTTGACGAATTTACCGCTTTGTTGTATCGTGGGCGCATCTTGACATGTGAATTAAGAAAAAAAAGGATGACATGTTGAAATTTGTGAGACCTTGTGGTTCATTCCAACGTGAAATTAAAAGGTACCAGAGTACTTTGTTATTGTAATTTGTAATTTGTGATACGTGTGATTTGTTAAGACGTGTTACTTTAAATAAAAAAAAAAAAATCAATTGCTCTGTGTGACGAATCCTTTGGATATTAACCGTTCTAACAATTGAGAACACTGACAAAAGCAAAATTTGACAACCACTTTCTGAAGATCACTACAATGATTATCAGTTGAGTAAGGTGTGATGAACGTGTGGTGACCAGGTTTTTAAGTTCAACTCGAGTTGTTGTCATGGGCAACTGGCTCCATTTCCAGTGGCAACTTGTTGACCTCTGACTTCACTGGCAGCAAAGTGCACAAAATTACAGGCAGCAATGTTGTAACCATTGGAAAAGAGGAAAGCTGCCTGTGGCAACACCGTAATTTTAAGTCCAAAATTTCATCACCAAAGCTCTGTCGCACCTTAAAATACATACATTACTTTATTTACCCTTGCATTTCAGAGTGGTTTATGCAGCTAATATTTCCGAGCATTTAACCATCAGATGAGGGATAGACCACCACACTGGGAACTACGTCTCCCACTCTTCTCGATCAGTATTCGATCACCTTACTCAACTGATAATGATAGTAATTCAGGGGCTGTTACTTTTGACACTTTTTGGTAATAATGAGACTTAGTAGATGCTGCAGCATTTATTTGTTTTGTAAATTGCCATACGAAACAAGTTTTGGAGCTGAGGGAATCTTCCAAGTTCAACACTAGAGAACCATTTGATTGTTTTGGTCTTTTCGCAAGTCTGCATTTAATTCATCCCCTCTTTAGAATTTGTACCTTGGGATATGTCCACATCTGAAGAAACAGGAGAGGTGCCGCAACACACAGTAGTGCGGTACCTATTTGGTTTGTTGAGAATCCAAGTCCACCTATCACAACAGTAAATAAGAATGAAGACAGTAACACCAACAAATCACTTCTTTCAATCACGGATCTGAGTAATGTAATCATATCAATCACCTTAAATTACTCTAAGATGTTACATGTACATCAGAGCTAATAATACATGCATATACTGGTAAGGAGAACTACCATTAAAGTGAATGATTAGATGGAATTGTCGGACCAAGTACTCCCTCTCAAGAGCCATTTTCTTTTTACTTAAGAATGTCTGCTCAGTCATTGTATTTTGAGTTATTTTCAGGCCAGGTACAAAATTACCTTTAAATTGAAGGAAACCTGAAAATGGTAGTTTACTATTTAAGAAAGAAAAACTCTGGCAAAAAGATGTTATTAGGCCACAAAGGAACAAGGATGGTTAAAGATGGAGAAGACCAACAGATTCAAAATGACAAACTTGAAAAATTTAGGCTGAACTTTTCAAGATGTGCAAGATGTGACATACTGCTCCTTTAAGCACCCCTATATATTTTCCATTAAGCACCCCTTCGAATAAGCACTCCCACTGTAAAAGTGACATTCAGGACATAAACATACATAGAATAGGTCAGATTCTGCATTCAAGAAGGGCGTTATGTGGTCTGAGGATTAGCCTGAAAATGGTTTTGAAATAAACTGACAAGGGATTGAAAATTTTGGTTAAACTTCATTTCTGTTCTTTTGAGAGTTGATACTGTTCTTCCAACATTCAACAGGGCTGGTGTTAAGTTTTGATTCATCTGTAACTTCAGACCCATAGCAAACTTGTATCAACAACAGGCAAATTCACCCTGAATATTAAGGCCCATCAAACACACCTTGCGGTAGCAGATGTTACCGGTTACGGCCCTTATTGACAGCCCTGTTCAACTATAGAACCAATTTAGCTCACCATTTTCAGCTTGAGTGGCTGCCCAGAGTGAAAAAAGCTCATCAAAACCAATGACGATAAATGAATACACACAGTAAACAGCAATGGCAATCATTGTTGAACGAGTTCTGCAATCATAACACAGAATGTGGCTTGCAACTGAATGATTAAGTCACATTAATTAAAATATATGCTTGCACCATTAAAGATACTTGAGTTGTTACAGTGTGACTTCTCCAACCAAGATTTTCAAACTAATTTTGCTAAAAACAGAAGAGTAAATCCCACAATTCATATTCACTTGTTTTCTCTTAAAGGAGAGTGGGTGTCCACATGATGCCTTGACACCCATAGATCTGGCTTAAGACATTGTTTGGGATTTAATGGATAAATTTAAAAGATAAATAAATGATAAAACACAATGTCTTGGCACAAAATTGTCATTATCAGAAAACCAACAACAGTCTGCATGCAGCCTATATTCACTTGATCTTTACAAGTACATGTACAATGCTATTGTAGGAAACGTTTTGAAAACCTGAAAGGAAAGGAAACAAAATCCCTCTTTCATCACATCAACTGCTGAATGTTGTTCATTTGCATTTGATAATGGCAACAAGGAGTTGTCATCAAAACATTGTATGTTTTTCTTATCTTTCCAACTTCCGAATCTTCTCACACACAAGTGCAATCCTAAAAAAATACTGGCAGTATCTACCTGAGTAAAACTGCAATTTTGCTGTTCCTAAAACATCGACAACATCCATATCTTGTGCACTGCCAGCTTTTACAGCCACAGCAGTTTCTGCCATCTTCTTTTGTTTCACTGTCAGCATCCCTGACAAATATTTCTAGTTCTTCTGCTTCTTGGGAACTGGAATTTTTTTCACAAGTTTTGTCAGAGTCCACCAGTAATCTCTGCTGATTGCAATCCTCTTGATTATCTACAGAGCTAATTGTGCTTTGTAAGGCTAGTTCACCAATTTCGCTTACTGCAGATGCTTCACTTTCACTGTCAAATTTTAAAAAACAATAATTAAAAAGTATTATCACTGAAAAAAAAAAAAATTGCATTAAAATTATTAACCTTCCTGGACCAACATTTGTCAAAGCGGGCTAACTGCAGCCATGGTGAAAATATAAAATGTATAAACACAAATAATTATGGGTTATTATTATCAACATGTAGTCATCCAATGTCCTGGGGGGAGGACTCCCATATATAAAGGACAGGGGCACTCATCGCAAATTTTGAAAAGAACCCCTAAGAGGTGCCAAGATCCTGCATTGTGTGTGTGGCTTGAAATTTTTTCACTGCTAAGAGATACAAATTCTATAACAAAAGATTATCTCCTGTCATATTTTTTTCGGCTCAGTACTCTACAAGGTACTGCATAAGCTCCTGCTGCGGACCTTTGCGGCTGAACATGGCTAAGAGGAACCAAAACCACATTGTTAAGCAGCTACAATAAGCACCCCTGTCCTTTTATATGGGAGTTCGCCCCCTCCCCCAAGTCCAAAGTAGCTATCATATTTTGGATTTTTACTACATCTTCATCATAGTCTGATCTGAATTTTTTCTGGTTGCCAAATCATGAATCTGTGTTTCGTTCAACAGACAAGGACTGTTTATCAAAAATATATTAAACAAGTGATATAATAAAGAAAATTATTTGATTTGAAATACATTACCTTTTAACAAGAGTTTCTGGTAAAAGGAAGTAGGTCAACACAAATGAAATAAGTAGTATTCCACAATTAAACAGACATGGAAGGAAAAACGCAAATTTGTCGAAAAAAGAACCTGAAAAGCAGCCAGTAATCAATACAATTAGTCAGAGCAAATGATCTGCAGTTTGCCTTATTCACAAAATGGTAATGAAGTTAACATTATTTGTTGGTTGCACACAGACATTTTGCTTTTTTCCAAGAAAGGTAGCTACCTGGAAAATGTATACCCACTGGATTTGTTTCACAATAGGCATAATGCCCTTGATGATTGATTGAAATTCTGTGCATAATCTTATCTAAGAAATAACTGCTTTTCTCGAAATTAAAAAAATTAACTGCATCCTTAGCATCATCATGTACTTACAGACAAAATAGAGACATAACTGACAATTTGCTTACTTAGAGTCTATACTTCTGGGCCCAGTTGTTTAAACCTGCCATCAGCGCTAATCGGGGATTAAATTGCTTAAACGATGATTAAACGTTAATCTGTGATTAGATTGCGTTGCTCAAAGCCCAATTCACGCTAATCAAACTCTAATCGGCGGGTTAAATTTAATACACCTCTGGAGGAGGATTAACTCCCTAATCTGTCGATTAAACTTGAAGAAAATTGTCTGGCTTGCTGTTTCATCTCCCTTGCATTGGACAAATGTTATCGGATATAATCTTAACATACTCGCTTATAGCAAGTAAGAGCTTCGGGATCATTAGAGATTCAGGAGAGCATCCATTGAATACACCACAAACGTCATACACGCAGATTTGTGGAGAAAATCGAAGCATGGCCATGCTCTTGAACCAATAGACCACAGTGCTGCTAGCACTAAGATTTTATTCTAGTGGCAACTGTCTTCAAGTTATCAGCGATACAGTTGGAGTGAACAAGGCCACAGTTTCATGGGCAGTTTTTTTGCCACAGAGGCCATTTGAAAACAAACGTTCTGTGCAATTCTGTGATGTAAAATAGCGTAAGAATACATTATAATCAATTAAAATAATCCACTTTACGCTTAATCACGGATTAGTTAATCGGCGGATTAATCTCCTTTAGAGCAACCATTTTCTAAACCCCGATTAGCTAACCCATGATTAGGAAATTTAATCAACGATTAGGCTTAATTGGAGGTTAGTTTATTTGCAGTTTTGAACAACTGGGCCCTGATTCCACAGTTAAAAACAATCAACACTCTTTATTTCAAAATTAATGAGGTTACATCAATTTGAAGGATCAAAATATTCAATTATTTAAAATTGGTGTAGCAAAAATGTTTATTATGAGGCTTAATGTGTTTGTAGCTGATATAATGCACACTCTGGTTGGCCAATTCTAGGGCATTATTCTTCTGTAATGCCCTGTGACTGGCCAATCATGGGCCTGCAAAAGCAAAGCAAAAAGCGGCACATAATAAACAACCCAATAACCTTGGTTGTTCAGTCTTTACGGGAAAATCTAACACCTTGGCCATGCCTATTGACCTCACTATCACAAGGTGTCAGTTTGAGATTTCCCGTTAAGACCTCACTCTCAGTTCATAAGTAGTTAATTAAATAGTACGTGGATATCGATCAGAATACACTGAGTGTTTTGACTGTAACCAGAAACAGTGTGATGGTGACTTCATTATTCAGCTTGACCAATATCATTATTTTAAAGGGCTACAGTAAATAAGAAATCATTTTGAATACAAACCTTCTGTAAACACACTGGAATATTTCTGTACAGGCTCAGCAAGATAACCTTGAAGTGATAAAACATTTAGTTAGTAATAGTTTTCACAGAGATGTAAGTGTTACCAGTTGTACTATACTCCACCATCTGCAAGGTTGTCATTAAGAGCCGTAACCCGTAACACCTGGTACAGCTGAGTATGCTTGATTTTCTGTTGATGCTATGGGTGAAATTGCCTGTTGTTGACAGAATTGACCCACAAAGTAACAAATTTGCTATGGGTGTGGAGAACAAGGCTACAGGTGACTCAAAACTTAAAGACAGCCCTGCATCTGCCCTTGAGCATTTCATTGTGCATAATTTTTGGAAGTATTTTTTAACTTGTACTTGTCAATAAACCCTTTTCAGAAAAGCATACAAACATACATATCAGTCATGAAAGGTTTTGTGGGTGGTGGCATTTTACAGCTGCTTGATCAAAGTTCAGAGTGTTTTTTGCAAAGAAGGGCAAAACCAGATGAAATGACTTTTCTTTTTTTCTTGCTGAAAAACCATAAACTTCAATCATCACTAATAAATACGACCCAAAGTTTCTTTGCAATATCACATACACTATAATAACTGCTTTTGTAGGACAACCCTTCCTGCAACAGCGGCATCACGATTATGTTTCACTTTCTTTGGGGACCGGTCACTGCTGGAGAACACTGTCCCTTCATGCCACGTGACACATAGGGTCTTACTACTGGAGACTTGATACATGTACTTAAAGATTTATTACACATTGTGGTGTTCAGTCTAAGCTTGCAATTGGACTGGAAATTTTCTAACATCTTCAGCTTGTCTTTAGATGCAATCTTTGAACCTTTCTGGATTAATTTTATTTAGAAATTGGCAGGTACAAAACACAGGTCACAGGAAATAAGAACTTTTATGTGCCACTGCTACTATTGAGAGCCAAGTGGAAACAGGCTTATTCAGGCTAACCTGTGTGTTTTTTCAGGCTAACCAGTGTGACCTGTCACCTGCTTTTTGTACCCGTCCTTTTAGTGTACAGACTGCAACTTACCCCCAATACCTGGTCCTACAATGAGTCCCATATTCCAAGCCGTCAGTATCACTGATACAGCCAAGGCCTTATGAAGAAAATTAGACAAGATGTCAAAATAGTTTGATTAGTTGTATTTCAGAAGATTTTTTAAGCAGATTGTGGGGCTAATGGTTCAAGAGGGAAATTAGACTATGTGTTCATTTTTCTTTTACTCAAAACAATTTGTAGGCGCTGTGGTCTGTGCAGTCTAAGAAATAGAAAAATAAAAATTGTTTGGGGGGGAAGGGGGGAAAATGTTTCCAAGACGCTCGAAAATCGAATTTTACTACCAAGTGTCTCAACACTTTTGTCGCCCATTGTAGGCTTGGGCTGATAATTATACAGTCAGCAAATATCGTTAAAAAATATGCATAAGAATTGTTATTACATGTACTCACCTGATTAGTATCATCACTGATTTCTGAAACAATTGCTTTAGCAGTTCCTATGACCCCTGAAACAAAAAAGATCAAAATAATTTAAAGTATTTAACTGATTCAGAAGTATTTTAGTAATTTTAACATGAATACTTTACTTGAAAGGAAATCTTGGCTTTTAAAAATAGCTTCTTAGTGATGTCAGTACTATTGCACATTCTTGTGAATTTTCAGTTTCAAGTCAAGTCAACATATTGTATGATAATTATACAACAACAACAATTATAGTTTATTGACACTCCCCTAATGGGGCTTTTCAGTGACAATACAAGAGAGCTAAACTGAGTTAAAAGAAGTGATTTACAATTCAATTAAAAGGGAAAGAATGCGATAAACATTAAACAACATACAATTCATTATACAAAAAATACTAAAATGTAGGGACACACCATCTGACATGCTATTTAAAAGTCAGTCATCAATTTGTTTATCAGGTAAAATTTAAAAGTAGAAAATGAGTTTGCGGTTCTAAGAGTATTGTCTAGATTTTTCCAGATGTGCACCATGCAGTAGTAGCATGTTCTCTGTCTGGCACTCCACTTATACAAAGGGATGTTTAATAGTTGACAACTTTGGGTCACATGTACGCCCCGGTGACCGCAATTCTTGTCATGAATATTGATCACTTATACAAAGGGATGTTTAATAGTTGACAACTTTGGGTCATACGCCCGGTGACCGCAATTCTTGTCATGAATATTGATCACTGAGATAATGGGGCGCTTGACCAGACACACATTTAAATGCCATGACAGGGTCACGGAAGAACGGTCACCGATTTTGTTGAATTGGGAGCCGACGTAGCTCTCTTATGTGGGGGTTATATGATCAAACTTAATGGTTCCTGTAACAATACGGTGGCAAAGTTCTGCACAAAGGTCTATACAATGCTTCTGATGTGTATTTTGGATTATATTGTATAATAGTTCTACCATAAAATCCCATCATAAGACCTCTGACAGCATAATGATGGCACACCACTTTCGTTCCACCTGCAAAATTTGTCTAGTTCAGTAGGCCAGAGATTTTAGCCTGAATATACCAGGATTCCTGAAAATGACTTCCCATACCCCAAGAAGTCTAAAGATTTCCAAAGGTTTTCCAGATATTTGCTAGTCTATCCCAGGATTTCTTTCACCAAATGTCACCTCATTAATTTTCACTACTTTCTCTTCTAAAATCAAAGAATTTGGTACCAGCACTGTCATTTACCACTACATGACCTTTTGTTTACTGGTATGGTACTGGTTTGAGTTTACAGCTTGCATTTTAATGGCCCATAATTAATATACTTGTAAGTAAATGTAATTCAGTATTATTCATAGCATGAAGGTTAATGTTTAAATGCCAATTTGAACAGACATACCATTGGTCAATCCAACAAAAAATCTGGTAATGATGGCCATGGTGAGAGACACTGATAATCCAAAACTAGCCATACCAATAATAGTAAGCACAAGGGAGATTAATATGACAGGCCTTCGACCAATTTTATCTGTGAGCCATCCCCAGAAGTAGCTGAAATACAGAATATAAATTATTGCATTTAAATTAGATAAAAAGAGTTTTCCCTAGCTCAGGAAAGAAGCATACACATGTATATCATCAGGATCCCCTGTTCCAGTGACTGGCCTGCATACATGTATTGAGTCATTTTCATTGTACAAGGGTTTTCTAGTTTAAAGTGGTACTGTGATCAAATTTTTACCCCTTAAATTTTTAGATTTATTACACAGAATTCCACAAAAGATTGAAAATGCTGTTTACCTTTTACAAAATTTGCATTGGTTCGAAGATATTTAAGTTTTCAAAATGTGTCAAATATGCAAATGAGAGGACTGATGACGTCATACACTCAAACACCAAATATTACATCAAGGATATAAACAGAGCTACATGTGTCTCGGTCACCTTGCAGCACTTGGCAGACATAGTTCTATGTGCAATAGTTCTACATGCAACACACCTATGGCCATAATATGTCATAGTACCTCTTAAGAAAACAGCTAGAGCACCTGTCCAATAATAATGTAAGCTGCCTTTAGTAACCATTGTTGTCGAAACTGTCATAGATGATGAAATTTTGGTCCAAGAGGATGCATATGAGGAAACAAGTTTTAGGTGATTTCTACCACAAGTCATTAAAAGCTATATGCAGGTTATACAATTTATATGAATATCAAACAAACTGAAATGCTACATGTATGTAGGCTATAATACGTTCTTCATAGTAGAACCCTCATCCTCATAAATGGGACCCCCTAGGAACAAGGAAAAGTGTCCCTTTGTGGGTTTCCCAAGTTTGGCCAGCATTGTTTATAATCAAAACCAAATTTGCTAATGACATTAGTATGGGAGAAATAATAAATAATGTTTATAATCTATGTTTAGTTAATTCTCCACAAAGAGTTCACCTACCATCCCAAAGTACGTCCAAGAAACATTGAGGAAGCAATGACACCTGCATAATAGCCTAAAAAATAAAACAAGCAATGTTTAATTAGTAATCAAATAAATAGTGAATAACTGTTAACTATGATTTTAATAGATTAACGGAAATAATCCAAATTCCTCAACAATAAAACCTTGAGAAAGTGGACACGCAAGTTTAAAAAATGCTTATTGTTTCTAAACAGTTATACAGAGGAATTACGATTCCACAACATAATTTGTTTATGGGAAAATTAACTGAAAAAATTATAATCTAGTTCTCTGCAGGCAATACTAGAGGACTATAGCAATGCAAAAACCTACTTGAAATAAACATGAGTACAAGTTTGGGTAAAATCCTCAACTGGAAGTCTGTTTCATACAGCGTAGTATATATTTTGATTCATGCTTTCATTCACTTTAACATGTTACATGTACATAAGAAATATAATTCCCAACCTGTGTCTTCATCTGATATTCCAAAACTCTGGCAAAACAAAATAAATTAAATTTGTTAAAAGAAAAACTTAATTAGATTTCCTTGTTTTTATTTCCAATGGTGATTATTTTGCTACACCTAAGCAAAGTGACATCTTTCTTCATGGGCTGGGGGGTACTCCATGACATTTTTAAAGGGGTTGTGTGACAAGGACCCTAATTCGAGGATATATGGTACATTATATTTATATTGTTATTAACATCGATCTCAGACCTCACCTTCACCATAGCTGGTAAGAATGGAAACAATATTGTGATACATATTGCACTGCAAAGCTGAAAGAAAGATAGCAATTTTTATATTAAGAATACACCAGTACATTTGAATTGGATTTTTATTTGACTTAAGAGGACTCGCAATGGTTTCCATTGGGTAAAGGCCTTAAATCGCCTAGTTTGTATACCATTATTGCAGTTTTACATGGAAAAAGAATTGTAGTATTGATTCATTTATTGTTAAAAGAGCAAAAAGTATCCTGAAGACAGTTGTCAACCACTTATATTAAAAGAATTCAGTCAGGTGAAGATCGAACAAGAGTCTCAGAATTGACCAAACCTGTGTTTTTTGTCCCTGAAATTGCTAAGTGATAACACAAATCCCCACCATGCCATGTCGTTTTGACTATTTCGGAACTGAAGAGAACTTCAGAGAATTGTGAACGGCCATTTCAAGTTCATTTATTTAATTATTACCTCAATATTGAGCTACATGTAGCAACCCATGCTGATACTAAAATTAATTAATGTGCTTTATCCAGTCATAACAATGCAAGCAGTTTACACCGCACAAATTTTGAATGCATGCAAATTCTTTCACATTTCTTTACAGGGATTATATTATAAACTTTGACAAAATTTTTTGAGAGTGCTCTAGTGGAGGCTGGGCCTAGAGCTCACAATTTCTTTTAAAAAACCAAAGGCGTGAAAGCCTGAAAATTCCTCCATCATTCTGGAACTAGCTTATGAGCTGGCTCATGTTTCTGCCTCATACAGACTGCATTTGATTCTTGAATGACCAATTGCCTACCTTAAACAACTAGCCTTCTTTAAAAGGTAGAAAAGGCTGTTTTGCTATTGCATGCCTTAATGAGGGGACAAGGAGATTGCCATTTCCCGTATCCAATACTTTTTTACTCCAAGTTCCCATGCCTTCCTAAGAGGTCTATACCTCTTGGTAATTTTACTAGTACAAGATACTGCAAGAAGATACAACATTTTTCTCTATTTCTCCTGGCTGCTGCCACCTAGGAAATCGCAATTCCCACCCCCTTCTCCCATTCCTGCCACACCCGCTTTACACCCTGGTTCTCGCCCCCCTATCTCCCAATACAAACCCTTGTTAATATGCAATTCACGCAACGTGACAGTATAGAGTAAAACTCGCTTGTCAACAACTGCATGACATGTGGGGCATCTAGAAGGATTATACTCTTCTAAATACGATCCGTCGCAATATTCTGCTAAAATAATCAATCTCAGGACTGATATAAATTATTGAAACTTAAACAAATGCACTTGGAGACAAAAGCTCTTGGCTTACGTAACATGCAAGGAGGATAAAGCCAGGGAAAATTATCAGCGTTTTACAATGGCACGACATCTGTGAAGAACTACAAATGGCAGAATTCCTTCACGCTATTTGAAGTCCAGCTAATTTTCCCCATAATAGCCAACGTTATAACTTAAGAATAAGTTGTTAAGCTGGTTGTAAGCACATCAAGGTTTAAACTGGCCATAACGAAGTAACTGGTAGTTCAGACTAAAATAAATTAATAAGCTTAAAGTTTCACCTACCACAGAGCAGAATACAATAAATAAAATCTTCCAATTCAATGGATTTGTCCCAGGTGGGTATAATATAGCGCGTAAGCGAGATTTTAGGGCATCCATCGCGCCTAAATGATTTCTGCTTACTTGGCCACATTACAAGGTGTCAAAATTAAATACGCCAAGCAACAGATCACGTGACCGAAGTTAGTATCGGAAGTGATGGGCCAATTGGGCCATCATTTCATGGCTCCCAACTTTATTTCTGATTTTCGTGACGGTTTTTATACTGTTACTGACGTTACATTTATTTACTTTATAGATATGCATGTTTTTCGATGGATCTAAAGGCCCTTCATTTTGTAAACAACCCACATTCATCACGGGTTATTCAAGCATTGCAGGAACCGGAACCGGAAATGAAGAGATATCTCAGTGATGCAATACGGCTCAAGACTTACTGAGACTTGCTATAAGGAGCAGTAAAATGCCAACGTAACGAATATAAAAATAGAAACATGCAGTCTCTTAGTGACTAAGCATTTCATGTTTTTGGTTACAAGTGTGGTCTGTGTGATACACTCCATGTCGGCTTCACGAGTCGACCTACATCGACGTGTGGAGGAACATAAGCGATCAACAATCGGCAACCACGTAAAGGATGAAAACGTAAAGGATGAAAACGGAAAGGATGAAAACGGAAAGGATCCGGAGACCATTGGAAGCAATTTCGAGATTTTGAAAAAATGTCGGAGTAAACTCGACCGTTTGATTTTTGAAATGTTTTTATTCTGAACAAACAGAGTGACTCGATCCGCACGAAGCTATTTACTTAATTATCTCACTTTTTATATCGTTTCCATCGCCTTAACGTTTTCTTTATCATTTATGCCGCAATTTTCTTGTATTGCTTCTATGTAAATATTTTAGAGTTTTAGTCCGTATCTCGATCATTAGCATTTTCGTAATCGATTGTATATATCATGTTAAGCGCATACGAAAATTCTACTCTTAATGACTTGAAAATGACCGTCGAACGGTCGAAACGTCGTTTTTTTAACGTTAATTTTGTATAGTGAAAAGGAAAAAAATTGCCAAAATGAAAGAAACAACGGGACGGGAGAACCCATGTGAAGCGCATGTCAAAAAGTCGAAAGCATCGATGGGAACCTAACAATAATGGCCAGATTTGATACAAATTATTATCCTAGTGCACTGAAGCTCTCTTACTGAGACTATCATAGGGCTGTTCACCAATCACAATTTTTGCGTGCATAATGAGGGTTTGATCTCAAAGTGAAAAAGTCTAGCAGACTTTTTTTATATTACGCCACTGGGTCTTGAAAAAAATCGCTTAAAACTTATTGCCCGAAGATGTTGATTACACCGAGAAAACCTAAGTAGCTCTGTTGATGCTCTAAATTATTTCCTAAGGGAGATGGGATGTTGGCCTTAGAACCAATTCAACAGCGAGGAAACACAATAAATTGTCAGTTTCTCAGAGGTTGTCCCCCCGGCAATTCTTCACATATTTGAGCATAGGGTTGCGGACATTGAGAATGTCTCGTAATGTGGTTTCAGAATTTTCCATCTGCAGGGGAGGGCGAAACAGCTGTCCACTGTTGCGATCCTACTTTATCGGTTCTTGTCATATTGGTGTCTCGAAACGTTTTTCAAGTAGTATCAGCCTTGCAGTCTATTGCTTGTCTTCATACAATTTTTTTTGGCTTATCAGATCTCTTGTAGATCCTACGTTGGCAGCGTTTATCGTATGCGGTCCCTTGCAGTTTCTGATTTCTCATTCATTTTCGGACCGTAGGTCTTTTCACGGTTGAATGTTGAAATGTCTAGGCTAGCCTTGTCCAGCCACATTTATTCTTTTGCTTTTCGAGACAGCAATCTTGACACTTAGTCTCCTTGCGCCCCGAAACACGTGATGTGGCAACACGCGTTTCGGGGCGCAAGTGAGTAAAGTAAAGTACGGAACTTGATATAGTGCACGGGTCATTGTGCAATTTATGTGCGTTGGCTGTTGGGCTAGCGTTACATATCTTCGCTACACAGTGCTGACGAGCCCCAAGAAGGGCGAAACAGCTGTCCACTGTTGCGATCCTACTTTATCGGTTCTTGTCATATTGGTGTCTCGAAACGTTTTTCACGTAGTATCAGCCTTGCAGTCTATTGCTTGTCCTCGCTTTTTGCTCTTAAACACTGTGTAACCTAGTATCAATTATTTCAAAGGTTTACATGTAACTAACATAAGTTAGTTAACGCTCACTATCTGTCCACGCTTTAAGCAGTATGAAACTGTCTCTTGGAAAAACGAGAGAAATAACTTTTTGAGCTAGACACCTAAGAAAAAATTCCTACGGGTGGCGGGGGCATGCCCCCGAGCCTCCCAAGAGGAGCGCTCGTCTTCGGCGCTCTTTTACATGGCTGTCAGTTTATAAACTTCCCTTTTGTTGAGTACTTCACCATGTTTTAAAGTTTTCCGAAGATTGAGGAGATTTCCCATCGGAATTTTTCCCGAAGACATGATGCGAACTTGTCCTACAGACATTTTGTAATTTTTCAGATGAAATTCTTGCAAAGTCATCAGCAAAATTGAGGCCTCCCTGATCCTCCCTATCTTCAAGTGTGAAATTACTGTGTAATTTTGCGGTGTAAAGATACGCTACCATTTTCATTAGTTAGCATTCGTCATTATTTTGCTACGCCCGGCAATAAAACTGCATTCGAAATATGCTCAGAAAGCTAACTTTCACGGGAAATGACAGAAAGGAACAATTGTAGTAAAAAGAGCCTTTTGTTTACTTTTAGCGATCGACTCTAACAAACTTGTGGAAGACGTGGAAAGCCTCTCCAGTCATCAGGGCGGTGTACCCACCCAAGTACATTCCCAACTACACCCTACTCCTTTTAGCATCACAACTTTTTGTAAACGAAGCTCGATTCAACGCTGTTACAAGGTGTTGTCTCACTAAATACAAATTCTGGTGACAGGTTCAGCTAGGATAGTAGCATTTCTGAACATAGAGGCCTGCCTGCAATTTGATGTATACGGGAATTTTAATTTCGGTGATGTTTTTCACTCAACGCCTCACGTGACGAAACAGACAACTGAGGTTTCAAGTTTCTCGAGTCTTGTTTGGCATTCAAACGCCGCTTGTCTGTTTCAGTCTACAATCCGACTCCATTTATGAGACATTTTACAGTCTTAAATTCCCTTTTTCAGGAGCCTCCTGACCAAGGAAAACGTAGTGTTTGTGATCTAAGGTAAGTTCTTTAAAGCCTGACCGTATAAGATGCTCGCCTTTTCGTTATAATTTTCGGTTTTTGTGGACATTAAAATTAAGCGTTAATACTGTAATTGTCTGAAATTGCCACCAGCAAATCACTTCAATTATGTACTTTTGTCTCCTATAAATTGAGTTCTTTGAACATATTTACTTATCCGTCTTTTCTTGACTGTGCTAGAAAGCAGTTTCCTTGTACAAACTCATTGCGACTGAATGCGGTGCGAAAGCTTAGAATCGAAAGATCAGTGTTTGAAAATTACGTAAAATATTTGTTAAAAACACACGAAATGATGGTACATTTACTCATTTTCGGCGGCCAGTTACCGACATTTATGTAAAGAGACCTTTTAGAAGTTCCAACTCACAAAACGAAGCGTGAAAGAAAGATGGTAAGGGGACGCTCATCGCGTGCATTTTTCGTGTATAAACGTACAGAATAATCAGAATGCTGACGTGACTGAAAGCACCAGATTTTACAAAACTTACTTGGCCTTGTGTGATATCTATATTTATCAGTATGCCAGCTGACGATGAATTAAATATTGTCAAAGATCTTATTTATGCGATCATTTTCTCTTATTGTAGATGTTTGAAATATAAACTCCACCTAATCGCTATCTCTTCGCGGTTGACCTTCGCCATCCTCGTTTGACTCTTGTCTGGCATGGGTTGCTTGTCTGTCTGGATGTAGGCAAATACTGTCATAAACGGCATACTTATTGGTTATGTATTCTGTATAAATAAAAAGAAAAAATAAATTTACCATAAAATAAAATAAAATAAAATA
>Ga0126339_10001108_pt1 | contig 17430 bp, 11 predicted proteins | sample OrbTmetagenome_2_FD_92532 | JGI IMG/M metagenome (GOLD analysis project Ga0126339, IMG submission 92532) | Coral microbial communities from Petempiche,Puerto Morelos, Mexico - Orbicella T R C metagenome | ecosystem: Host-associated > Invertebrates > Cnidaria > Coral | place: Petempiche,Puerto...
GTTTTTTGGCGGGCGGGGGGGGCTCCTTTCCCGTGGCGGGGGGGGGGGGGGGGGGGGGGGGGGGGAGGGGGGGTTTGTCGTCGGAATTGAGCGGTGCATCTGACATATAACAGTTACATGGAAAACGTTATTCATAAATAGCAGACTTTTCAAGGAACAAAGAAAGCATTTTCAAGCTGGGGCCCTCAATGAACGCGCTTATTGCATCATACTTGATTTGGATCTTGAATTTGAATCCGAGTTTGTAGTACTCCGCACATGAAGCGATTAGGTGAAAACCCATCATGTTATACCCTTGAAATCAAAGAGTTAAATCTTTATGAACCTTATAGAAACACAACTGCAATACTGCGCCGTCACAACAGAAGCAAACGAGCGCGGCCGGAAACAGAAACATTGAAGTGTGCGTTTGGACACCGCTGCAAATAACCATATTTTTGTGCGCAGTTATTCATAGCTAGATTGGGCAACGTTTTTCGCATGTTTTGAAAGGAAGTCGATTAGTGGTTACTCGGATTCGTTATCAAAACTCTTAACTTTTCTCGTACTTTTTCTTTTCTAGTAAATTGGAACATATGAGAGAAATACAGAATTTAGTGCGATCAACAAATTCGATTGCACGCTTTTGTTACAATTAACGCTGTTTTATTATTACTTGTCAGTGCCACTCCGTAAGTACGGTTACACTCGTTTGTAGCTGGACACGATCATGCATTCTATGGCAGATGTTTCCAGCTCCGCGTAGATTTATGTTCTTCTTCACGTTAGACCATAACGCGTGTTAATCTGAAACCAATCTGTGATAACCGTGACTGAACTTATCTTGTTCTGTTCAATCTTTGCAGCCATGCCCAATCAATTTCAAAACGAGTGCTTAAGCGCCCACAATAAGTACCGAGCCCAGCACGGAGCACCTCCGTTAAAATGGTCCTCAAAACTGGCTTCGGACGCAGAAAAATGGGCCAAGCAGCTAGTGAAGCTAAACCGCCTTCAGCACTACAGTGGGGATGATGGAGAAAACCTTGCATATGCTTCAGGTATATTATCCAAGCTTTTTATTTTTCAATTCAGTTTTTGCCTGTTGTTTAGAATTGGTGAGTCTTGAACGTTTTTAGGAAGCAGTGGTTCCTTTTTAACGGCTCCAATTCAAATGATGAAAGTTTCAGCAATTATAATTGTACGCTACTTTTTGGCGCCATTTGAGTCTTCTTGCTTTCTACGTGGCCGATGAATTATCTGTAAACCAAGTTCGTGGACGAACCCCTAGGTATGCCATTTAAATGAAGGCTATCAAGCGGTATTAATTATCCTGTCTTATCAGTATTTACAGTACAGAATGGTTCTAAAATTTGAGTTTATGGATGAAATCTTATCTTACTAAGCTGTTGAGCAAACTTCTGGATGAAGCCTTTGAGATGTAACCATTCAGATAAAAGCTATTGAGGACAAAATGCTTATTGAAACATTTGATATATTCTTTTGTTTAATGTTGCACTTGGCGGATCCTTGACAGTGAAAGAGGTAAGACTTTTCAACCTCGTTTCCAAGGCTTTTCCCCTGGGAACGAGGTTGAAAACTTGTATAAGGCGCACACACACGCTACCAAGTTACTCGAAACAAAGACCCTTCACCTGACTTAGTAAACCAGGTCAAAACAGACCTCTTTCTTGGAAAGCGTAACGCCTCTGTCAATTTCTTCGTTTCATCCAAAGGATATGAAATGACAGGTCAAAGGGCGGTGGACATGTGGTATGAGGAGATCAAAGACTACAGTTTTGGCAACCCGGGATTTTCTTCAGGAACTGGCCACTTCACTCAGGTTGTCTGGATAGGCTCCCAGGAGATGGGTGTCGCCAAAGCTAGCAACGCTAATGGGACACAATTCGTGGTCGCACGTTACTCCCCTGCAGGGAACGTGCTTGGGCGCTTCCCAGAAAATGTCAAACCGAAGGGGTCGAAAATATCCAAGGACGCTGGTAAACAAACGGAACAGCCACGTGGTAAGCCGACGGGTCATGGGAACGTGCACGTGACTATCAAAACCGGTGGAGATAAAGACAAGCCACGTAAGTTTGAATTGCATGAATAACAACGACTTTTTTTTTGGCTTGGTCTTAGTAGAGCGCTAGTTTACGACATGTCTGTCGCGCAAACCAAACAGATGACGTAATAACATGTCCAATTGGGTGTCTGGAAAACCCGAATAGCTAATAGCGAATAGTTGCGAATAGCAAACAGCGAATAGTCCCGAATAGCGAATAGTGCGAATAGTCTCGAATAGTCGCGAACAGTGTCGAATAGTGGCGAATAGTGGCAAATAGTGGCAAATCGTAGCAAATAGGGTACCCGGCCAGTATCTCGCAGTCAACCTCGCAGCAACGTAAGATGGGATTTTCCCGCTAAAAAGCACAGACGCTTATCAGGACAAAAGGTGTTTCTAAACGTAATTTCTTCCGTTTTAACCGCTGCAAAAGCGTAAATACGTCTTTATTAGGTTATCCTTGCGCTTTCTGTTTTCGTAATGTCGGCGATGGACAGCCCTAGCCTAAGTACGGAGAAGAAAAGTTAACAAGTGGGGAAAAGGTGTTATGCGTTAGCCGTTGACCCAATCCACGGTTTTGGTTTTTTGAGTGCCGGACTGACTGAAGAAAATTTTGTTTTGATTGATTGAACTATTTTCAACTAGAAGTTTGCAGCCAAAAATAAAAGCTTAGCAATTTCAAAACGAAGGAAAAGATTGGTTTCGGTAGTTTGTTGCTTTTTAACAAAGCGTGTTGTCAAAGAACACAACACATTGTCCTCGGCAAGGGCTCGAACCAGGACCGCTCGCTCCGGATCGATTCTTGCGCACTGACCATTAGGCCATCCCCACTACCCAATAGTTGTTTGAATTGACACGGGTGAAAATATAAACTTACCAACTACAGTGAAACATTTTTATTTACCTTCATTTCTGTTTTCCCTTTTTTTTTTCTCTTTTTTTTTAAACAAATTAGAGAGTGCCAGAGAATTCAAAAATGAAATGCTCAAGTCACACAACGAAATCCGCGCTCAACACGGTGCGACTTCTCTCAAGTGGAATTCCAAACTGGCGTCAGAAGCTCAAAGCTGGGCAGAAGACTTGGCGGGTAGGAACACTATACAGCCCAGCAGCTCCAACGACTACGGAGAGAACATCGCTTATATGTCCGGTAAGAACACGGTAGTGAGGTATTCTTGAAGGTTATAAGCTTATATTGGGTTATAAGTTACCGCGACTTCACAGTCCACGCTGAAGTTTGGAATGTTAACCTTACTTCGGACTACAAGAAAATTAAGGCCTGGCTTTGAGAACGTGTCATTAAAAAGGTGAGGGGGGTCTAACTTTTTTTAAGCATTTTAAATAATACATTATAACCTTGGGATATCATTATAAGCAAGAAGTTCGACAATCTTAACTTAAATATATTTTCTGGGCCAGCTTATATATTGTCACCAGCCTATCACTCCTGATATTGTCACGTAACTTGTCAGGGATATTTTTAGCTCAAATTAAACGACACTTCCTCTTATATTGTTTAGGAGGCTGGCGCTACTAAAACTACGAGAACAATTCTTTTACAATCGAATATCCTGCGTAGATGGTAGAATTTCTTGCTTGACATTCGATTCGTTAGGGAAATCTCGCTAGCTATGCTGGCTACGAATCTAAATGACGTTATTCAAAAATTTCTTTTTAGTGTAAGTTGAGAGTTACACTACATGTTGTATAGCCACTACTTGACCGCGTCGAGACGCTATATAGCCAAACTGGCTACCGCTTTAAAACTGGCTTTGATCACGCTTCGATCACATTATTTCAGATCTCCTTGGATTAATTTGCTGTATAGTTAAGTCATTACTTCCAATAAAAAGACTTGCTTTTCTTCAAAGGACTGTTACCAAATATAGTTTATCCGAGTTATTATTTTTCTCGTACGTAGATCTCAGTCTGTTTGAACCTCCCTTTTCCTTGGCTGTGGTAGATCTAGGCTCGAGATTAAGTCATTGTAAAATTAAACAGATTTTCGGTTCCCTTTGTTATTTTCGTAGGGGCACAACTTACAGGGAGAAAAGTGACAGACATGTGGTATGAGGAGCACGATAAATACAACTATAGCAACCCTGGATTTTCCTCTACTACCGGTCATTTTACGCAGATTGTCTGGCAGAATTCCAAAGAAATGGGAGCCGGGAAAGCCGTTAGTTCAAGTGGGGCGCAGTTTGTTGTCGCACGTTATCAACCACCGGGGAATGTTCGAGGACAGTTCCCTGAAAACGTGAAACCCGCAGGAGTTGGCGGAGGTAAGGTACTAAGTTAAACGGATCGGTAAGTGAGCGGGAAATGCGAAGCGTGGCGTTCGTGACTCCCTCCAGTCCCACCCATATATTCACACATTCTCCCAGGCTCTCGCGTTCTTGAATGAAGTACGTTTAAATGTACAAAACATAGGAACTTATTTGCGGTCTGTCGTAGGGAATTGCAAAACAAAGCAAGACTGCTTGATACGATAGGTATTCGTTTTTTCCCAAGTTGAATTTCTTACATAAAGGTAAAGACATGACTGATAAATGGCCTTATGAGCTATTTCCATGTAAAATGACTGGAAGGCGTGTTAATGCAGACCTTTACAGGCAGCTGTAAGCTTATATTAAAACATTAAATCGGTTTTTAATCGTTTTGTCTTTCCACTCCATATTTTTGGTCTTAAGTGGACGTTCGTAAAGCTTTACAACTCCTGCTAAAGTATGCCGTTTCATTTATTTCAGGGGGGAAAAGTTGCTGTGTGATATTGTGAAAGCAATGGGAACTCTCTCGAAACCTTGTATGGCCGGGAATGGAACTGTATCCGAAGGGCTCTTTAAGGACAAAAGTTAGCTACATATTTGTTCAGCTAGAGACACAGAGATCTGAAAGATACTTGTAGAAAAAACAAAGTAGAAGTAGAACGCAGAGACAAATTTTATAGGGCATCTGATGCAAGACTCGAGCTGATTGGGATACGGAATGAAATATCTAGTCATTTTTGTTTGATGTTTGTGAAGGCAAATAGGAAATTTTTAAAAAAAGAAGGCACTGGAGTGCAACTAGAAAGTGCTTTCTTTCGACGATTTAATTTAAAATTCTCATTATACCTTAAGTTCTGCAGAGTTCTGATACTTCTCAATTTGCTTGGAATTAAGCTCAAGTTAATAAAACAGTTATGATAATAAAAAATACTAGAATTTTGAATTTTGTTGGGTTATAATAGTTGATAGACATGCGTTTAGAACTTCTAGCAGCTGCTTTCATATGGCTTATTAAGCTTTGACTACCTTTAAATGCACCTGATTAAGCTGCATAGCAAACGTTTCGTTGGAAGGGGAGAATGAGGAAAGACTAGCCGCGCAAAAATTGGGGGCGAGAGATAAAAATTGACGGAGTCAGAAGTTACAGGCGTGGTGCCCCAGCTTCGCCATCCCCGTAGACTTCCAGCCGCCCAAGTTTGGTGTGATAATAGACGACGTTCATTAGACTTCAGGCACCGTTTACATCGTGAGGTAGATCGATCACTTCACTTTCTTGAGTCACCACGAGCAACTAAAATTTTAAGGTGCAGGGGATTATTTGAGTTCCATTTAGTTTTACAGTAGACATTGAAAGACCACCGGAACCGTGAATGTGTGGCCAAATATCTCAACGAATATGCATCTCTGGGCGCAGATTAAACACATTCTTGCCTTAACAGGAAAAAAACATACAAACTTTGGTGATAAACATGACAATAATACGCATTGTTGGAAAACAAAATTTATTTCTGATAAATATAAAAATGTTACACTGGTCGAGAAAAGCTATTAAAAATCTTTAAAACCCAACGTTTCGGCTATTAAGATAAGCCTTCTTTAAGGGTAATAAAAATATAATGAAGTGTCAAGTTTAGTTCTAACTAGTCGCGTAGTTGCTAATAGAACTAATTTCCTGATATATTTGGTTTTTATTAGCAACTACGCGATCTTAAATAAATTTGTCACTTCATTTTTTTTTTTTTTATCCCTGAAGAAGGCTTATGTCAATAGCTGAAATGTTAGATTTTAAAGATTTTTAAGAGCCTTTCTTAACTGGTGTAACATTTTTATATTTATCATAAAACACCTGGTTATAATCAGTTTTTAAAAATTATACATACATCTTCAGAAGTGACCGTTGCGAACAGAACTAACAACTAAATTTTAAATTTAATAAGTAACTAATTACTAGTAAAAATGGCGTAAGCTGAGAAAATTTGCATATCAAAAGATGCAAACTAATAAAGATAAAGGTTTCGCTCCTTACTGAGTGACCTATCCTAAACCAAACTTAGTCTAATATTGGTGGGCTCTGAGACTATCCCGATGAAATTGAAAATATTTTATTCTGATTCTTCTATTTTGTTGATCAAGTCGACGATGAAGGCGGGATAGAGTTTTAGATTTCTAGTGCCTGAAAAAAAAAATCATGCAGACCATTGACATTACCCCAAACCTTTCCTTCCTCCGACCACCCCAAATTGCACCCGACGTCAAGCTTTGCAAGGTGCCAGTATTTTTAGTTTAGAGTTAGTTAATTTGCAGCGCCTCTTCAACTAGGTTTTCGAGCAAAATAGTACCAGCTCAAAGGTCAAGATGCATGGAATCTTCACGTTGAGGCGAACTGAAACAGGTGATCAGAACACATGATCAAAAAAAGAACACTAAATGATAAGCTGAACAAATTTACGCGTTACATGATGAGAACAGACGGTAATACACAGAAATAAATCACACACCAGTTGAAGAGCTGCTGAAGGGTTTAGAGGATGGAGAATAAAGAATAGAATGTAGCCAGAAACTAATCGACTCCAGGCCTGAATTTTTTTTCAGCCGAAATATAGTACACCTTCAAAAAATCATCCTACGTTGTGTCGGTTTCTGCTTTTGTATTCTTCTTAATTTCACAACTGCTTTAAGTTGTGTGCATAACTGCGATGATCAATCATGTCTTTATATCTTTCTCCACAGTCCAAATATGTGATATAATTTCATATCAGTCACTTGTATTCTTCACCATCTACGGGTATATTATGAACTCACAACTGAGTGACCAGCTCCCAGATGGCTTGATAGCTCAGTTGGTAGGGCACTGCACCGGTATCGCAGAGGTCATGGGCCTCCGAATCCCGTTCAGGTCTGATTTTTTTTTTTCAGGCTTTAATTTCACAACTGCTTAAGTTGTGTGTATACACTGTGATGATCAATCATGTCTTCATACTAATCGACTTCGTTCAGAATGTGTACGAACTGCAGACCTACAGAACTGCTTTTTCAGGCCTTTTGGTCAGCGGTTATATTACGCAACGTGTTCAAACTCGTTCTTTTCACGTGCGTCCGATTCCATCATGGCGGCGCACTACAACTTCAAGAAGATTACGGTTGTGCCTTCGGCAAAGGTGAGGATCAAAAGAGAATTTTATCAGCTGTTAGTGTTTATAAGGTACTAATGAAAGTGATCGCTGCTTCAGGACTTTGTCGACATCGTTCTTTCGAGAACTCAACGGAAAACTCCGACGGTAATTCATCGGTAAGTTGTTTATTTGACTCAGCTGTTTGTACTCTTCGGTTACAAGTCGTGAGAATCTATACGATTGTGACTACTAGGGTAACTATATGATTGTGCAATACGAGTATTATCTTAGGAATATATAAGAACAAACTAAAATATAATAGTAATTAATGTAAGCTTAACGTTACATCATCAAACGTTGAGGGCTTTCGATTTATAAATCGAGTCGACACGTACGAAATGTAGATCTTTAGTCATACTGTCATATACTTATTGATAATCTGTATAGGAAGCCAACTGGAAAATTAATCGACGTTAACAATTGCCTGTGTCTCAACAGTACTGTAGTTTCATGAAAGAATGAAAGATGCGAATGCAGCCATAATACTACTGGAAAAATGACCTGAAAAAATTTCAGGCTCTGAACGGGATTCGAACCCACGACCTTTGCGTTACCGGTGCGATGCTCTACCAACTGAGCTATCAAAGCCAAATGAGAGCCACACGACTGCTCTCATGTGGCTTTGATAGCGCAGTTGGTAGAGCGTTGCACCGGTAACGTAAAGGTCGTTGGTTCGAATACAGCTCAGAGCCTGAAATTTTTTCGGGTCATTTTTCCAGTAGTGTTATTGCTGCATTCGCATCTTTCATTCTTTCATTTAATTGCTACTGTTGGACATCTATTACCATGGAACTGTAGTTTCAGTTTGCTTTTGTGGTAAGGTTGTGATAAGCTGTCATGACAAACTAATTGGCTTGCTTTTGCATTAAAGGTGCTGAAAGACTGTACATGCAGATGTAAAGAATACTCATTTTCTTTCCTGTTCCTACTTGTATACTTGTATACTACTTTCGCTTTCTCTCGCCACGCATGTTTTCGGTTACCGTCACTTGCATCTGATTCAATTTTAACTCTGTATTGTGTCGAAAGCCAAGAATTGTCTCTGAACATGGTCGCCTTCTTGGGGTCCTGATTCTTGGTGGAAACCACAAGGATCTTTGCCTCTAGGAGGAACTAGACTGCCACTGCGTGGGTGTTCTTTCTTTGTTGCATAGAGTATGTACACTGTAAAATGTTCGATGTAGGATATCACACACAGGTAGCCATGCCCGACCCTGTTTCCAAACACTGAAAAGAAGTTTTGCCCATACTGAAACCCATGAAGAAATACAGAAACCATGTACAGTATATTATGTAGTCTTATCTAACTTTGATTTAGACTGACTTGAAGTTCTTTCTTTTCACCAGACACTACAAGATAAGCCGGATTCGTGGTTTTTACATGCGGAAGATCAAATTCACCCAACAGAATTATCATGACAAACTGACTCAGATTATCACAGATTTCCCACGGCTGGAGGTACAGTGTATGATTTCAAGATTTAGCGGGTCAGGTCATGTAATTTTAGGCAAAATAAGAGTTGATGAACTGGTCGTGGAATAAACACATTAAATATCACATTAATGGTATAAAACTGTAGAAGACATACAGTAAAAGAAACACACCAGGCCAAAAAACAGGCATGGATGAGCAAAATTGGAGACAATTAAAATAGATTGTATTTAAGCAAACTTGAAAAATGTCAGGTCAACATTTTCAAGTTTAGCTCAGTTTATCTCAGTTTATTTCAATTTCACTAATTTTATAATTCATGCTCAGATATCATCCTTCTTTGTTTATTATGTGGCCATGATTTTACCCAGATACATGAGACTGTTGCTCTGACAATTTGAAGTTTAGAGCTCACAGCTACAATTGTAACCAAAGTAAGCAGCTAAAATACTCTCAGTAATGAGTCCCTTTAATGTTTTTTCCATTATTTAGGTAACTTATGGTACTGCACTGTGTACAATATCTTTTATAACAATACATGTTCCCAGGCAAGAAAACAGCAGTAACCGATGTTTTAGAACTGAATTTTTTTTTGTAAGGTTGATTTTTTTGGAAATTGTTTTCCCCAGGATATCCATCCATTCTATGCTGATTTGATGAATGTGCTCTATGATAAGGATCATTATAAGCTGGCCTTAGGGCAAATTAACACTGCGAGGCATTTGATTGACAAGTAAGGTCACTGTTTACAAAATTATGTTGTTTACATAGTGTACATGTATAATATATGTACTTTGCAGCCAGTGCAGCCTGATGGACATTTCCATAAATCTCTTGCCTTAGAATTTACTTAAAAGTGCAAGTAAAGGCACCTCTACAAAATATCACTTAATTCTTCACCTTGTTTCCTGCTTTAGAGGTGTGTCTACCTTTAGGAGCTTTTTGGGTAATTTGAGAAACAAGTGAAATTCAGCCAGGATCACCCTGCCAACTGCCTGTACAATATGTCCACATTAGGAAGTTGTCTGTTTTCAGAGAGTTGGTTGAAACTTGCTTGCATGAATGTACAGGATGTCATTGTAACATGTAGACTGTACATTGTAGAGTACAATTTGATGAATCGACTACATGTTCATGTATACATATGTTTTCACAGTGTTGCAAAGGATTATGTGAGGCTCATGAAGTATGGTGACTCATTGTACAGATGTAAACAGTTAAAACGAGCAGCTCTAGGGAGGTATGTACAAACCACATGTACGTGTGCATACTGACTGTATTGGTCCTTGTTAATCTTATACGTTGACATTCCTTGTTATTTCACTGTATCGCAGACTCTGGTCTTTGGAAGACTTATATGTACATGTACCTACATGTACACACTCAAGACACTTAATTGACGAAATACTGTTTCCAAGGATCTACACATTTACATGTAGATACAGTACTGTTGATCCGTCTTACTACAGTACACATGTCATTTGGATAACAAATGCTGCATAGTCCCGTGTAGGCATAATATTATAATTACAACTAAATGTACAATGCACAAGTCATGTTGATTAACATAGAGATATACAGTCATGTAGAGCGTACATATGAATACATAATCATCTGTCAATTCTTTCAGAATGTGTACAATAATGAAAAGGCAAAATCAGAGTTTGCAATACTTAGAACAAGGTGAGACAGTCGCAAAGTAAAATTTTAAATTACTGTAAGGTATTATTGTATAGCAGAAAGTTTAGATTCAATTGTTACATGTATGTGTATTGATCATCACAAGTAATTAACAGGGGTTTCAATGAGAGGGCTAGCAACATGGAAAATTGACCAGCTGTGATAATGATTTGGCCTGCCCAGTTTTGATCATGGACACTGTTAGTAGTAAAAAATTCTTATGAAGAAGATAAAGAAACCCCTGCAAGTATGTTCTTGTAGTAATATTTAAATATTTATTTTAATAATTTTTTTTTATTTGCATATAACTGCTACTGTAATTAAATGTACTTTGCTACATCCACAGTTCGTCAGCATGTGGCAAGGCTTCCTTCTATAGATCCGAACACAAGAACTCTTCTCGTTTGCGGGTAAGTCTTTGAATAGTTTGAAAAGGTCTGCTGGAGTCCCTGACTACATGTAGTTGTTTCTTTAATGTTTATAATGTCAGAGTTGTTACAGGGATTATGCTACCAGGTGAAGTTTTCTTTTCAACTTGTCTCGTTCATGATAAACATGATAACAAGGACAGTCTTTAGAGCATGAAAAAAAAAAAAAAAAAAAATCAATGATCCCTTTACACAGGCCCAGCAGTCAATTAATCACGTGACTGTACATTACCGTGCATGAAATGTACAATTTAGTGATGTTTTTATAGGCAGGTACTTGTACGTGTATTTACATGTGTCACTGTGCCAAGTTATATACTGAATGTAATCACGTTACACCTCACTTAATACTAGAGAACACTATAAGCATGTTCATGTTAAAAACTTTGAGTAATTTATTCAGTAAAATAGGTCATTATAAAGGATTGGTGGCATATTTTGTTATTTTGTTTTTGTCATTGTTCCTCAGCTTTCCAAATGTTGGAAAATCAAGTTTTATGAATAAGGTAAGTTTCTTTTGACATCTACATGGAAAAAAAAAACATAATCAGTCAATATTATATATTATGGAGCTCTTTACTGTTTTAACCAATGCCCAGAGGAAAGTGCTTCGGTGATAGGTACACATACACTGTATGTGTAGTACAGTAGCTTTCAAGTATACAGTGGCTGAAAAATGGCTGTTGATTAACATACCAACAGTGTACAGCAGTTTATTGTTTCAGGGAATCAAACATCAAGTAATCTAGGCAAGGGTTGTTGCCTATTACCAGTGACACATTTGCATCTTAAGCATTATACATGTACGCTGTACATGTAGTAACACTGTATGCATGTATCAGGACTATCACAATATACATTTCTTAGTAGATTGGTGATATTGTTTAAGTATTGATGTATTATAAGGTTCTCATTAAGTGCCACCCACTGGCTAAGAAAATGGCTAAGTACTTCGATATTTGAGGTGCCTACTTTTCACAAAATAATACATGTTTACTGTAAGTTGTAAAGGTTACATGTAACTTAGGGAAAACACAGAGGGTTTTGGAACATGATTGAATCTTGCATTGCAAACAACAGTTCAGAGCCTCCTAATTTCATAACTACGTGTACATGTAGCCCTCTACACCCTAAATTAATGAGAACTGTGAGTTATTAATTAATATGCATTTTATTTTACAAGGTGACAAGAGCAGATGTCGAGGTCCAACCATATGCTTTCACAACCAAGTCTCTGTTTGTTGGTCACATGGACTACAAATACCTCAGATGGCAGGTCAGCTTAAAACTGAATCAACTTTCCAAATTGATGCCAGCTATTTTTCCTCTCCTCGTACTGATGATATCTGTAAATTTCATTAAAATGTTATTTTTCTATTACTAAAAACAAAAGTTTTTTGTGTACTTTGCAGGTAGTGGACACTCCAGGAATCCTTGATCACTCACTAGAAGAACGAAATACCATAGAAATGCAGGTTAGAATATAAACTGTAGTGTAAACTGCATCTTTTTCCACAATGACCCTATACTTGTTGGTCCTTGCCCAGAATTAAATTGCCCCAGAACTAAACCGTATGCAAAGTTACTATTGAACCTCATTTATATGTACGCAAGTAAAGTGGAGTTGAGTGTCTGCTGTGAAGGTGTCCATAGATTTTATGAACTGTTTTCTCTGGGAAGTATTAAACTGCCCATAATGCTAGGAGAGATCTGATTACAACTGTTGTATACATTGTATGTTCAAGATTTAAGTTAGCTTGCCCCTCTGTAGCTTACATTTACATTATTAATAATTTTATACCAACACAGGACTTGGAAAAAAAAATCTTGAATTCCAGCTTGCCATTAGGACAAGTATCCCTCAAATAATGCTCACCCTGGGAAGTCTTTAGCCTGCTCTTTTTAATGATTTAGTTGGCAGACGACTTGCCTGATCCCTTAAGTGAGAATGAAATGTTACTTGCCCAGAAGGAAAATGTACATGTACTTGTCCAGGACAACCGGACGACATTTTTTTCAAGCCTTGCAATAGTGGCTAGGTGATTTACTCTTAAGTTTTTCTGTGTTGGTGCCATTAATTACATTAAATTGCAGTACAGATGTAGCTATAATTTGGTGTTTAAATGCAATTACTAACTGTAAAGAAATTTAATTTCTGCAGGCCATCACAGCTCTTGCACATCTCAGAGCAGCCATTCTTTACATCATGGATATTTCTGAGCAGTGTGGACACACGCTTGAGGAACAGATTGAGCTGTTTAATGGCATCAAACCTCTCTTTGCTAACAAACCACTGCTTGTTGTGATGAACAAAGTAGATGTGGTAAGACCTGAGGAACTGTCTGAAGAAAAGCGAGAGCTACTCAAAGCTTTTGATCAAGACGGTAAGTGTAAGATTGATTCTCACTGTATATTGAATTCATTGGTTCCGAGAATAAATTAATTGCAAGACATACAGTGAAGATTACATGTAAGTAAAATAAAGTAAAACTCTATTTAAACAGGGTAGCCAGTTCAGCTCAAAAGCTGGTATCCATAGGGACCCATTAAGTCTGCATACTAGCCAAGTGGCCCATCAGGCTGGCACTTATCTTCACTTTCTGTGGCATGAAGTGACAAGGAGTATTTCTGCTTCTCCCTGGATGGAATACTAGTCCAAAGTAAGGAAAAAGCCGCAGCATTCAATTTGCTGGCACCCATTTATACACCTGGATGGGTAGAGGCACTGTGAGAGTAAAGTGTCTTGCCCATGAACATACTGTAACCCATGTCCCCGGCAAGGGCTCAGTCCCAGAATGCTTGATCTGGGGTTGAGTGCACTAAACGTGAGGCCACCACTATACCTGATCCATAATTGCAAGACATATCACAAATAAAATGTTGATCAATCTAATTGTACACGTGCATTTAGGAGTAACACTTCTTCCGATGAGCACAGTCAGTGAAGAAGGCGTGATGACTGTCAAGACTGAAGCCTGTGATCAGCTTTTAGCTCAGAGAGTTGAAGTTAAAATGAAGAGCAAGAAAGCTAAGGATGTCATGAACAGACTTCATGTTGCCATGCCAACACTGCGAGACCAGAAGGAGAGACCACCATGCATACCTCAGGTACTGTTAAATAAATCTAACTGAACTTACTTATGAATACATTGACTCTGCATCACTGTTAAGTAATACCATATTTAACTGTATCAGTCGTTCTGGTACTAAAGTTACCTAAAGGTTTTCTTAATGAATCATAGCCTCCGCAGCGACCTTGCTTGTACAGTAATACAATGTGCTAGATCTTGTTTCTGTTCCAATTAGAACATTCCCTTTAAAATCTCAACTATGAGGTACATTAATCTCTGTTTCCTTTTTTTAACACAGGCTGTGTTAGACAAGCGACAAGCCATGTCAGTGGAGGGAGCCGAGCCCAAGAGAAAACTGGCTAAGGATCTTGAAAATGAACTGGGTGAAGATTATTACATGGACCTGAGACAACATTGGGATTTGACAAAGAACGACGAAAAGCAAGACATTATACCCGAAATCTACCTCGGGAAGAACGTGGCTGACTTCATTGATCCAGACATCATGAAGGTGGGTCGCATTTGGGAATTGTTGTTTTTTCAAAGGTAGAAAATATAATCTCCATTGATAGTTGATGTGGATAAAATATGTCATTGAACCAGCGTGACAACAGTATTGGAAAATGTTGGTCGAGTGTGTTTGTTTTGTATTGTTTTGTTTGTTTGTTTGTTTGTTTTCCTGGTAATTATTTTATGGACCGAGCTGTAGGATGTCGAGGACAAACCCGGCTAGTGGCAGTGTGATTGGTTTGAAGAACACAAGACTAACACCGCAGTCACTTAGCCAAGCAAGTCAATATTTTGCTTGTCTTTACGATAGATTTGACTTTTAACTTTCGCTCTTTGCAGAGACTGGAAGAGCTGGAGAAAGAAGAGGAGTTACGTGAAGCTGCAGGGCTATACGACTCCGAGCCGGTGAGTGACACAGATTGTGTGATTTGACATGAAGTAGCTATCCCGTGAATACTTGCCGATCTGTGCTTGTGCCATGTTTGTCTATAAGACAGTTCGTGTTCTCTTAAGCTGTGGTACATGTAAGTGAACGATTCTTATCACCTTGTGTTGTACTAAATTAATACTTTGTAGGAAGAATTAGACTCCGAAGAGGAGGACATCAGAAATAAAGCTGAGCAGTAAGTTCCTAAGGATTATTGTGAATTAAAAAATTAATGTAGTTTACAGGAGAGATGTCATTTGGACCAAACTTTATCGGGAAAATTCACTTCTTTGTTTGATCAAGAAGGAAATAACCGTGAGTGCTGTTTGAGCACACTCAGTTAGAGTGCTGGACCAAATAAAATTGGGACTTCAAGGATGATGGAAAAGGCTAAGCTAATAACTAAATTGCATTGAAACAGCTGTACCTATGAAAACACTAAAACTGAAGACTAAATTCAACGAAAAAGGTTCCAACAAGGAGTGCTGCCGGGCTAGATAAGACCGAGGTGGATTGAAAACGGCGAACTTGAAGATTAAGGATTAACGTTTCAAATTTTTAAAATTGCTTGGTTAAGCGTGTTTTGAAAGTGGTGCTTTGAAAATTGTTTCCACCAGAATCCGAGAAAAGAAGCAGCTTGTTGTGAAGGCGCATCGGGAGATGAAACCAAGAAACAACAAGGCCAAGCTACCGCGTTCCACTTTTCTGAAGGTAAGTTTCAAGTAAAATTGATACGGTTCAAACTTCGCTTGGTGTGTTACTTATTTGCTGTTGACAGTAAGGCTGATAATACAGTAGAAGCGACTGGCCTGTTGGCATATGCGGGAAATTAGTGTTTCTTGATAAAAATGCGCAGTTGTTTCGCAGGGGAATGAAATATTACTATCGTTTCCACTGAAAGATTTCCAAATGCTGTCAATTCTAATTTTACACACTCCTTCCGTCTCATTTTGTTTGTTGAAAACTGAAGTACTGTTGCACTTGACGAAATTTCTCACCTGTATTTCCATGTAAATGGAAAGCGCTTTAGATGTCCTGTAGTTGTTTAAACTGTTTACGTTTCCTCAAATTTTAGGCTCAAGCCGCGCGCAGCCGGAGAAACCAGACAGAAGATTTGGGAGAAGAAATGGAAGGCATTGAAGAGGTCTGTATTATTCCACTTGTTTGTTTGTTTGCTTGCTTGTTTATTGCTTCTGTTGTTTTTCTGTGTAGTAATCTTATAAGAATTGAACATCATGATTGTCTTGACTGGCTTATTTTCAGGGTGACGAAGAAGCGAAAAGAGCCCGTTCCCAGACTCCAATGAGCCGGAAGAGAAAGAGAGCAACGAGCAGCGGCGCGCGCAGCTTGTCGCGGCCACCACGTGACCAGTCAGGCATAGGCTCTCCTGAGGTGGGTGTATTGGAAAGCAGGGTGCCAACAATTTTTTTAACTCACCTCTGTTGTTCAATTTTGCCTTTTATCTTCAGTTACAGTATGTTGCAATGTCGCAGATATCAACTTAGCTATCATCCTTACTAACTCGGAACTCGATTTTAAGTGCGGAAAATGTTATGCATTCCTCCTTATTCTGGGCTTGTAGTCTAGAATTAAGGTGGTTTGAAGATTAGTTATTTCGGCCAGGTGCCTCTCTGCGTGTTTGTGTTGATTATAAAACTTAGCAGCTCTAGAACTTATTTTTGGAAGCAGTACAACAGGTGTCTTCTGGTCAATAAAATAAATTACAATATTTAGAGAGGAAGCCACGTCAGCCTGAGCTGTTTTTCATTCGGTTCCTCTATCCTGGTCGAATTGGTATTCGGAGTGTTGGTATTTGTATACATGCTTAATTTTAAGTCGATTCATTTCTGCTTTTCATTTGCTTCTCAGAAAAAGAAGAAAGCGAAGAAACTGTCCAAGGTTGTTCAGAGAGGCATCAACCGCATGGGCAAAGCAGGTAAGATGTTTTTTTTTTGTTTTGTTTTTTTTTAACTATTATAATTGCTATTGTCTGCGCTCATCTGACAATCATGTCCATGTTGAGAGTTTACATGCTATGATGCTTGGAAAAGAATGACATTGAAGTTCTTGTCAAGGACAGGGGAATTGTTGCCAGTAAACATGCAAATTGTCGCCGATGGATGTTCGGCATCAGATTTGACCAATTTTGTGCCAGTTACCTGAAAAAAAAAAGTTCTTTTGATGATTTTGGGGGGCAAAAACGATGTGTCTTACCTTGAGAACGATAATCACCAATGAGAGACAAAAGTTAAGTGAATAGTGCTTTTCGCGCATTCTGATTGGTTAACTCGCAGATGACTAGCGAAGTAGTATTTACCTCCTAGCAGCCGAAGAGAAACAAAATGGCTTCGATTCGAAGAGGATTATTTTTCCGCTAGTTATTCTGCTTGTGTGGTATATA
>Ga0126339_10001109_pt1:0-2500 | contig 17427 bp, 7 predicted proteins | sample OrbTmetagenome_2_FD_92532 | JGI IMG/M metagenome (GOLD analysis project Ga0126339, IMG submission 92532) | Coral microbial communities from Petempiche,Puerto Morelos, Mexico - Orbicella T R C metagenome | ecosystem: Host-associated > Invertebrates > Cnidaria > Coral | place...
AACAACAACAACAACAACAACAACAACCACCACCATTTTATTTTGCATAATACAGAGAATATCATTCAGCACAAGAATACATTAAACTTAAATAAGCAAAAAAACTACTCAAAATAGTAAAAACTAAACGAGCTGAGTAGTTACAAGAATTATTACGCTATAAATCGGTTGTTGCTTCGGTTGCTTTGGTTGTTGGTTTGTGCTTCATAGGATTTGTCAGTCATTGACTGGAAATATCTTAGAACAAGTTTGGTGTAAAGTACCGACGCCACAAAGAGTAAGCTTTTACACACATCAGCCAATTTAAATTGTTCCATACATGTGTCTTGAATGAAAACTGAGAATAAAATGGACCTTTAGAACGACTCCCTGCAAAATAGACTTAAAAGACAGAGAAGGGTTCACGCTTCACCTTGATTGATTTTCGTCAGGCTTTATCCGCATTAGAGTAGGTTTTAAAGATATTCGTATGCAACGTGGCAGCAAATTAAACAGAGCGGTCAACACTGCATTAAAAACGCATAGCCGGCGAAAAGCGCGGGAAAGTCGCGCCAGGCAAATTACGACTGTGTTGGTTTCGTTTCTGATTGGTAGAGATGTGAACACTCTTACCGTGAATGGTTAAGTGTGATTCACGTGTCTACTAACAAAAGGACACGCATAATTAATTTCGGTCGTCATGGGAAACACTTATATTTACACATATAGCTACCATATACCACAGACTGTAATGAAACATCGAGAGCTTAGTATTTCTTGCTGCGTTCTGTAAGTGTCATGGGTAAATGGACGGAAATTCAGTTGAGGTTTTGGTAAAGTTATCAGTGTACTCGAATATTATATGTAACTTGAACTGTAAATAGATATGTATTTATTAATCACATTATTATGTAGTTATTGTTTATTTAGGCATATAAGTGTTCTCTTTTAAGAAATTTTACCCTTATTAGGACTCAAAAATACAACTTATACAAGGAACTGGACTCCTGTTTTAGATACGAATTCAATTTAACGGTCATATTTTTAACACTATTTTAAACATTACAAAACTGTTGCTGATCTGTCAGAAATCAAAAAGTAATAAGACTAAGTGTTGCACAAACTGGCTCAAGACTTTGTGGCTGCGAATGAATAAGGCGCGTTATTATATAGGTAACCCCGCGGCGAGCGCGCGAACCAAATCCTGCGCAGTGATTGGCTCTCCAATGGAGCTATCTTCCCTACTGGGAATTTTCCCACCGCTTCCCGTGTTGCGTGTTTATGGACCTCGACTACGTCTCCGTCCATAAACATGTAAAACAAACAAGACCAATAGACAACCATCTTGACTTCACGTTTAGTCAATAACTCATATTTTCTTGGCGTTCAGCTGACTAAATAAAGAACTACAACACCCTCGCCGTTCACTGTTCATCAAAAAATACAGATTGAATTTAAGAATCTGTTTTATTCACTGCATCAAAACTCCTCTCTCATCATAGAAATTTAAACAGAAATTTTTACTTATTAGTAAAACATCCGCAGTTTTCCGTGGTTCGCGGGTTATTCCTAGGAAAGAAATATATAGCACAAAATAACTATCTGAACACTATCTTAATGCTAGAAGACTGGGTGAGAAGGTTCCAGTCTCTCTCAAGACACCTGTTTAAGTTTAAGTTTTAAGTTTTACATGGCAACGATAAACTGGCGCGTTAATTGGATGACAAAAGGACTGTGAGCCCCAGTTCGAGTTTGGATCGAAAACATCGTGAACAGCGCATGGCTCCTATCGATGAAAAGACCATGCCTACCGTTTTTCTTCTAAATTTTGGAGGATGGAAATGTTCGGAAATAATAAGTGATTAAACGAGCTTATTTTGCATGTGGACACGTTAATTGTGCGCCATCTTCTGTAGAAATCTCCCGTCATATACAAGTGGTATTCTTGGAGACAGATCAAGCTGGTGGTTAGAAAACAACATATCTTCGAATGGATCATTAAGGTATAACTAAAATGAACACATGTAGTTTCACGTAAATGTAATCTTACAATACGCGGTCTTCATGTCTGTTTTAGGTTCGTTTTTCTGTCTTGAGTTGCCGAATGACAATAAACAAAGGGATGCAGAATATTTAGTGGGGTTGATGTATTTTCTGACATTTTTACGACATACCTTTTCGCTGATACTTGGGTCATATTCGAGAATCTCAAGGCTCCAGTCGTTGTGGAAATCAGTGTTGTCATCTGAGAAATGAACACCATGTTTGATCTCATTAAACAACGAGTCTTCATCATTTTCAGAGCATTCAGGCTTAAAAACGAAATAAAATGAAGTCAATGTCACTGGTGTTGTTTAGTCCCTCTTGGCCGGAGGGGCCTCAGCGACAGACTGAGACCAGAGGTCGACAGACGAGAATGGTTTTAACTCTTTTTAAATTCCGCCACTGGAAAAAAATAATCATTAGCGTAACATCCATCCAACACACAATCCCCTAATCATTTTAGATAGAAGCTTAAAAT
>Ga0126339_10001109_pt1:7500-17427 | contig 17427 bp, 7 predicted proteins | sample OrbTmetagenome_2_FD_92532 | JGI IMG/M metagenome (GOLD analysis project Ga0126339, IMG submission 92532) | Coral microbial communities from Petempiche,Puerto Morelos, Mexico - Orbicella T R C metagenome | ecosystem: Host-associated > Invertebrates > Cnidaria > Coral | place...
TCAGTCTTTTTCTTCTCGGATGACCCTGATTCACTTTTCTCGTCCGAGGCTGAAACTTTGCTACTTGTTTTTAACTTTTTCCCACGTTTAACCTGAACTCTTTCCTTCTTGGTTTCGTCGTTTTCCTTCATTAATTCATTAGCTAGTGCTTTATTCTTTTCGTCGCTCTCGCGCTTCTCAAAATTTTTCTGCAACTCTTCATAGTCCTTTCGCACGTCTTCCAATAACTTCTGCATGGTGTCCGTGTCTTTTTTACTTATAGCAAGCTTCTCTTTTAAGATTCTCACTTCGCCAGTACTTGCTTTATCCGCTTGGCAGCACTGGGCTCTACTCTCCTTCAGCCGTGTTTGTTTCTGAGAAATCGTTGCCATTTCTTCGTGTTCTTCTGTCTTTGAAACAGTCTCCTCATTACAGGTTGTGATTTTACAGTCATTAGGTTGCAATTTGATTTCTTCGCTAGCTAATTGATTATCACAAGTTTCAGGGCTTTCTTTTCCCAAAACCTTTTCATCATCTAAGCGTAATTCTTTTACCGTTTCAGGAACTTCGCTCTCGCTTGTTGACTCAAAATGATGTTCGCTAATTTCAGCAAGTAATCCTTCATTATCAGTTGAACTTGGTATTTGAGTAAAATGACCTTCCTCCGTACATTCAGTATTTATTACCGGGATGACTTCACTCTCAGTAGACACGACTTTTACATCTTGCTCTTCGCTCGCGCTCTGGATGTTATCTGACACAGGTTGATTCGACACGTGTTCAGAAGTGCTTGGCTGAGAAATGTGGTTTTTGGCGGGCGAATCACCGACTTTCAGCGTGGAGTCCATGTTGTGTCGGTTTCTTTTTGAAAGGTTTCTTGCCGATCAGTGATTGGCTCTTCCAGTCGCAGTCAGTAATTGTAACGTCATTGTCAACTCAAATGCGCGCGCTGAAAATGCTCGAGAAGGAAAAAGAAGAAAACATTTCGGAAGGTTTGAGTCTTTGGAGTTTCAGTTTAGAAGCCTTACATTTTGTGTTTTTTGAGAAGGCAGCAAAAGGAGGGCTGTGATGCCGTTTCACCCCACCCCCACCCCTATTAACACATTCACGCGTCACGTACACTTACAAATACTTTTAGCATTGGTTTTCTCAGAAGTAATTCACGAATCAATGGCCAATTCCTTCTATGGAACGCACCTGTAGGGAATCATGGTAGCTGTATTCATCGTCTTGGACTGGATATTTGCTTTGATGAATACACCCACCATGGTTCCCTGCAGGCGCGTCTTATAGAGAGAATTCTTTTCACGCGTACCACATGAATTGGTGCCCTCATCAAGTGTCACGCAAAAACCCCTTTGACACCCTCTGAAAAAAGTGTTGCACAAGCTATCACAACTATTAGTAGAATTCTACTAGTAAATGGTTTGAACCCAGGAGTATCGGTAGTTCGTATAGTGTGATCGTCCGGGTGAGTGTAGTCACCAACAACAGTTCTTTTCAGAACTACACTCACCCGGACGATCACACTATACGAACTACAGAATTCTACTAGTATGCTAATGCAAATGCTGTAATCTGATTGGCTGAGTCATTGCACACTATCTGAACAATAGAGTGTTCCTGTCGAGGAAAACTCGAGGAACTATCGGCTGATAGTTGCCCCGCGGATATTTGATGTTAAAAAATATTTGCCCGAGGAGCGAAGCTTCGAGGGCAAATGTGCTAGTTTTAAGAACATCACGTTTCCAAGGGACAACTATCAGACTGATAGTTCCGAGACATAATCACTCTATTGCCTTTATTGTTCACCACTAAATTTTCTCTCTGCGCGCCAGTTCAAAAATCATATTGAATTATTTTCAACTTTTTTAGATGAAAGCCATTAAAGTCAAATGTAAAATTTAAAAAAGGAAAACGGGCATTAACCCACCTAATACAATTGCAATTGTTTATTGTCTATGAACCCGCTTGTTTACAAAAAGATTTTCAAAACGACTACTGTACTATCCACCCGGGTAGTTTCTTCACATTAGTGTGCAGTGTGGTGTGGTCGACAAAATTGCAACGTTTCCTCGTTTCTCCGTAGTTTTAAAAGAACATTTAGAAGCAAATGAATAGAGAAAACTCCTAGGAAGACTAAAAGGAGGGCATTTACGGTTTCTCGAAATAAAAAGCTCGAAATTCTTGAAAGAAATTGATAAACGCGCGTACACAACTACAAATGTCAAATTTACATTCATTTAATTCAGTCTGCGAGAATCCTCTTTTACTAAGACCAGAAATAATTGGAATCGCCATTTGAAGGAAATTTCAATGAGAATTCTACTAAAACAATTAGATTATTCGCTCTCGATTTCTATGAGGCGATAGTTGATTGGGCCTCATCAACTACCCCTCATAGAAATCTCGAGCTCATAATCTAATTTTTAATTAGCAGATGTATATGCAAGCCAGCCTGCGAACACAGACGGATTTCCGGTTTCTGTTTGAAGCAAAAGCAGGAAATCCATCTTTGTTCGCACTCTGTTTGGTTGGGATAGCAGGTCAGCAAGCAGCTCTTGCAAGGTCTGAAATGAATGACACGATACCCTTTGATAGGAGAACAGAGCAAACAACAGAAACAATGCTCCTAGCCCCAAAACAACAACTGGTGCTACAAGTGTACTACGACACAACACTGCCTCCACAGGTTTAAGATTTTACATTTACAATGCATTAATTTACTGTCATACAACGTCCATTAGTTAATGCGTTACAACGTGTGGAACGGGTGCACAGAGGTTTTAAATTGTTTGTTGGTACTGACCAGAAGGATCGCGGCTTCCAGGAGCATCACGCAGAGGGAAGATCCTAATATATAATAGGCGATTTGCATGATAGAATCATTTGACTACAACTACCGGAATCCTTCAGTTTTTCTGTTTCTTATGCTAATTAGGGCTAAAGAAAAAACGAAAGGAATGCTGGTAGTTGTAGTCAAATGACGACAACGTGCAAATTTGCTATTAATAGGACTCTAATAAACATTCATTGATATGCATTCGGACATTTACTGAGTGATTTGTTTTGGGGATACAAAATTCGACTCAAAATTCGATACAAAATTTGTGGCGACGTGTTGTTTCGGAAATGCCGTAAAAACCAATATAATAGCGAGCGCGTGGTTTACTATTTAAAAAAATTGATGGCAAAATTTCCTTGATTGATGGCGGGGATGATCACATACCATACGAACAACTGAAATTTTCTATATCCTGATTATATTTTTCACACAAAAAAAACGCAGCTTAAAGCTTTCTATAGTCATTGTCCCTGTTGTTTTTATTGTTTCTCTATACCACTATATTGGACTAAAATGTCTGATCAAGTTATTCTTTTCGGTGAAAGAGAAATCCTTATCGAGCCCAATCGCAATTCTCGGTTTTTTCACCTTTGTCAATACAGTCCATGCGACTGAAAAGCCAAAAAATCCACTAGTGACTTGTCTCATTATTTACAGCCAGATATCGTTCCCAAGTGACACAGTGTTCAAGTACCACGTTTATGAATTCCCTTGTGTTGCGAGTGCGTCCTTGGAAACCAAAATTAAATTCGTTTTATTTTATTTTTCACGGTGCAAAACTTTTCAAACAGCTCAACAACTAGCCCGGGTGAAATTTCAGACGTCCATGGTTCATCCGCTGTACGCTACTTCGTCGGTCGACTGTCAACCTACATGAGTGGGATAGGAGTTGTTAGCAAGAAAAACAAAATTGGATTACATAACCATAAACCTCCAATATGGGATTTCCAAATCAATTTTACTTTAAAAAAAAGCCGACAATGGCTTGATATTCATGGCCAGTTTTGTTAGAAGTTAAAAAGAGAATCAGAGATAAAATTGGCATTGACTTTTTCAAAATTGAGGCTGACACAAAAGCAATTTCCAAACAAGAAAATTTGCATTTGAATTTGAACATATATGATGATTTGAACAAGTGTTTTTTTTAACTATTTACGGTGCGTTACACGTCATACCACGAGCGTAACCAAGGATTTAATGTATTGAACCCCGTTGTCGCTTGGTGATTTTCTTTTGGAATCCAAAAGTGAAATCAGAGGGAAAATTAACTAAAAGCTTATAATTACCTGCTTAAGAATGCGTTACTTTTTATGTCACACTGAGAGTGCGTAACAGAAGTAAACGCGTGGCAATATTAAACACAGCTGATTTACTCACGCGTAATATTTGCTGTAGCTGGTCATTCAAACGTTCGTTTTCAATCGCTCGTACGAGAAGACTTCAATATATAATTTATACTCACTCTATCAAATGTACTCGTGAAGCAGTGGAAATCAGAACTGGATGGAACGACGACAAGCAAACTGAATATGCCATGCCAAGGATTTCGACTGTGTTCGTCTTCCGGGCGACTTTTGCATTGGTTCTTTTCATTTTAATTGGACAGATTTTATTGTTTACCCTTACGAGATGTAGAGGGTTGGTAGATGAAGACACTAACGTGAAAAATCGTGAAAAGGCGACCGAAGATCCTCTGGAAAAACTGTTGCTGTTGACGGAGAAAATTCGACTCCTCAAGCTCGATGTTAAAAATCTCAGACGCGAGAATGGCGCTTTGAGCAATGTCATACGTGAACAAGCAACCCGTAACGAGGAAATCTCAAAGGAGTTAGCACGGCTCAAAAAGGCGGAAAAAATCACAATCGCTCAACAACTTAGCAAAGAAAAAAGCCAAGTAGCGAGAGGAGAATTTCTAAAGGGTCAACCTGTGAGAACAGAATTTGAGGTGGTTCCGTTTGATGGAGTGGCTTTCAATGCGGTTTATCAAATTGATCACGGTCTATCGGGTAATCCAGCTGAAAGGCCCTACGGCTTTAAGGGCAAGGATTACTTTGAAGTGATGAATTTTGCTGTTGAAGCGCTTTACAACTACGAGGGCAAAGATATGGAGACGACAGCAAGGGATCTTGTAGATGGGATAATGCGGATCGATCGACTTGTAGGCTCACAGTACGATTTCTACTTCAAATCAGCAAACAGCAAAGTGTTTCATCGTGTCAAAATTGAGAGACCGTTTGGTCCCCTGCGCCTTGCAGGTAGTATAGAGACAATCGACACCAATAACGAACTCATCAATTTAATTTTGCCCCTGTCAGGACGGCTGGATAAGTTTAAACTTTTCCTGGATAATTTTGTCGATGTTTGCATCAGATGGGACCAGTCAGTTTTCCTTACAGTTGTATTTTTCGGCCAAGAAGGAAAGGAAGAGCTGGAAACCCTTATGAAAAACGTCTCCAAAGCGGAGAACTTCTCAGATTATAAACTGGTATTTACTGATAAACCATTCTCCCGAGGCTATGGTCTCCAACAAGGGGCTGTTGCCTGGGAGAAAGGTAATGTCCTCATGTTCTTTTGTGATGTGGATGTTTTCTTCACAGCGGGATTTTTAGAACGCTGTAGATTCTACTCCACCCCAGGGGTAAAAGTGTACTACCCGGTAGTGTTTAGTCTGTATAACCCTATGATTGTTTATGGGGGGTCACCCCCTCCCACCCAAAATCAGCACCGCATTAATCGTGAGACTGGTTATTGGAGGGACTTTGGATATGGAATGACTTGTCAGTACAAGAATGACTTTATTAATATTGGTGGCTTTGATCTGTCGATCAAGGGTTGGGGAATGGAAGACGTGAAGTTATACCGCAGCTACCTTGCCAGCAACTTGGTGGTTATACGAGCAGCTGACAGAGGTATCTTCCACACATGGCATCCTAAGTTCTGTAGTCGCAATTTAACTCAGGCACAGTTTTTATCCTGCATTAAAAGCAAAGTGAAGTCAGAGGCATCACAACCACAACTTGGTCTCTTAGCATTTGGTGAGAAAATTTTTGATGAAAAAGAGACTAACTGGATTGAGCAACTTCAGGCTTCCAAGAAAAAGGAAATTACAAAGACACAAACCTAGAGGCCATTTTTGACTGAGAATTTGAGAATTACTTGTAAAATATTTTTAAAAAACTGGTTTAGTCCTATCATGTTAATTGTTAAATTGAAAATTAATGTCTTATCAATTAGAAGTACTGATTTGTCCTGGAAATTATCAGTCATTAGCTTAGCCATGAAGGATTACCATGCAGCTTAATTGGTCTAGGTCATTCTAATTATCCAGTAGATTACATATCCTGATACCAACTGGATTATGATTATAGGCTTAGTCCTATGGATAAAACATAGTTTCTAGTGATCTAGAAAAATGATAGGAATGCTACATAAAGGACAAGAAACAGGCTTATTCTCAAACACATGTTGGGCTTTAAAAAAATTTGCATCTGAGAGCAAGTTTCTAGTCTTTAATCATCCTGTTTATTCTGTCACTGATAAAATCAAACCATCTTTGTGGATCTGAAGACCTAATTTAAATTTTACAAATGGAATTACCAAATATAGCATTCCGTGACCCTTGATAAGATTTCTGGCTCTTTGTATGCAAATTCACACATTCAAATGATTAAAATTAATATGGATAAATATTGATACTCCATTATGGGTTGTTCAAGAGCAAGTTTCTTGGTATAATATTATCCATCTCATTATCCTTCACATTGAACATATTATATTTGAAATAGGAAATCCTCAACATACCAAAATGTGATAAGAAGATTAACATTTTTTATTAGGGTTATGGTATTAGACTAGATATTTCCTGGAGGGTAGGGGATTTAATTCAATTTTGGTAGTAAAACATTGATTTAGAAATTAATGCATTTTTGTAGTGATATTGTTTAGAAAAATATTTCACTAATGGAGGGTGATTAATATGTATAGCTTTCTCAGATAATTTGAATTATTCCTGGACATGGGATAACTTGCATTGTTTCATTCTATACTTGGCCTTCTGATAAAAAAAGGGCAGCTGGAAAAATAAATTCAATTTGAATGGTTCCTATGCTGCTGTGTAGGCACAGCTTATACAAAAAGCAAAAGCTTTTGCCATTAAAAGCTTTCTCAAACTATGATTTATATTATATCAAAAGGTTAAATGTATTCTTTGAATATTATTTATTTCTTACAAATAGCAGATATACAATAATATATAAAATAAAAGAGATAAATTTAAATACCATTGAAAGAAATATACAAAGATAGACTTTTTATTGTGGTTTGAAACAAATTAAATAAAGATGAAAAGTATCACAAGGACTGAAAAGAGTGGGGTGGGGAGGGGAGGTGGGAAAGGGGGGGGGGGACAGTAGTGCTCCCATCCAAGATAAAAATAATGAAAGTAGAGGCAGGAAACTTCCTAGTCATCAGAAGGACCACCCAGATCCAAGGCAGACATCTGTTTTTGCATGCCAGGGCTGTAGCAGAGATTTCAAATCCAGGATTAACCTCTACAGCTAGACAAATCATGCTCATCAACAACCTCTCACCCACTAATCCAAAATAATTTGACTGGATGCCAACCACATGTTCTTTGAATACATTTAGAGAACCCACATGGAGGCCAGATAAGGCTGATGTGGCTTCGTCTCTAAATATTGTAATTTATTTTGATATTATTTCTTGTTTACATAAGACACTGTGCTCAGATGGCAGTATACATTGTAAAAAATTTAATGCAATCACATTGGAAGGAACAATAATAGACTTTTATTGCAGTTTGAAACCAAATAAATTTGATATCAAAAGTGTTACCAGCTTAACCTAAATCTGTCTGTGATTTTTAACCTTTGCCCACATCAAATCTTTCCAGATGACAAGAAAAATATCACACGACCATGAAATCATGCAAGCTATGCTTGATTATTTCAATTTATACTTTATTTTTTGTTTGTATTGTTTGTTTCCACCTCTCTCATTTGGCTGGAGCAGGGGAGGGGGATAGATGAAGTTGTACCCATGACAACAGAAATAACAGTATTCTTGGGAATGACAACAAAAGGAATGTGACTAAGTAGATTAGGTCAAAAATATACCCGTCTAGCAGTTTTAGCAGTGTAAAATTTGAAGCATCTGAAAAATCTACAGAGCTCGAAATGGACAGAGGGGTAGATGTCTACACTCTCGATATCTGACCTCCACAATTTTGGCTTAAAAGTAAAAATATTTGAGATATGTTGTATGTTTCTTAAAGAAGCTATACATGTCTTTGTGCCAAGAGATGAGAAAGGCAAGCTCAACTCATTTAAATATCACAAAAGTGAATTAAAACCACTTTACTAGCTCAGTGGGTACACAGATGATGAGATGTCTTTATTCCAGATTTTAACCACAAAAAAGATGAGGATGGTTTACATAATTCAGCTGAAGAGAAATCATTGTCTCTAATAAGTCTCCAGTCAATGAAGTCCTAACTTGTTAGACAATTTCTGTCAGTTTCACTGCAATTCATAAAAGTTGTATATGCCGTGACAATGCTAATCTTACTTCCATACTTCAACCGTTTCTTTGCAAAATTCACCAACATCACTAAGGAGTCAGTAATCTTTATTCCAGGTCACTGAAACAAAATCAATATATTTTTATTGATCATTCTACTTATTGAGTACTTACAATATAGAAAAGTAAAATTGTCAAGTTTGTTACAAATGTTCTTTACTTCATTACAATTGTGTGCATACTTCTCACATGCGATTTCTCTTTAAAGGTTAAAATTATTGCATTTTGGCCTGCCCTGCAGGTTCACCAAATTAAAATACACTACAAATGAAGCTGTGAAAATGGGGTACAGTGATTTGTACCACACATAAGCTATATATTTGTCTTATTGACCTTAACTAAATTAAAAGTAAATGCAAATAAAATAACTTCCAAAATTGTGTGGCTATGGACTGTACCTATTACAACTACACGGACAGGCAACCATGTAGTGATCACCTGACAGAAAATCATATTTGCTGTATTATTAATGTTGAAATATTTAGATTTTCAGAAAGCATGTTTAAGGTTGACAATCCCTGGCTGATCAAGTCAGCATGTCACACCCGTATCGTGACAAATTTCAAACAAGAAGAAACAATATAAGTTCATAATAATTATTAAAACTTCAACCTTGCAATTGCTAGTGAAAATCAACAAATACATACTCTACAATGCACCTTACTGTTCATAATAAACATCTAATAATTAACTTTACAATAGTTAAAGTGCTTCAAATACTGCATGAGTATGTTATTTTGTTAATGAGAATAAAATATAGGATACAAGAATATTGCATAATTTTTTTTCTAAAATCGAATCATATAGTTATTTATGATGTAATGTAAAGTCTCTTAAAAAGTCCACTTTTTTGTTCAAAAGGCTGTTTTGGTGGGTTACTTATGGGTGGCATTGTCTGTGTTTGAGACTTTGTTCGGCTTGTTTTTGAAAGGGTCTTCATGATTGCAAGACAATGATAACTATATTATGAGCATAATTTTCATGTGTCTGAAAATCTTTTAGCCTTATTACAATAATTCAGGCACTTAAATGTGCCTGAAAATCATTTAGGTACATGGAAATGAAAATTCAGCATCTTAATGAAATCTCTCCAAACATTCATAAACACATGCCAAGTTATACTGTGTGAATGTCATCAGTGTGCATTAATGTCATAGAGAGCTGTTAATTTACACACTGCAATGATATAAAATGCCAAAAATAAACTATAATTATTGGAAGAAGTATTTAGAGTATTGATCTTCACATCCAGGAGTTCAAATAGCTGAATGTAAACTGTAAGTCCAATTTCTAGAGGGGTGTATAGTAAAAGCACTTTTGTGTTTGAGTTTTTGTTTTTGTTTTTGTTTTTTTTTCTTTTGGAAGGGCAGGGTAGGGATGTTTTGAAGAACTTACTTTTGTGAGGAGCGGTACTTTCAAGCGGACATGGCAAGTTTCTTCTTAACAATAAAATCAAATAAGTGTACCTTAGTTTTTTATAAATCCACTTATCAATATTTAGCACC